>Ga0075423_10005086_pt1 | contig 12262 bp, 8 predicted proteins | sample SoiMethybrSBSTD2_FD_80114 | JGI IMG/M metagenome (GOLD analysis project Ga0075423, IMG submission 80114) | Bulk soil microbial communities from a Populus tree surrounding site in Tennessee, USA - Soil MetaG P. TD hybrid SBSTD2 | ecosystem: Environmental > Terrestrial > Soil > Tree plantation...
ATTTTTCCTTCTCCAGCTCCTGCATCAAGGTCACATCCACAAAGCTCTCCGGCTTGGCGTCGGGTCGTTTGAGCTCCTCGAGCACCGCTCGGGTTTCCTCTACCGTGGGAAATGGCCGGGGCTGGATGAACCGCAGCGCATAACGATAACCCTCTTCGATGATCTCAGCATCGCTGATGCGCATATATTTTTTGAGCACGTTCATGGCGAAACTCTTTTGGGTTCGAATTGCGTGAATGCCCTCGATCTCGGCGCGTAAAAAATTCAGCGCCGTAGAGCGCTGGCGTTGGATAAAGCTCCTGGTGCTGGCAATGGCAACGGCAGGATATTTGTAATCGAGGCTTTCGAAATCACCCAGTTCCTTGAATCCGGCCTTTTTTGCTGCCGTCAGCACCGGCGGAGACAGTGCGCCGCCGGAAATCGCTCCCGCCTTCATCGCCGCGAGCAATTCGGGAATTCCGCCGACCTGCACAATGGTCACATCTTTCGCAGGATCGAGACCGAATTTTCTTAGATAGTGGCGAATGACGAGATCGCTGAGCGCGCCGAAACGGCTCACGCCAAGACGTTTTCCCTTGAGATCCTCGGTTGACTTGATATCCGCACTGACTACCAGACTCTGAGGAATTATCGCTACAAGCGTTAACACATTGACCGTATCGGCGCCTTGGAGCCCCGCTTGTATAGTTCCGTTGCCGCCGAGCTGAATCATTGGCGTCTCTCCGGCAATCAGCGCCGCGGTGATCGTCGCCGCGCTACGGATCAAAACTAGGTCAACGGCAAGTCCGTATTTTTTGAAAAAGCCCGCGTCGTAGGCGACCCACGTCGCCAGCGACCAGGAACTTTCCGAGGAATAAGCGGCTTTTAATTTTGCCACCTGCGCCTGAGCGGATGCCGCAGGCCAGCAACCTAAGAAAACAACCAAAATGAATCGGCCAAAAGCTCTTACCATATGTCGCCTCTCGAGCTGTCTTCTTTCAAACGCTGTGTTTTGGTCATCGGAACCTGCACAAAAACGTAGACGATCTTAGAAGCCTCGCGATTTTGTGATGATTAGGCTCTCAGCCTTGGCCGGCATAAATAACCCGCACCCAATGGTCACGTCAAACCGCAACAGGGCCGGCGCCGTCGCCGATTTGCCGGACTGTTTCTTCGATCGAGTCTGCGAGTGTGACGTGTTGCCTGTTCTACGCTCGGCTTGAACGTCCGCGGCCTGAAATGCGCGAGCGCTGTTTGACAGCGTGTTAGCGATAAATAACGAGAGTTAGGTCAGAAGCTTTTTTGCGCGGTCTTGATCTCGGTGTTGTGCGGATGCAGCAGCGCCAGCTGTCGATCACGCGATGCAACAAAGCTCTGCAGGTCGGCGCCCTTCAATTCCTGGGCTTTGGCCGTGTGGAGGTCGAGAAAATTGATTTTCCTTTCACCGTGTAAAAACTCGAAATGCAAGTGCGGTCCCGTCGCGTGTCCGGTCTGTCCCACATAGCCGATAACGTCTCCTGTTTCGACCCACTGGCCTACACGAAGATCGGCCGCCAACCGTGAAAAGTGTGCGTAGCGCGACAGGTAATTTTCGGAATGGCGGATATCAACCACGTTGCCATAGCCGCTGCGCCAACCGGCAAATTCGATTTGGCCGCGGCCGATCGCGACCACGGGGGTTCCGAAAGGCGCCGCATAATCGATCGCCAGGTGCGGACGCACCGTGCGCGAAAAAGGATTGACCCGATTGGCGCTGAACGGAGATGAAATCTGCGCATGGCTCAACGGCGCCCGCAAAAAGGAACGGCGCATAGACTCGCCGTTTCGGTTGTAATAATTGCCCTCGCCATTTTTTTCATAGTAAAAGGCATCGATAGTTTGGCCTTCCAATTCCAGCTCGGCCGCGAGTATCCGTCCGGCCGCCCGTCGACCGTCAAGGTAGCGGCGATCTTCCAGAAGGATTTGGAAATCGTCTCCAGGATGCAGATCGGAAAAAAAATCAACGTCGGACTCGAAGATTTTTGCCAGATCCAGGATTTGTAACGGCGACAAGCCCGCATCGATGCCGCTCTCATAAAGATTGCTTTTGATTCTTCCCTGGACCACACGGCTTTCTTTGACGAAGGGGACTTCTTGGCGTTCCGTTAGCGATGCCTCGTTTGGTGCCTTGACGCGGATCAAATTATTGTCAACGACCAGCTCCGTGGCGCGAGCGCTTTTGTCCTGTTCGTTCAGCGCGACGTGAATACTATTCACCGGGCGAAGTTTGGGCAGACTCAACAGAGGGTGAATTTTTCCGATCAGACCATAAGCCGAAGGAGCCTCCAGAGGAAAACGTCTGAGCGCGCTGAGCAGATTGTCGCCCGAGCGAAACATGGCTCCTATGCTCGTTTGCGCTTTTGATGATTTTGCCGGCGCAGGCAAAAATTCCGCCTCGTGCTGTAATGAATTCACGAATGGCGCCGATAGAAGAGCTATCGCAACGAGGATGAGGATCGAGCCGGCAGCCTTCGCGGCGTTGCCAACCAAGATTCTGAATGCCGAGCTGGATGTGGGAATGATGCGAGACATCGACCAAGGTGCTTTTTGTCATATCTACCGATTTGATTCCGCGGACGCAAGATAAAAGTGAAAAATTTCAAGAAAACTTTTCGCGCTCGCGGAAGTTTTTTTGAATCGCACACCAAAGCGAACGTGGTTTACACGATGCGCCGAACCGGTTATATCAAGCAGGATTGCGTGATTTTAGATGATGCCAGCTAAGGGAGCGGCGTTGACATGATTTTCCTAACTAACGAACACATTCAGCAGGTTCTCGATATGAAAACCTGCATCGAGGCGATGGAAGCGGCCTATCGCGACTTGGCCGATCAACACGCCGGCTATCGTCCGCGAATTGATTTTTATGTGCCGCATGATCCTCACTACTATCGCTGGGGAACGATGGAAGGAGCGTCACGCAAGCTCGGCGTATTCGCGATCCGCATGAAATCAGACATGCTCGCCTGGGAGGACCAAGACGGCTTCATGGTCGAAGACAAATATTGCATGGAGCGCGGTCGTTACTGCGGCTTGATTTTTTTGCTCAGTACGCGCAATGCCGAGCCTCTAGCGCTGATGAACGACGGCTATCTGCAGCATATGCGCGTCGGAGCGTGCGCCGGAATCGGCACGAAATATCTTGCGCGCAAGAATGCCAAAGTGCTAGCGATGATTGGCTCGGGAGGAATGGCACGAACCTATGCAGAAGCGATCAAGGAGGTGCGGCCGATCGAAACGATGCGCGTTTTTAGCCCGACCAAAAAAAATCGCGAAGCCTTCGCCGCTGAAATGACACAAAAATTAGACATTGAAGTTGTCCCGGTGGACGCGCCCGAAAAAGCGCTCCGCGGCGCCGACGTCGTTTCGCTCACTACGGATTCGTTGGTTCCCGTCATCAAAGCCGAATGGCTCGAGGCCGGCATGCACATCAACAACGTCCGCAACAACGAAGCCGGACCGGACGTGCTCGCGCGCGCCGACATTCGGGCTCGTCTCGGTACGTCGACGCTAGTTGCTGATCGCAGCGCGCCGGAAGTTGTGACCGGGAGCGATGGCATGTTCGGGTTTATCGCGGGGACTGCGGAAGAAAAGAGAAAAATTCCGAGCTCGCCGCATTTCGAGATCGACAATCCCGACATCGGCACGGTGCCGGACATTATGGCCGGGCGCTGGGCGGGAAGAATCAGCGATCAACAGATTACTTTTCTCAATAATCAGGGCACGCAGGGATTGCAATTTGCCGCTGTCGGCGGCACTGCGTACAATCTGGCAAAAGCCAAAGGACTCGGTCATTCGCTGCCGCTAGAATGGTTTACACAGAACATTAGGGACTAAAAAAGATGGAGTGATGGAGTAATGGAATGCTGGTGTCTTGTTCTGGATATGCATCACTCCAATACTCCATCCCTCCAATCCGCTAGGAGGCTTCCATGGCTACACTTCGTTACATCGCCTACCTTGCAAATGAGCCGGAAAAACTCGCGGGCTTTTATGGGCGTTTTCTCGGTACGGAGGAACTCGGCCGCTCGGCGGAGGGAGATATTTCCATCACCGATGGCTACTACAATCTGACTTTTTTCCAAAAACGGCTAAGCCTCGGCGAAATGCACATGGAAGTGGGATTGCACCATATTGGCCTGCAAGTGGACGATTTGGAAGAAGTGAAGGCGCGCTTCATGAAATTCAATCCGCGCGGCACGATCATCCAGGAAGCAAACGATCTTCAGCATGGCGAAATCCGCATCCACGACCCCGAGTGCCGGCCGGTGACGATTTCCACCAGCAGCTTCGGTGTTCCGGCGACCAAAGAAAAACGATTCCCGCGCGTGCGCCACATCGCCTACAACGCGCTCGACCCGGACCCCATGCTGCTTTTCTATACGCAAGTCTTCGGCTTGCGCGAGATCCCGCCGAGTTACCTTCGCCGCCAGCAAGGCCGCGGCAATCGTTTTTGCGCTGATGGCAAGACCAACCTCGCCATTCACCCGTTTTATAGCCAAGTAGAGGGTCATGAAGCGAAGTATGGTATCAATCACGTCGGCTTTCTGACGAATGAGATGCAAGCGACGATGGCGGAATTGAGCAATGTGTTGAAAATTGCGCCGCGTCCGTCCACACGCCTTTACGCCGAATTTCGCTTGCGCGATATCGAAGGCAACGCCCTCGACCTGTCACAGACAAAAGGCTGGGAAGTCGACATCGGCAGATGGGAAACTGCCGCATAAAAAAGATGGCGTAGTGGTGGAGTGATGCGCAGAAGAAACGCGCCTTTCAGGTTGACGATCTCGATAGGGTTGTTTCTGGCCTTCGGCGTTTTTTGTGACGAGGCTACGCTTTGGGCGGCGGCGACACTGGAAAGGCTGACTATCGGCTGGAGCGCGATTGCCGGATCTCAGGCGCCGTTTTGGATCACCAAAGAAGCCGGGTTTTTCGAGAAGAATGGGCTCGACGTGACGATGATTTACGTCGATGGCGGTTCAAAAGCCACGCAGGCGCTGATGTCGGGCGATGTACCGATCGCGCAGGTAGGCGGTAATGCGCCCGTGGTGGCGCGCTTGCGCAGCGCCGATGTCACTTTGATTGCCGGCTTGCTCAATGTTCTCGCCTACAGCATGATCGTTTCGCCGGAGATCAAAAAGCCGGAAGATTTAAGAGGCAAAAAACTTTCGGTCAGTCGCTTCGGATCGAACTCGGATTATGCGACCCGCAAAATTCTTCTGAAGTGGGGTCTCAAACCGGACATCGACGTCGCAGTGCTGCAAATTCCCGGTGGTCAACCCGCGCGCATGGCGGCGATCCAGTCCAAAGTCGTTCACGGCATGGTCGCGCAGCCGCCGGTGACGAGTCTCGCGCGCAAATTCAATCTCAACATCATCGCTGAACCCGAGGATTTCGGCGGCGCCTATCCGACCACGCCCGTCGCCTCAGGGGCCTCCTACGTTCGCGAGAAGCGTGACACGGTGCGAAAGTTTACGCGCGCGCTGCTAGAAGGCATTCATCTCTACAAGACCAATAAAGATTTCAGCAAAAAGGTCATTGCGAAGTACGTCAAAACCACCGATAACGACGCGCTTGAAGACAGTTATCAGTATTTCTCTCAGCTCGTGCCGCAGAAACCCTACCCTTCGCTGGATGCGGTTAAAGAAGCCCTCGCCGAGCTCGGCGAGAAAGATCCCAAAGTCCGCTCGGCTAAACCTGACGACTTCGTCGACATGAGCATCATCAAGGAATTTGACGATAACGGCTTCATCGACGGGCTCTACAAGAAGCGGTGAAGCCGGACAACTTGGTCGCGATCGTCCTGATTACATTCCCTTGACGGCGAAGCAACGCGGCCGTTTTAATTTGTGAACAATACGTCCGCTTTGAGCCCCTTCTGCCGTCCTCCCATTCGAGCGGATTGAGATGAAGGCACCTTGATGGAGCGTATAAAGGTTTTGATCATTCCGCAGGTCGCGGACTCTGTCATCGCTCGAATCGCCGGAAGCGATCCGCGGATCGATATTATCGACGCGCGCGGTTGGTTCGATGGCGAGTTGCGCAGCACGTGGCCGCAATGGACGGTCGACCGCTATCTCGCGGACCGAAGGTATCCTTCCATCACTATCGAGGAGCGCAATCGCGCTCTGTCTGACGCGGAGATTATTTTGCTGGGTTGGCCGCCGGTCAAAGATTTGAGGTCTCGCGCCCCGCGGCTAAAATGGGTGCATCAAACACCCGCGGGAGCAAGCAACCTGTTCGATACCGACTTGTGGGGCTCGGATGTCCTCGTCACCACCTCACGCGGGCTAACCAACAAGCGGCCGATGGCAGAATACGTTCTGGGAGCATTCCTTCACTTTTCCCGTGGTTTTCACCTGAGCTACCGCGATCGACGGGAACACCGGTTCGACCATCGAAGCTACGAACCGATCGTTCTCAGCGGCAAAACCGTATGCATTGTCGGCGCCGGAGGCATAGGCCAGGAGGTCGCAAAGCTCTGCGCGGCTGCTGGAATGCGCGTCGTCGGAACGCGGCGGAGTGCTGTCAAGAACGAAGATTCGCCGACGGGATTTGCGCGTCTTGAATCGCGCGCTGCTTTGAATGAATTGTTGCGGCAGGCCGATTTCGTCGCGATTACTTGTCCATGGACAAAAGAGACAACTCATCTGCTGGGCGCCGACGTTTTTTCCGCTTTGCCGCGCGGTGCAGTTTTGGTCAACATCTCCCGCGGGGAGATTATCGATGAAGCCGCACTTTTGGCTGCTCTGGAAGAGGGCAAACTCCGTGGAGTCGCGCTCGACGTCTATGAGGGTGAGTTCGAGCGTCCGCCGGACCGGCGCCTGTGGGACCACGAGCGCGTCCTCATCACGCCGCATGTCTCCGCCGTGAGTGATGTTTCAGAGCACCAGGGCGTTAGCTTGTTCTGCGAAAATCTCGCACGCTATCTGACCGGACGGCCGCTCGAGAATGTGGTGGATTGGCAACGAGAATATTGAGTTGCCGTATTGCTTGACTGAACTCTGCTCAGGACAGCCGCTGCGACGCCATGTGCTTAGCTTGCTGTTGTTCAACCATTTTTTTATTTCTTTTGGTAAGCGCTTAGATCGCGCTTTTTCAACGAATTTCTCAGCTTACCTTGACATTGCCGTAGCGCGTCCCTAGCTTGAAAGGTAGCACTCAGGTCACGGTGCGAGTGGAGGGGAAGTATGGCAGGGAATGATTGGGACATCGTCGTTTGGCGCCGGGCAAATGATCTTCTACAGCAAGCGGAGCGCATCCACAGAAATTTTCTTCAAGTGGCGGCGAGCGCTCGCTTCCGTGCGAGCCAGGGCAGGACGCCAAGCTGGGAACCTCCCGTCAACGTAGTCGAGACAGAAGAGAGTCTATGGGTAATCGCGGCGCTGCCCGGCGTGAGCGCTGAACGCATGGAAGCGCGCATCGAGGGCATGGAACTGGTGATTACGGGCAAGCGACCATTGCCGAAATGTTGCGAAGACGGGGAGCTTAAGATTTGGGAAATTCCGCTCGGCCGTTTCGAGCGCCGCATCCGGCTCGGCCGCACCGAGAAAGCCGTAGCCGTCGGCAAAACAACGCTCCAGGATGGTCTTCTCATCATCGAGATAAGGAAACAGTCATGAAGGATGAAGCAACTGAAGCCGGAAAACAGAAAGCGCGGCTTAACATTCCCGCCGGAACATTGGCGATTATCCCATTGCGGAACCGCGTCCTGTTTCCATCCATGATGATGCCCCTTTCGGTCAACCGGCCAGCCAGACGTCAGATCGTCGAGGAAGCGGTTCGACAGCAGATCCCTATCGGCTTTGTCACGCTGAAGGACAGTACGGTAGAAAATCCCGCGCCCACCGATCTCTTTAAAATCGGCACTGCGGCGGATGTTCTCCGAGTGTTCAGCCTGCCCGATGGCCAGCGTCAAGTGCTCGTTCAAGGCCGGCGCCGTTTTGAAATCGCCGAATTCGTCCAAACCGAGCCGGCGCTGATCGCGCGCGTTACCATGGTGGAAGAAACGGTTCCCCAGACGAAAGACTTCGAAGCGCGGGTTTTGAATTTGCGCCAGCAAGCTGCCCGCGCGCTGTCGCTTTTCCCGGAACCGATGAACGAGCTGAGAGCAGTCATCGAACGGATCGAAGATCCGCTGGCTTTGATCGACATTATCGCCTCCACGCTCGACCTTCCGCTCGCCGAAAAACAGGAAATTCTTGAGCTCCTCGATCCTCTCACCCGCGTGCAAAGAGTCTCGGAAAAACTGGCGCGCCAGATCGAGCTCCTGGAGCTCAGCAAAAAAATCGGCGCGGAAACCAAAGAATCGCTGGACAAGACGCAGCGTCAGTACTTCCTGCGCGAGCAGCTGAAAGCGATTCAAAAAGAGCTGGGCGAAGAAGACGGCAAAAGTGTTGAAGTCGAAGACCTGAGGAAAAAAGTCTATGACGCGAAAATGCCTCCGGAGGTAGAAAAGGAGGCACTCAAAGAGTTGAGCCGTTTGGAGCGCATCCCTGAGCAATCGCCTGAATATGCGTCGATGCGCACCTATTTCGATTGGCTGGTTGAGCTGCCGTGGAGCATTTCGAGCAATGAAGAGATCGATTTGCCAAAAGCACGCGAGATTCTCGACGCGGACCACTACGGCCTGGAGAAAGTGAAAAAGCGAATTATTGAATTTCTCGCGGTTCGCAAACTCGTACCTGACGGCAAAAGCCCGATCCTTTGCCTTGTCGGTCCTCCCGGAGTTGGCAAGACATCACTCGGGCAGAGCATCGCCCGGGCCATGAACCGCAAGTTTGTCCGCCAAAGCCTCGGTGGAGTCCACGACGAAGCCGATATTCGCGGCCATCGCCGGACCTATATCGGTTCGATGCCGGGGAACATTATTCAGGGGATCCGAAAAGCCGGGGTTCGCAATCCGGTTTTTATGCTTGATGAAATCGATAAGCTGAGCGCAAGCTTTCACGGCGATCCATCGGCGGCATTGCTGGAAGTGCTCGACCCGGCGCAAAATTCCACGTTTCAGGATCACTATCTTGGACTGCCATTCGATTTGAGCCAGGTTTTGTTCATCGCGACGGCGAATGTGCTCGACACGGTTCCGGGGCCGCTGCGCGATCGGATGGAGATCCTCGAGCTGCCCGGTTACATCGAAGAAGAAAAATTGGCTATCGCCAAAGGCTATCTCGTCCCGCGCCAGATGAGCGAGAACGGCGTCAAGCCGGAGCATATCGAATTTACCGATGACGGCATCCGAGAAATCATTCGTGCGTATACGCGCGAAGCTGGTGTGCGCCAACTGGAGCGGCAATTAGGCAGCATCTGCCGAAGCGTTGCCACTCACGTGGCCGAGGGGCAAACCGAACGGGTGATCATCAGGCGGGAGAGCGTACCGAACTATTTGGGGGCGCGAAAGTTCTTTAATGAAATTGCGCTGCGCACGAGCTTGCCCGGGGTCGCCACGGGCTTGGCCTGGACGCCGTTCGGCGGTGACATTCTATTTGTCGAAGCGACCAAAATGCCGGGTGAAGGCAGATTGATCTTAACTGGACAGCTCGGGGATGTGATGAAAGAAAGCGCCCAGGCCGCCTTGAGCCTGGTAAAGTCTCGCGCGGAACCGCTCGGAATCGATCCAGAGATCTTCAACAAGAACGACATCCATATTCACATCCCGGCGGGCGCGATTCCGAAGGATGGACCTAGCGCAGGCGTGACGCTGTTTGTCGCGCTGGTCTCAATGCTGACCGGCCGGCGCATCAGCAAGGATGTCGCTATGACGGGGGAGATCAGCCTGCGCGGGCTGGTGCTTCCGGTCGGCGGCATAAAAGAAAAAACCTTGGCCGCTATAACCGCCGGCATTTCCTGCGTACTGCTGCCGGAACTGAACCGCAAAGATCTCGAAGATATTCCGGCCGGCGCGCGCCAGAGCATCAGGTTCGAATTTTTGAAGACGGTCGACGAGGCGTTGCGGCTTGCGTTGGAAATCAGCGCGCCCGGGGGCTATTCTCCTGGAGAAAGATTCGCAGCGAGCCCACCGCCGTAGGGCGGGCGGATTACGTTGGAGCGCGCCTACGTTAATTAGCGAGGCCTCAGTACGATGTGATTTCGCGGGCACGGTCGGCTGACAAGTGAAATTGGCCACGATATCTCAGGTCGTCGCTCCTAAGAAGCGGTGCCTTGAGCTTTGAAACGCATCGCTCATAGATTCAGGTGATTGGAACCGCATAGATTTCGGTTTGCTCCACATCGCAAACATCGTGTACTGTCATTTCGAGCGCAGCGAGAAATCTTTCCCCCGGTTGCTGTGCTCCATGTTCTTTGCCGTGAGCATACTGCGCTGCCCTAACCGATGAAATGAAAACCGCCGTCAACGTTGAGCAGTTGACCGGTCATGAAATCGCTTTCCGGCGACGACAAAAATAGCACCGTGCCGACGAGATCATTTTCCACTTGCGTGCGTTTGATGCTCCGTTGCTGCGCGCGGATTTTCTCATACTCAGGATCGACTTTACGGCCTTCCGTCACGACGAAACCGGGACTCACAGTATTCACGCAGATATTCCAGTCGCCGAGCTCTCGCGCCATCGCGCGGGTCATCGCGATTAATGCGCCCTTGGAAGTCACGTAGTGAATGTAATTGGGGTTGCCCGTCAACGCCACGTTCGAAGAAACGTTGATGATTTTGCCGCGTTTCTGCTTTTGCATGTGCGGCACCACCGCTTTGGCGCAGAGCCACGAACCGCGCACGTTGACCGCCATCGCTTTATCGAACTCCTCCACAGTCATTTCCCAGAACGGTCCCTTCCAAACCGTCATGAAGTAGGCAGCGTTGTTGATCAGAATATCGACCGTGCCGAACTGCTTCACGGTTTCAGCGACTATAGCTTTCACGCTGTGTTCATCCGATACATCGCAGCTCATGGTGAGCGCCGTGCCGCCCGCATCGCGGATCGCATTTACCGTGTGGTCGGCGCCGGCGATGTCCGGCAGCGAGAGCTTCGCGCCTTCCTTCGCGAACGCCATCGCATACGCTTTGGCGATTTTTCCACCGCCGCCGGTGATGATGACCGATTTGTCTTGAAAGCGCATAATCTCTGTCCTTTCGCGGGTTACGATCGAGCCAGTAACATCCGACGGATCGACAGTCAATGAAACGCCTCGATACTCAGTTAGAAACAAGATTTCTTAGGAAGTCTATTCTAGGTCATTCGAAGGATTCGAGTGAAATTATCCATCTTATTCAGAGGCGAAAATCCTGTCTGGCCACTGTCATTCTGAGGCGAAGCCGAAGAATCTGATTTTTTTGACCTAAGGTTAAACCTCAGATGCTTCGCTCCCGCTCAGCATGACACCGGTGTATTTTGCTGAGGGCGCACATATCGTGGCGCACAAAGAGGAATCGTTTTCGCCGTGAATAATGTTTTTCTCGCGTTGACATGAGCGGTTCGGGCTCATATCATCCGTGACAACCGAACGTTTTTAGGATGTCTGCAATGGCCAAACTAAAACTCACGATCGCTTTCGACAAATACGATTATCTCCAGCCGCTGCGCGAGGGGCAGATCCAACCTGAAGGGATCGACCTCAACCTGATTACGGTCGAAAGCGGTATTCGCCACGAGCGCATGTTTCATCATGGCGAATACGATGGCTGCGAATTTTCCATGTCGTCCTATCTGGTGGCGCGCGGGCAGGACATGGATTGGCTGCAAGCGATTCCCTTCTTTCCGCGGAGAATGTGGGGCCACAAATTCTGCTTCATTCGCGCAGGCTCGGGCATCAGGAAGCCCGCGGACTTGAAAGGCGGACGTATCGGGTTGCGCAGCTATGAAAACACCTTGGCGCTGGTCACCAAAGGCATGCTGATGAACAGCTACGATCTCGCGGTTAGCGACGTGACATGGGTGATCGTCAACACAGAGACCGTCGGTCCGAAATTACCGTCGAGTATCAAAGTCGAGTTCGTTGAAGGCAAACGCAAGCTCGAAGACTTGCTGGTCGAGGGAAAAGTTGACGCCGAGGTTGAACCCGACTTACCGCAGAGATGGATTCGCGGTGAACGAACGGTTGAACGTCTGTTCCCGGATTTCGAAAACGAAGAAAAGGCCTACTATCAGCGCACCAAGATTTTTCCAATCATGCATCCGGTAGTGATCAAGAAGGAGATTCTCGATCGTGATCCGTGGGTGGCTACGAGCTTGTACGAAGCCTTGCTGGCGACGCGCCGCGCTTACAATGAATTTATGGAGCAGCCGCACCG
>Ga0075423_10005089_pt1 | contig 12258 bp, 11 predicted proteins | sample SoiMethybrSBSTD2_FD_80114 | JGI IMG/M metagenome (GOLD analysis project Ga0075423, IMG submission 80114) | Bulk soil microbial communities from a Populus tree surrounding site in Tennessee, USA - Soil MetaG P. TD hybrid SBSTD2 | ecosystem: Environmental > Terrestrial > Soil > Tree plantation...
GCGCAGGGTGTCCTCGTTGCGCTCGAGCAGGACCAGGCCCGTGGTCGGATCGCGGGCCGATTCCCCGCGGCTGAGCGGGTTCCCGGCGCCGTCGTCCTGCAATCGAAGCCGCGTCTGGATGGAGTCGATCGTGCGCCGCGTCTCGTCACCGCCGCTGGCCACGCGCAGGCCGCCCGCGTCCGCGCCGTAGATGCTGACGCTCGCGCGGTTGGCCGCCGCGACCACGGCCGCGAAGGAGGCCTCGACGTCGGCGGGAATGACCAGGCCTTCCGAGAACAGGAGGATGGCCTTGCGGCCGGGCAGGGGCTCGAGGGCGCCGATCAGGGCGAGCAGGGCGTGGGCGGTGGCGAAGCCCTGCTGGTCGCGCTCCAGCGATTGGAAGCTCTCCATCAGGCGGCTCTCGAGTATCTCCATCCGGCGGTTGATCTCGTCCTCGGCGGCGCGGCACTCCGGGGCGCCGGCGAGCTCGGCCGCCGCGACGTGGGCCTGGCCGAACCCCGTGGCCAGCCCGCCGTACGCGTTGCGGATGGTGTCCCGCTCGCGCAGGCCGGCGAAGGACGAAGACGCGCCCGCGGTCGATCGGTCGAGAGAGCGGCGCAACGCCTCGCGGTCGTCGGTGAACGGCGTGAGCGTGCTGAGCCCTCGGTCGATCGAGAAGACGCCCATCCACGAGCGCGCGGGCAGGGCGCGATCCAGGTATCCGAGCGCGGCTTGCTGGGCGAAGCTCCGGGCGGCCGGGCTCAGGCGGTCGAAGGCCACGGCCACGAAGGCGGGCGGAGTCGCGTCGGCCGGCGTGGACGCGAGCGCGCCTGCCGGCGTGGACGCAAGGGCGCCTGCCGGTTCGAGCCCGCTCCGCTCGACGAAGTCGAAGGAATCGACGGTCTGCCGGACGCCGTCCTCGTAGACCTCGAGGTCGCCGGCGGTCAGGCCGCGCAGGATCGCGTCCTTCTTGTCGCGGACGACCACGTCCACCCGCACGCGCTCCGCGCTGACGGCGAAGGTGGACGGGATCGAGCGCTCCTTGTCGGCGCTCCCCGCGGACGCGCCTCCGGCCAACATGAGGGCCAACGACAGCGCTCCTGCGGTACACCTCAGCATCAGCGAGGGCCTCCGGCGGCTCGAAGCCGTCTCTATGATAGGCCCATCGGGGCGGGGACGGGCGGACGTATACTCGCGTTCTTTGAGCGGCGAATCCACGCGCGTGGTCGGGGCCGCTCTCATCGGGAACCTGCTCGTCGCGGCGACCAAGTTCGTGGCGGCGGCGATCACCGGCAGCTCCGCGATGACGAGCGAGGCGGTGCACTCGCTCGTCGACAGCGGCAACGAGGTGCTCCTCTTCTACGGCCTCCGGCGCGCGGCGCGGCCGCCGGACGCGGACCACCCGTTCGGCCACGGGCGCGAGCTCTACTTCTGGAGCTTCATCGTGGCCCTGGCCGTGTTCGCGCTCGGCGCGTGCGCGTCGGTCTACGAGGGCGTCCAGCACCTGCGCGCGCCGGTCGCGAACAAGCACCCTCTCGTCAGCTACGCCGTGCTCGGGCTGGCCCTGCTGTTCGAGGGCGCTTCCTGGTGGGTCGCGTTCAAGCAGTTCCGCGCGGCCAAAGGGGACCGGGGTTACTGGGAAGCCGTCAAGAAGAGCAAGGACCCGACGACGTTCACGGTCCTTGCCGAGGACACCGGAGCGATCCTGGGCATCTTCATCGCGCTGGCGGGGACCGCGGCCGCGGAGGTGCTGGATCGCCCGGCTCTCGACGGCGTCGCCTCGATCGCGATCGGCTTCCTGCTCGCGCTCATCGGAATCGTCCTCGCGCGCGAGACCAAGGGCCTGCTCATCGGCGAGCCGGCGCGCTCGGAGCTCGTTTCCGCGATCTGCGCGCTCGCGCGGGCGGAGCCGGGCATCGAGCACTCCAACGGCCTGTTCACGGTCCACATCGGTCCCCGCCAGGTGGTGGCCGCGTTGAGCGTGGATTTCACCGACACCCTCAACGCGCGGGAGGTAGAGGCGATCGTGGCCCGCCTCGAGGACCGCGTGCGCCGGGCGTATCCCGAGGTGGTGAGCCTCCTCATCAAGCCGCAGAAGCCCGGCCGCGCCGACTTCACGCTGCCGCGGAGCGAGGACGAGGGCTGAAGGTCGATGCGCCTCTCGTCCGGGGTCTTGCTCCTGATCCTCGCGGTCGCCGGCCCCGGTGAAGGCGCGGAGCCTCCCCGGCCCTGCTTCGACTTCACCCAGAAGATCCTCGATCCCCTCCGTCCCCCCATTCCGCGCATCGAAGGTCGCGACAACAGCGCCTTCGGCACGTACCCGAACGGCACCGACTGGGCCGCCGGGCGCGCGCTCGTGAACATGCCGATCACGGCGCTCTACGCGAAGCTCCTCGACCATCGCAACGTGAAGGACATGAAGAAGACGACGCTCTCCGTCACCGCGCTGGAGCGCCCGGGTTACCTCGACTTCCATCATGTCGACATCGTGGTGACCCTCCGCGCGCTCTTCATCAAGGTGAAGGTGGCCTGGACCGAGGAATGGGGCTACAGCCTGGTGGAGGGGTCGCGGGAGGCCCCACGCAAGATCGTCGTCTCCTACCAGAAGATCCGCGGCACGGGGTACATCAAGCACCAGTGCGGCTCCTACGTGCTCCAGGCCAACGACGACGACACGACCGACCTCTCGCTCTACGAGGAGGTCAAGGCCGACCGCCGCAGCGCCGAGGACACGCGGGACATGCATGCCGGCATCCTGCGCAACCTGCGGGGCCAGGGTCCGTAGCGGTCCCTAGCGCGCGTCGCGCAGCTCCCGGCCCGCCACGTGCAACAGCCACAGCGCGCCGGCCTGGATCACGTGGTAGAGGTCGTTGTGGCTGAGCCAGAACGGATGGATGCCGATCCGGGCGTGCTGCATGACGGCGCCGCCGACCGAAACGACCAGGCCCAGGAGCCCGATGGCGGCGTCGGGCGATCGGCTCCGGCGCCACCAGTCGCCCAGGAAGCCGAGCAGGAGCAGGACGCTGGGCAAGGCGTCGTAGCGCGCATACCGGAAGTCGGGGTGCAGCGCGACCCAGGCCAGGTACGCCGCGAGCTTGAGGCCGCATAGCAAGAGCAGGAGCTGCCGCACCGTCCCCGGCCGGACCGCGGCGTAAACCGCTCCCGCGAGGAGCCCGGTGCTTCCCACGCCGACGCTCATCACGGTCAGGGTGCGAAGCGCGTGCGTGACGGGAGCCGGCAGGTGCATCCCGACGCCGTGGACGCTGCCGCCCATCACCGCCGCCACGCCCGTCACCGCGAAAGACAGCGCCCACAGGGCGGTGGCCCGGGAGTCGCTCGCGCGGAGCATCGCGCGGGCCAGCCACCACGCCACGCCCGCCAGCGCGAAGTCCGTGAGCATCGTGACCGGCTCGGAGCTGCGCAGGCCAACACCTCTGACGGGGATGTTATCCGCCTGGACGCGCCCTAGCTCGCCAGTCTCGCCACCCGGGCGTTGACGCGGTCGATGATGTGAGCGCGGGCGGCCGCGTACTCCTCGGCCTCGAGCCGGTGTCCGTGAAGCCCCCATCGCTCCCATCCGCCCGCGGAGGCCGCCTCCGGCCGTTCTGATTGCATCCGCCTCGGCAGGGTCCGTATCGCACCCAGCAGCGCTTCACCCACCGCGATCCCGCCCTCGTCGAGGCACCAGTCCACGACCGCCCAGCCGTGGGCGGTGTGGCGCCCCTCGTCGGCGGCGATCTCCTTGAGGGCGGCACGAATGGCGGGCACTTCACACCGTTGCGCCAGCCTGGCGATGATCCGTGCGGAAACGCCTTCGTGGAGGGCTCCGTCGACGAGCGAGTCGACGGCCAGCTTCGCCAGGGCGAGCATCCGCGACCGCGGTAGAGTGGCTGCCCGCTGGGCCTGGGGGAACGGACCCGGGCTGACGCTCTGCCCGTCGAGCGCGAACGCCAGCGAGAAGCACAGCTCGGTGTGACGGATCTCGTCGAGGGCGTCCCGGTTGGCGGCGGCGACGAGGGACGGCGGCGCGCCGAGCGCCATCAGGTCCAGCGTGAGCCTGGCGAAGGCCGCCACCGAGGCGTGCTCCGTCTTCCCGTTTTCCCGCCATTGATCGGCGACACCGATCGGCACTTCTTGATGGCCGTCCACCACCATCGCGGACGTCGACCATGCGCCGTTCGGACGGAGGCCGGGGAGCAGCACGCGGCCGAAGCGCCGCAGCTGGCGTCCGCGAGAGAAGCCAACGGTGGCGAAGTAGGCGATGAGCGTGCCAAAGGCCGCCATGAGCAGGTTGCCAACGACGGCGGCGACCGTGACTCCGCCTTCCGCGCTGGCCTGCGCGGGCGCGGGCCGTAGAAGCGTCACGGCGCGCGACGGTGTCCGGGCACCCGTCGTCGAGGCTCGCGTGCCCGGGCGCGCGGCCACGGGCGGGGGAGACTGGGGGGTGGGATCGGGTTCCGAGGCATTCAGCATCTGCGTGCTCCTTTCCTCCATCGTCCACGACACTGCGAAAGGCCACCAAATCGACCTCGTCTCGACCACCCCTGGGACGCTTTCGGAAGCGCCACAATCGGCGGACGCTCGACGAGCGCCTCCCGACCACGAGTGAGCCTGCCCACACCGGGCTGGATGAACCCGAGGGCGCCGGCGCGCGGGCGGTATCATCGGCGCTACGAAGACGGGTACACGAGACGATTGGACGCCCGTTCCGTCCCCGCGCCGGGACTCCGAGGCCCTGCGCCTGACCCCCTCCGACGCGTACCTGCTCTCCCGGATCGATGGCGCGACGAGCGTGGGCCAGCTCGCCCTGATCAGCGGCCTGCCCCCGCAGTCCCTGTGGCCGATCCTGGAGCGGCTGGCGCGGGAGGGAGCGATCGAGCCGCCTCCTCCCGAGGGTGAGCCCGCCTCGGGCCTGGCGAGCGCCGCCGCGACACACCGACAGCTGTTCGAGACGAAGCTGCACGCGATGCCGGAAGAGGAGCGGGAGCGGCAGGCGTCGAGGGCCGGCGAGCCGGAGCTGTCCGCCTTCTGCTTCGATCCGACGCCCCGCGTCGTCCGGGCAGTTCTGGAGAACCCCCGCGCGGGGCTGCCGCATGCCCGGCTGATCGCGGCGCATCACGGCAATGCCGTCGGCCTGGACGCCCTGGGGGAGAAGGCCGTGTTTCTCCAGGACACCGAGGTCCAGCGGCTCCTGCTCCGCAACCAGCAAACGCCCGCGCCCCTGCTCCAGCGCCTTCTCTCGCGGCGCCGGCTGGCGGAGGTCTACCAGACGACACAGAGCCGAGAGCTTCCCGAGCGGAACCGACGCACCGCGATGGAGGTGCTCCGCCGGCGGTTCGCCGAGACGACGTCGGAGGAACGCGTCGAGCTCATCCTGCGCACCGAGGGCCGCGCCCTGGCCGCCCTCGCCGGGCTGTCGCTCGACGGCAAGGCCGCCGCCCTGCTCTGCGCGAGAACCTTGACCTCCCTGGTCCTCCTCGACAACCTGGCCCGCTGGCCGGCCACTCCGCCGGCGGTGATCGGCCACCTGCTCAAGCAACCCATGGTCCTTCGAATGCCGCAGCTCCGGACGCTCTTGAAGCGTCATCCCAACTGTCCCGCGTCGGAGAGGTGATGTCCGGGCCGATCTTCTGAAATAATCCCGGCGCACCAGCAACAACCGACCCCATGCCAAGCGAACGCCTCTCGACGATGCCCCGCCGGCTGGCGGCCATGGGCGGCGCGTACGGGAATCTGGCCGCCCTTCGCGCTTGTCTCGACGACGCGGCCGTCGCGGGCGCCGACCTGCGCGCGTTCCTGGGAGACGCGATCGGCTGCTGCGGGCACAGCGACGCCGTGGTCGCCATGGTGCGCGAGGGCTTCGACGTGCTCGTGGCGGGCAACCACGAGCAGCAGGCGGTCGCGCGCGCCGACACCTGCGGCTGCGGCTACAGCTCCGCCGAGGACGAGCGGGTGAGCTGCGAGGCCTTCCGGCTCGCCACGGCCGGACTCGGCGATCCGATGCGGGAGTGGCTTTCGACCTGGCCGAGCGAGGCCGTCGTCGAATTGCGGGGCGGGCGTGTTCTCCTCTGCCACGGCAGCCCCGGGCACACGAGCGAGTTCCTCTACGAGTTCGAGGTGGACGACCTGCGCCTGGCGGCATGGCTGGACGTGTTCGGCGTCCGCGGCTTCGTCTGCACGCACTCGGGACTGCCCTTCGTCCGGCGGCTGCGCGACGGCCGGTTTGCGGTGAACTGCGGGGCGGTGGGCAAGGCCGACCACGACGGCGATCCCGCCGTGCACTACGCGCTCATCGACCTCGCGACCGAAGGCGAAGCGCGCCTGGAGATCCGGCGCGTCGAATACGACCACCGCGGCTGGGCGCGGACGATGGAGGCCGCCGGCATCCCCGAGGTGTTCGTGGAGCCGATCCGTACAGGGATATGGACGACCGGGGTGGCGAGCCTGCCCCCCGCGGAGAGGAGCCGGTGGCTGCGGGCGGGCTCCGCCGCCCGAGTGACGGCGACGGCGGGGGCGTGGAGGCCCGACTTCCTGGAGCGCGCGGCGTGGAGCGAGACGCTGGCGAAGTTCGGGGGCCTCGGCCTCCTCTCTGCGGCGGAGATCGATGAGGCGTTCGGGTTGCTCGACCCGGCCTTCCCGTATTTCTCCGCGATCCGCCTGGCCGACAGCGTCCACCTTCACGTCAAGGTCGACGCGGTCGACGCGCTACCGCACGCGGCGATCCTCGCCCTGGGCACGCGCGCCCAGAATGCCCGCCCCGGCTACGTGAAGTACCCGTTCCCCGGAGGGATCAACCTGATCTTCTCGTCGATTCCGATCGCCGAGGAGGACCGGCTGCCCGACCCGCGCCCGTCCAAGCCGTTCGTGGACCACTTCGGCGTCGATCTGCGGCGCGAGATCGGGCCCGTGCGTGCGGCCTTCGAGGATACGCCCGGGCGGGCCCGCCGCACGGGCTGGTCGTGCAAGGCGCAGGGAGGCCCCGGCCAGCCCGTGTTCTGTTGTCATTCGCAGGTCGCGGAGAAGTACTGGGTGTATCCGACCGCGGGGGCAGGGCGCTGGACGCGGCCCATCGAATTCGCCTACGGGCCGCTCGTGATCGGCGCCGAGATGAACGGCTGCGACCTGCGTCCGATCGATCCGCGGCATCCCGCCGCGCTGACGCCGATCGTCTGCGCGCCCCCGGCCAGTTCGCTGTCGGTGGACCCGCGACTCGTCCCGCGAGATGCGTCCCGGCCCGACTAGGGAGTGCTGCCGGCGGTGGGGGCGACCGGCTCGATGAAGCGTCCCTGCTTGAACCGGCGCTGGATGTCCTTGACCGCGCGGAAGTCCGCGAGCGGGTTGCCGCCCAGCACCAGGAAGCTCGCTTCGTAGCCGGCGTCGAGACGGCCGATCTTGCGTCGGGGAAAGATCGTGCGGGCGCTCGTCTCGCACCACATCTTGAGCAGCGTCAGGTTGTCGAAGACGCCGAGGTCCTTCAGGTTCATGGCCTCGGCCAGCGAGGTCGTTCCGTAGACGTCGCTTCCGATCGCCAACTCGACCCGGGCGTCGTGCAGAGTCCGCAGGTTCCGCGCCTGGATCGCCCGCGCCCATTTCAACTGCCCGGCCTGCTCCGGCTTCGCCATCTCGGCCGTGCTCACGTAGGTCGTCGTGACGACGGTGATTCCGCGTCGCCGCGCCTCGGCGGCGTCCCTGCCGGTGATCACGAACCAATCGGGGTGCGCGGGCTCTGGATAGTAGCCCGGCAGGTGGTTGATCTCATCGACCCCGGCGGCCATGGCCGCGCGGAAGTCCGCCGCCGTCTCGATATGGCAGGACACCCGCAGCCCCGCCCCGTGGGCCTTGGCGACGATGGCGGGCACGAGCTTCGGATCGAGGCCCCGGTTGCCGTAGAAGGCGGGGTCGTCGCGGCGCTTCGCGAACTCCTCCGAGTACAGCAGGTGGACCTTGATGAAGTCGGGAGCCTCGGCCAGGATCGCCGGCCATTTGCTCTCGAGATCGTCCCTGGTGTCGATGATGTAGTAGCCCACGTTCGCGAACGTTCCGTCGGGACCGGGCGTCTTCACCTTCCGGAGGTCCTGCTCGTAGAGGCGCACGGGGTGGCCGCCACTGGCGGTGATGCCCGCGTTGGCGAACACGACGTCGACGCTGTCGCGCCGGTTGATCCGGTCGGCGATCTTCAGGGTGTCCCGCCGGATGCTGGCCGGATTCTTGGCGTAGAAGATCCCGTCGCGCAGGTACTCCCCGAGGATGCGGTCGATGTCGTGCGGGCCGGCGATGTAGTGGTTGTGCGCGTCCGCGAAGGGAGGAACCACGTAGCCACCCTTCAGGTCGATCGTGGGCGCGCCGGGCGGACCCGTCCGCGACAGCACTCCGTCGATCGAGTAGAACGTCGTGCCCACGAAGGTGCGGCCGTCGAACCACCGCCCACCCTCGAAGCGGTAGACGCTCGCCGGCGGAGCGGCGGGCGCCGCCGGTTGGGCGCCCCCCAGACCGGTTCCCACGACGAAGGCCAGAATGGCGGCGGAGCCCCCACGCGACATGGATGGACCTCCCTGCGACTTTAAAATCATAGCATGCTTTTTAATCACGGCGGCGGCATTCAGGCCGCGGCGGTGTCGGCCAATGACCCGTTGCCCATCCCGTCGATGTCGATTAGCGTAGCGGGCGCATGGCCAGACGCCGTCGGGACGTCGCGCGCATCCGGACGGTGCGCCGGATCGCGCTCCTGGCATCGGCGATTCGCCAGGACATCCTGGACAGCGTGGACGCGATCGGGCCGTGCTCGGTCGCGGAGCTGGCCCAGGTGCTCGGCCGGAGCCCCCACGGCCTCTACCATCACATCAAGCGGCTGGAGCGCGCTCGGCTCGTCAAGCTCCGGCGCACCCGCGGCGCCGACGGGCGTCCGCGGGTCCAGCTGGAGGTCGACCGCATCCAAAGGCTCCACTATCGCCCCGGCGACCGGGAGAGCCGGGCGGCCGTGCTGCGGGTGGTCCGGGCGATGGTGCGAAGCGCCTACCGGAACTTCAGCCGGGCATTCCACCCCGGCCTGGCGAGAGTGTCGGGTCCGGGCCGGAACCTGTGGGCGGGTCGGGCACGGGGAGTGTTTTCGGCGAAGGACAGGATTCGCATCCACCGCCTCCTGCAGGCGCTCCTGGCCGTCTGCGAAGACTCGCGGCGATCCCTCAAGGAGGGCGAGATGCACGAGATCACCTTCGTGCTCTCCCCGGTCGTCAATACGACGACCGGTGCCCCCAGCGCACGATCGGGCCTTCGAAAAAACGCCACGAGAGGGCGGCCAGCCCGAGCGTCAGCGCGAGCGCGAGGACGGTGACGGCCTGGGCGGTCGCGCCCGCGACGGAGGGGAAGTCTCCCCGCAGGCTGAAGTGCACGATGCGCAGGATGGGCAGATGCAGCAGGTACGTCGTGTAGGAGATGCGGCCGAGGGCGGGCAGCGGTCCGCCCCGCAACACCTTGAGGCCGGGGGCCTGGCTTGCCGCCGCGAGGACGATGAACGTGTAGCCCAAGGCCAGCCACGAGAACCCGCCATGAGCCATCTCCGGGCTGAGCATGTTCCCTCCGCTCCGGGTGAGCACGGCCACGGCAACCGCACACAGAGCCGGCGGCAGGATCAGCCACGCGCCGGCCTCGCGTACGAACCGGCGCAGCGGCTCCGCGCGCCAGGCCCAGGCCGCGAGCACGCCCAGCAATAGCGCGTCCGCGCGCGCCGGCATCAGGACGTAGGCGGCCACGGGCACGGTCCCGTCCTCGAGGGTCCCGAGCCACAGGCGGAGGGCGGGCGCCGCAAGTATCCCCGCCAGCAGGACCAGGGGCAGGCGCCGCGGCGTGACCAGGCGGATGACGAGCGGCACCAGCAGGTAGAACTGCTCCTCCACCGCGAGCGACCAGGTCGGGGCGAGGAGCTGCGAGCCGAAGCCCTCGTGGTACGCCATATAGAGGTTCTGGGTGAACGTCAGGTAGGTCCAGGCCGGCAACAGTCGGCGGAAAGGCGCCGCCGGCAGCAGCCCCTGCGCGGCGAGAGCGGCGTACGCGAACACCGCGCCCACCACCACGACGTAGATGGGGAGGATCCGGCAGGCCCGACGCCGGTAGAACGTCGGGTAGTAGCGTGCCGATTCCCGGTTGGCGAGGAGGATACCCCCGATCAGGAAGCCCGAGAGAACGAAGAAGAGGTCGACCCCGCTCCAGGTCCAGCTCAGGGTCGAGCGCAGGGCTCCCGCCCCACGCCGGGGCAGCGAGTTGTACACGTAGTGGCAGACGATCACGAGCAGGATGGCCACGCCGCGCAGGCCGTCGAGCTCGGGCACCCGGCGGGCGGCGAGCCCGGGCGCGGCGGCCGCACGGTCGGCGGTCGGGCCATGCAGCGCGGACTCGGCAGCGACGCTCATTCTCGGCGCTCGCAAAGTAGCGGTGCGGGCGGCAACGGTCAAGCCATGTTTCATCGTTGACTCCCTTGTCCAGACTAGATATAGTCGGGACCAGGGAATGGTGATCACCGCCGACGACATCCCCGAGCTCCTTCCGGGCACGCTGTACATGCTCGTCCTGCACGCGCTGGCGCGCGGCCCCCGGCACGGATATGCGATCGCGCGCCGGATCAAGGACACCTCCTCCAACGCGCTCGAGATCGAAGACGGCTCCCTCTACCCCGCGCTGAACCGCATGCTGGTCAAGGGCTGGCTGAAGGCGGAGTGGGGAGTCTCGGAGAACAACCGCCGGGCGCGGTTCTACCGGCTGACGGCGGACGGCCGCAAGCAGCTCGAACGCGAGACGAAGCAGTTCGAGAAGCTGGTGCTGGCCATCCAAAGGGTCATGCGGACTGTATGAGCGGACCCTCGAATCGGCTGATGGCGGTCTGGCGGCGCCTGATCCACCTCGGCCGCGCCTCGAGCTTCGACCGCGAGCTCGAGGAGGAGATCGCCCTCCACATCGAGATGCGGGCCGACGAGCTGCAGCAGGAGGGAATGGCCCGCGAGGACGCGCTCGCCCGGGCTCGTCGCGAGTTCGGCTCCTCCCTGCGCGTCAAGGAAGAGACGCGCGCCGCCTGGCAGTTCCGTTGGCTCGAGGAAACGCTCTCCGATCTGTCCCATGCCGCGCGCGCCCTCCGGCGTAATCCCGGATTCGCGGCGGCCGGGATCTTCTCGCTCGCGCTCGGGATCGGCGCGAACACCACGATCTTCAGCCTGACCATGGAGTTTCTCTTCAGCGACCCGTCCTCCCGGAATCCGGAGACGCTGGCGGCCATGCGCATCGGAGGCAACAGCCACGCCCACATGCGGCATTACCGCTTCCTGCGCGACGCCCGGATCTTCCCCGGCCTCGCGGGCAGCAACGAGGAAGCGGAGTCCAACTGGCGCTACGGCGACGAAACGCTTCGCCTGCACGCGATGCGCGTCACCGACAACTTCTTCGGCGTCGTCGGCGTGCCGCTGGCGATCGGGCGGCCGATCGAACCGGGAGACGGGGACGTCGTCGTCCTCAGCGATCGCTTCTGGAGGACGCGGCTGGGGGGCGAAGCGGACGTGATCGGTAAGGCCCTGACCATCGACGGCCGGCCGTATACCGTCTCCGGCGTCCTTCCTCCCGACCACCGTACGGTGCTCGGGTTCGGGTTCGCGCCCGACGTGTATCTCCCCGCGTCGAGAGAGAGCGACGTCGTGGCGCTCGTCGCGCGGCTGCCGGACGGGATGTCGTTGCCGGAAGCCTACGGACGGCTCGTCGCCGCGTGCAAGGAGCTGGACAAGGTCTACCCCCCCGACTGGAATCCGCAGGCTTCGTGGGTCACGAACACGGACATCGTGCCCGTCGCGGGCATGGCCCGCCTGAGGCACCTCAGCATGGTGCCGTTCGTGGCGTTCTTCTCGATGCTCCTGATCGTGGTCGGCCTCGTGCTCCTGATCGCCTGCGCCAACGTCTCGAACCTCCTGCTGGCCCGAGCGTCGACGCGCCGGCAGGAGCTGGCGATCCGGCTGGCCCTCGGTGCGGGGCGCCGCCGGATCGTGCGCCAGCTGCTGGCCGAGAGCCTGCTCCTGGCCCTGCTCGGCACCGGTGCGGGTCTGCTTCTCAATCTGTGGCTGGCCGGGATCCTCAATCGCGTGCAGCTGCCGCTGCCGATACCCGTTCATCTGCTGATACAGCCGGACTGGCGCCTGCTCCTGTATTCCGTGGTGATCGCCGTGGCCAGCGCCCTCGCCGCCGGGCTGTTGCCCGCTCTCAAGGCGACGCGCGGCGGCGTCAGCGCGGCCCTGAAGCGGACCTAAC
>Ga0075423_10005092_pt1 | contig 12256 bp, 12 predicted proteins | sample SoiMethybrSBSTD2_FD_80114 | JGI IMG/M metagenome (GOLD analysis project Ga0075423, IMG submission 80114) | Bulk soil microbial communities from a Populus tree surrounding site in Tennessee, USA - Soil MetaG P. TD hybrid SBSTD2 | ecosystem: Environmental > Terrestrial > Soil > Tree plantation...
CGCGGCACGAGATTGATCTTGCGGATATCGGGGATGAAATTGGAATGAAGTATGCCGCCGTAATATTCGGTGAAATACTGTCCTTCTTTTGAGAAAAACTCGGGATCGCCGGGATCAAACCGATCTTTGAACTGATAGTTGGTGTTGTAGATAAATTCAGGGTCGCGAAAAAGCTCGAATGCCACCGGCTGGCTGGTCAGTCCGAAGTAACGGCAAGGCTCGGACCCGCTGGCATTATGATGCTGGTGCCAGGCGTTAAGCGGAATCGCGAAGGTGCTGCCTCTTTCCCATTCAAAGACACGCTTCGCTGTGCCGTCATACCACACGGTCGTGGCACCGCGACCGGCAGCGACGGTGATGATCTCTTCATAAAGTTGCCGTTGTGGCGTTGTGCTCTTGCCCGGATCGATTTCAGCGATATAGGCGTCGGCCACCATCTGATCGGAGAAAGTGCATATCGCCCCTTTGCAGTCTTTACGCTTCCAGTAGCCGAGTTTTTCCGTGCGCACGTCTTTGACAAACGCGCCGCCGATGATCGGCACGCCCTCCGAGTCGATCCATTTTTTATACGGACTGTACTTGTCCATCATGAACTGGACATAGGGATGAACTTCAAATTCTTTGGTTGGCTTAGCGGCCATGGCGATCCTCCTTTGCCTTTGACTCTTGCCGGCAAATTATCGCGGCGAAAAATTCGTGTCAATCATATTGACAAAAAAGTTTCGCTACGATAGTTGAGACAAAAGTTTCATGCCCGCCATTAAACAAATTTTGACCAAGGTCAGTTCGCTCAACGGCGCGCAAAGACGGCTCGGCCACTACCTTCAAAACGACAGCTCCGCCCTTCTGCTGTCCAACGTGAATGATCTCGCCCAGGCGGTGGGGGTAAGCAAATCGACTGTGGTGCGGTTTGCCAAGACCTTGGGCTACAAGGGATTCCCCGAATTTAAGCGCGAGATGCAACGTCAGATGCGTCAGAAGCTGCGCGCAGCGGACCGCATGGAGCAGACGTTTACCGAGATCGGCGACGATAAAAACATCGTCGCCAAACTCATCAAGCGCGATGTTCAACTCTTGCAAGAAACCCTCCGGGCGGTTTCGCTGCCGGACTTTCACAAGAGCGTCGAGATCATCTGGCGAGCCCGCAAAGTATTCATCATAGGGCTCAACGCCTCCATGGCGCTTGCGTATCTGCTCCACTTTCGACTCGTGCGTGTAAAAAAGGATGCCCATTGGATTTTTCTCACAGGCGGGACTTCGCTCTTGGAGCAGCTCGCGTTTATGGACCGCAAGGATGTCTTGATCGCCATTGACTTCCTGCAAGTGCCGAGGGAAGTCCAGACCACGCTTCAGCATGCGAAGAAAATCGGCACACCGATTCTGGGAATCACGGATTTTCCAAGCTCTCCCATTGCCCAAGCCGCGGATGTCTGCCTCTATGCAAAGCGTGGACTCCATACAAGCGTGAACTCGCTGACACCGGCCTTTTCGCTGGTCAATGCCCTGGCGATCGCCGTTGGCTGGGCGAAGAAGGCGGATTCGATAAAAGCATTAACCGACCTCGATAAATTATTAGAGGGATACGGGCCGTAAGCGGACCCATTCCCACGAAAGGAGTTCATCTATGGCGACGAAGTTGAAATTCGGATTGTTGTTACCCCACTTTTGCGAGTATGCCTCGGCCGAAAGCTGCATCGAAGGATCGAAAAAGGCCGAGGCCTATGGATTTGACTCGGTATGGGTCAGGGACCATCTGGTCTTCGAGCCGCACGGAATGGAGGGCGAAGATAATACCCACATCGAGGGGTTGCTGATCCTCGCGGCCATCGCCCCGATCTGTAAAAAACTGATTCTCGGCACCGGCACGATGATCTCGCACCGGCATCCGATTCATTTGGCGCAAGCCATGGCGGGTCTCAGCACGCTGTGCGACAGCAATATCATCATGGGCCTTGGCCTCGGTACATTTCCTCATGAATTCGAAGCGGCGGGTTATAAGAAAACTACTTTGCAAGATCGCGCCAACATAGCGAAGGTCAATGCGCAGCTGTGCCGCCGATTCTGGGCCGGTGAAAAGATCACTTACAAAGACGACTATTACGACTTCAAAGACGTCGAGCTCAAACCGACGCCAAGCAAAAACATACCGATTTGGTACGGCGGTGGCACACCGGCTTCCTGCCGCCGCGCGGCGGATTACTGCGACGGCTGGATGCCCGGACGGATTCCCACGGCTACATTTAATAAGATGGTCAAATACCTCGAAGAGCAGTGCAAGCTAGCCGGACGACCCATGGTTACCACTGGTGCGATTCCCATCACCAGCATCGATAAGAACAGAGACGTCGCGCTGAGCAAGGTTAACGTCAAGGGTCTGATCAACGAAGGCAACACCCCCGCCAAGAAAACTTGGGTGAGGCCAGCATCCGGCACCTTCTCCACGGTCGAGGACATCGAAGGCCTGCTCATGGCGGGAACTCCGGCTGATATCGCTCGCGACACCAAGCGCTACGAAAACGCCGGGCTCAATCATATCGTTTTCGACCTACGCTTCCGCTACGCCGATTGGTACCAGCAGATCGATTTGTTGGGCCAAGAAGTTCTGCCGGCGGTGCGCGCCTAAGCGAGAGTTCAAAACGTTCAACATGGAGTGCTTGAACGATTTGAACAGTCCTAATTGAGGATTTTAAGATGCGTACAGAAAAAGTAAATTTCTACAGCGAAGGCATCAAGCTCGGGGGCGTGCTTTATCTGCCGGACTCAGACCAGAGCAAACCCTATCCGGGAATAGTCCAAGGCCCCGGTTTTCTCGGCCTGAAGGACGCCAAACACTACATCATGATGTTCGAGAAGCTTTGCGAAGCCGGCTATGCTTGCCTCTGCTTTGACTATCGCGGCTGGGGTGACAGCGAAGGTAACGCGCGCGGCTGGGTGATGCCGAAGTGGCAGGCCGAGGATATCCGCAACGCCATCACTTATATGCAAACGCGCTCAGACATCGATGCTGACCGGCTCGCCACTTACGGTTCGGGCGGCACCGGCGGCGGCAACGCTGTCTACGTCGCGGCCATCGATCCCCGCGTCAAGTGCTGCGTTTCCTATCTCGGCGTCAGCAATGGACGAGATTGGCTGCATTCGATGCGGCGCGAGTATGAATGGGTCGACTACTTAAAGAGCATTGATGAAGACCGTAAAAAACGGGTAACCACCGGCTCCGGCGCCATCGTCAGCGCGCGTGAGGGAGGCATCATGGTGCAAACCCCCGAACGGCAAACGACCACCATCAAGAAAGATGTTGCGGATAAAATTCCCGATGCCATGCCGCTGGCCTGCGCCGAAGCGATTCTAGAGTACAGCCCGATCGATGTTGTGCATAAAATCTCACCGCGGGGCGTGTTGTTCATCGCCGTCGAAGGCGACGCGGTCACGCCGGAACAGCAGTCGTTCGATCTTTACGAAAAAGCCGGCGAGCCGAAAAAGCTCGTCCTGTACAAAAAGACCACCCACTACGGAATCTACAACGATTACTTCGACGATGTCGCCGCCAACGTTGTCGATTGGTACAATAGACACCTCAAGTACCACAAAGTCGAAGTCATTGAAAAGAAATAGGAGCGACTCATGAACAAGATTTCGTTCGGCGTGCGTGTACCGAATTCCGGCCCACTTTCCAGCATTGAAAATATTGCCAAAGCCACCAAGTCGGCCGAAGAAATGGGATTCGACGCGATTTGGGTTCACGACCATGTGGTCTGGAGCACCGAGATGCACCGCCATCACATTTCTTCCGGTGCCTTCGAAGCGATCACCGATTCGCAGGAAGCCAATTTCTTCGAAGCCACCACGATACTCTCGTACCTGGCGGCAGAGACAAAAAAAATTGTTCTCGGTGTGGCTTGTTTGGTCATGCCCTGCCGCAATCCGATTTACGCGGCGAAGCAGTACTCCACTTTAGATCACTTGGCGAATGGCCGTCTGCTGGTCGGCGTCGGCCTCGGTTCCAAGGCGACCCGCGAATCCGATGAATTCGGTGTGTTCGGCGTGCCCTATGACCGCCGCGGCGACCGCACCGATGAATACATCGAGGCGATGAAGGCGATTTGGACCCAGCCTCTGGCATCCTATAAAGGCGATTTCATCCAGTTCAAAGGCGCCGAGGTTTATCCTAAGCCCGTGCAGAAGCCACATCCGCCGGTTTGGGTGGGCGGCTGGATGAAGCTCGCCGCCAAGCGCGCTGGAAAATACGGTGAAGGCTGGATCCCGGGCTGGCTCTCACCGAAAGAAATGAAAGTTGGCTGCGATATTCTCGCTCAAGCTGCGCGGGAGAAGGGCCGCGACCCATCGAAGATCACCATTGCCGTTGAGAAACTTGCGACCATTGCCAAAACGCGTGAAGAAGGGCTCAATCTCGCGATGCCGACGCTTAAAACCAGCAGCGAAAGTTACGAACGCGACATCGACAGCATGCAGTTTGCCCTCGACCGCCATATTTTCGGCTCGGTGGACGACGTCAAGCGTAGAATCGACGAGTTCATCGAAAGCGGCGTGCAGCATTTCGAGCTGAAGATCATCTACCCGACGATGGACAGCTTGAATCAGCAAATGGAGCTCTGGGCGGAAAACATTCTGCCGCGATACAGCTGAAGAATGGAGTATTGGAGTACTGGAGTGATGGAGTAATGTCCGAACCCAAAACCCAGCACTCCAATACTCCGCCACTCCATCACTCCAATTACCGTGGCCTATGAAACTTTCATTCAAGCTAAACGGTCGCGCAATTGAGCTGGACTGCGAGCCTGCCGACACACTCGCCGAAGTGCTGCGCAATCAACTTAACTTGAACGGCACAAAGGTTTCTTGTGAAGTGCAAGTCTGCGGCGCCTGTACGGTGCTCGTAGATAATGTGCCGGTCAGTGCCTGCACCTATCTTGCCTACGAAGCGCGCGGTAAGAATGTGATGACGATCGAAGGGCTCGAAAAGCCCGACGGCACGCTTCATCCCCTGCAGCAAGCGTTCATCGACGAGTTTGCCTTTCAATGCGGCTATTGCACGCCCGGCATGATCATGGCCGCAAAAGCGCTGCTCGACGACAATCCCAAGCCCACGCGCGAAGAGATTATTCATCACATGGATGGCAACATCTGCCGCTGCACCGGTTACGTACCCATCGTCGCCGCGATTCAGCGCGCCGCCACAATGCTCGCGAAGGAGATTGAGAAGTGAGCGCGGCGAAGAAAACTGACTTTCACGTGGTCAACAAATCGCTGCCGCGTCGCGATGGTAGGGTAAAAGTCACCGGCAAGGCGCAATACGTTGCTGATCTGAAGCTCATCGGCATGGCCTACGCCAAAGTGCTGCGCAGCCCCTATGCCCATGCAAAAATTATTTCGATCGACAAATCACGCGCCGAAGCGCATCCCGGGGTCCATTGCGTCGTCACCGGTTACGACCTCGACGGGATCAATCCCTACTACGGCCACGCCGTCAAAGACCACCCGCTTCTCGCCATCGACAAAGTACGCTACGCCGGCGAAGCAGTGGCCGCCGTCGTCGCGGTCGATGAACGGACCGCTTTCGAAGCGCTCGAGCTGATCGACGTCAAGTACGAAGAGCTGAAAGCGGTCTTCACGCCCCAAGAAGCTTCAGCCAAAGACGCGCCGCTCTTACATGAAAAAAAATTTGAAGCCGGCGCGCTGCGCGGCTTCGAAGGCGAAGTGACCGCCGGTAAAGGAACGAATATTTGCCAGACCCATAAAATCCAGTGGGGCGATGTCGAAAAAGCCTTTAAAGAAGCGGCGGCAATCATCGAAGGCGACTATTATTTTCCGATGACCTATGCCTACGCGATGGAGCCGTACGTCGCCATTGCCGAAGTCAACGACCAAGGCGTGACCATTTATTCCTCGGCGCAGCATCCGTTCATGGTGCGCCATGATTTGAAATCGGTGTTTAATCTGCCGGTCAGCTCGGTGCGTTTGATCGTGCCCTTTGTCGGCGGCGGCTACGGCAGCAAGTCTTACACCAAAATCGAACCGCTGGTCGCGGCTTGTTCCTGTAAAGCGAAGCGGCCGGTGAAGCTCCAGCTCACCGTCGAAGAAGCGATGCTGACGACTCGCAGCGATGATGCCTACACCTGGATGCGCACCGCCGTGGATAAAAATGGCAAGATCATCGCGCGTCAGGCGAAAATATTGATGAATACCGGCGCCTACGCAGAAAATAGCCCGCTTGTAGTCGAGAAATCGACCAACCGTTGCGTCGGTCCGTACGCAATTCCCAATGTTTTGATCGAGAACAGCTCGCTTTACACCAACACCGTGCCCGCCAGCTCTTATCGCGGCTTCGGTTGCGCTCAGGTGACCTTGCCAGGAGAATCGCAGATCGATGAGCTGGCCAAGAAAATCGGCAAAGACCCGTACGAATTTCGACTAGCGAACGCGGCGAAGCCGGGTGAAGAATTTTTCCCGGGCATGCGTCCTTTCGATGGCACGCTCAAAGAAGATTTAGATACGGCAGCGAAGGCAGTCGGCTGGGGCAAACCTTTACCTAAAGGTCATGGCCGCACCGTCGCCTGCTCCGGCAGCGATGCCGGTGCCTATCCGCTGACGTCGACCGCCATCCGCGTCCACGCTGACGGTTCCGTAACCATCCTGACTGGCAGCACGGAGTTGGGTCAGGGAAGCCACACGGTTTTGCCGCAGATCGCTGCCGAGGAATTGGGTGTTCCCTATGAGATAGTCCGCGTGGTCTCCTCGGATACCGCTATTACCCCCTACGACCGATCCACTGGCGCAAGCCGTACGACAACCTTAATGGGCAGCGCCGTTCTAGAGGCGAGCCGCGAGGCGATCCAACAGATGGTAGTAATGGCCGCCGATGTGTTGAAGGTGAAAGCCGAAGAGATTCAAGTCGTGCGCGGCGGAGTACGCTGCGGCGAAGCGCAGCTAAACTGGTCGGAAGTCATCAGCAAATTCTACGCGCTGCCGGATGGCGAAGTGATCGGCCGCGCCTATATTCGCAAGTCCGGCAGATTTTCCGCATTGCCGGTTTTCTGGGAAGCAGCGGCGACGGCATGCGAAATTTCAGTTGATCAAGAAACCGGGAAAATCACCATGGAGAAACTCGCCACCGTCGGTGACGTTGGTTTGGCCATCAACCCGGCGCTAGCCGAAGGCCAGGACCTTGGCGCTGCGACCATGGGCATGGGCATCGGCCTATTCGAAGAGCTCGTCTACGATGGCGCGCAGCTCATGAACGGGTCGATTCTGGATTATCGGCTGCCGCGCTTCTCGGACTTGCCCAAGGAAGTTGAATTGCACCTGGTACAGAACCAAGACGGCGTCGGCCCCTACGGCGCCAAAGGCGGCGGCGAAGCATCGCTGAATTCGATGGCGGCAAATATTGCTAACGCCGTCGACAGCGCCGTCGGCGTGCGCATCCGCCAGGCCCCACTCACGCCCGAAAGAGTGTGGCGCGCGCTTCGTGAAAAAAAATCGAAGATGGAGGATCGAGGATAGAAGATTGCGATTCTCGATCATCGATTCTCTATCCTCGACTAGATTGCCATGATGCCTTTAAGACGATTTACGCTTCATCAACCGAAAACCGCTGCCGAAGCGTCCCAGATGCTCACCGAATACGGCGATAAGGGCCGCCTTTACGCCGGCGGCACCGAACTTCTTTTAGCCATGAAGCATGATCTTTTGCGCTACGAGCACTTGGTCGATATAAAGACGATACCCGATCTCAACAAGATCGAAAGCAAAAACGGCTCGCTGATGATCGGCGGCACCGCCACGCACCGGGCCATCGAGCGCTCGCCTCTCGTGCGCGCGAGTCTGCCGGTGCTCGCGGAAATGGAAACCCATGTCGCCAACGTGCGCGTGCGCGCGAGCGGCACCCTCGGTGGGAATCTCTGTTTCGCCGAGCCGCACTCCGACCCTGCAACCTTACTTCTCGCCCTCGGCGCAAAAGCGCATATCCGCGGTAATGCGGGAACCAAGTCGTTGACGATCGACAAGCTCATCACCGGAGCTTACGAAACGTCCCTCGCCGGCGACGAGCTTCTCGTCGGAATCGAGATCCCAGTTCCGGCTAAGACTCAGCGCGCGGCTTACCTCAAATTTCAACTCAAGGAGCGGCCAACCTTGGGTTTGGCACTGGTGTTGGACATCGATGGCGATCAGATCAAGAAAGCTAAGGCGGTCGTCGGCAGCGTCAGCGCGTTGCCGACTCGATCCGACCAGTGTGACGGTCTGCTTGCGGGCGCAAAAACGCAGGTCGAAAAACAACTGGGAGATGCCGCGGATGCGCTCGGAAAGGCCGCTGATCCCGTCGACGACCTCGAAGGCAGCGCTGACTACAAGCGCCACTTGATCGAGGTGTTTCTAAAAAGAGCTTTCGTAAAAGCGCTGGCGTAGACTTCCACTCGCCTGTTCCCTCGCATACGATTCGACTTGTTGCTGAGTCAGTGCCGAATCTTTTTCATCCTCGATTCAAAGGGAGAAAATCATGGCCGGCGAAAAAACCAAAGACAACGTCACCTTTCGCATCCGACACACGATGATGCTCGTCAGCGATCTCGACCGGAGCATTGATTTTTACACGCGGCTCCTTGGCATGGACGTCCAACGCATTCGCCCGGCGCCGGACAGAAACGAGCGCGTCGGTTATCTCGGTTACGGCACTGAAGACGAATATCCCGGTATCGAATTAATCGAGACCGGCGGGCCGGGGCATGTCAAAGAAATGCCAAAATGGTACGGCCATGTTGCCCTCTACGTCTCCGACCTATACAAATTGAGCGAGAAACTAAAAGCCGAAGGCGTGAAATTTACTCTCGGGCCACAACCCAATCGTCCGGGTAGCCAAGACCACGTCGCCTTCATTCAGGATCCTGACGGATATCTTCTTGAGCTCACAGAGCGCCACTCGAAGAGCGGCCCACCCGTGAAGGTGAGCTAATGGTGTGCTATTCCGTCGCCCCTGCTGCTTGAAGAATTTTTACGACGTCGCTGTGTTTTCCTTGTCGCGCCAGCGTGAGGGCCGTTCGGCCTTGCGAGTCGCGATCATTTATTCGCGCGCCGGCGGCAACAAGATCTTTGACCATGAGCGCGTTGCCCGTGGCCGCAGCAATCCTCAGCGCCGTCACGCCACTGGCCGTAGCGTTTGCGTCAGCTCCCGCAGCGAGCAAAGCTCTCACAGTATTCACGTGACCGGATCCTGCCGCCAGCAAAAGCGGTGTGACGCCGCTCTTCAAGCCTCCCGCGTTGACATCGGCGCCAGCTTGGATGAGCGCTTTGACTGCGTCAACTTTTTCTCGACCGGCAGCGGCAAGCAACGGTGTGGTATCCGAAGCATCACGGCTGTTCGGGTCCGCGCCGGCGGCGACCAGCGGCTGGACAACCGTCGCGTGGCCATCCCACGCCGCCAGTTGCAGCGCAGTTTCGCCGGAGCGATTCCTTGCTCTTGGATTGGCGTGCAATGCCAACAGCAGCTTAACCGCCTCGACGTCACCACGCCGCGCAGCGATTGTTAGAGCGCGATTGCCGTCCTCCAACTCTAAATCGACCGTCGCGCCACCCTCCAAAAGCGTTCGCGCGGTCGCAAGATGACCGCCGATGATCGCCGCGCCCAAGGGTGAGAGCCCGCGATCGGTAAAATTCACTTCCGTTCCTTGAGCGATCAGTTCTTTGGCGCGCCCGGTGTCACCACTCGCCGCGGCCGCCATCATCGCTATCTTTGACGGGTCTCGAATACCGATGGATGTCGCGCAACCTGTAACGAGAGTCGTGCAAATCAGAAGTGAGCAGCTTATCCCGTTTCCAAATCGAGGGAACATGCGGTCGCGCCAAATTTTCGTTAACGCGCGCGAGCAAGAAGCGATTCACGTTGCCTGGTGTAATCTTGCAGCTTCTCGGCTCAGCGCGACTTTTAGATGAGTGGGATACACCGGGCTCATGAGTATCATTCCTTATCTCCACATCGGATGGTGAGCGCGGTGAATGCCTCTGCAATCGCTTGCCAATGACGATATCGACTAACTCCCACCTGTTCAGTATCGGTTTGATTCCACGGGCAATCGATCAGCGCAACCGGTACTTTCATTTCCTCCGCCAGATAATGGGCCATTGGCAAAGAATCTTCCACGGCCCAGCAAAACCGCTGCGCCGCCAGTTCTCTTAAGCTGATGGCGGCAGTCTGCTCGGTCGAAAAGCGTGAGTACTTGTCCACGATGGTAAAAGAATGAAAAGGAACCCGGTGTTTCGATAACCACTCGATCGACGTTTCGTAGGTTTCCGGAGGTCGGCCCGTGATGATCGCAATCTCGAATCCCCGCTTTTTCCAACCTTCGAGAACCGCTATCGCGTCACTGACCGGCGCCATGCGTAACAGTTCATCGCGCCGATGCACGATTCGGTACAAATCCTCGCGCTCATCCGGCCGAAGTCCACAAGACTCACCAACATCGAAGTTGGTCAACCGCTCGTATTCGATTCTCTTCCCAAACTCGCGCTCGACAATCATGAGGAAATGCCGTGCTGCGTGACACAACACGTCGTCCATGTCGACGTAGATTGTTCTTCGGGCAGATTCCATTCGTCCGAGCGGTCCTAATCGACGATCGCTTTCAAGCGCTGCGTCAAATCCTTGCGCAATTTGTGCGTTTGCCCCGCTTGATACGGGGTAGTCTTCCACTGCGCGACGTCAAAAGGAAGCTTGTCCATCGAAGTCGAACAGATATGGATGCACGGCTTTTTCAGCGCATGAGCATAGCCCGCTTCGTAAAGCACGTTTGGTTTGGATTCCGACAGATCGACGATGACTGCGATTGATTTGCGGATCATCCGGTGAATCTCTTCCACGACGTTGCCTTGAAACTCGCGCCGATCAACGCGGTCGCAGACCGCGCCGACCTGCTCCGCCGCATAGCTCATCGCCACGAAGAAAACGTCTTCGTATTGTGGCGCGAATGGCATGGCGGCGAAAATCAGTTTTTCTACCTTGGTCACCTCTGAAGGATTGGCACGTGCTTTTGTGCTCTGAAATTCAGCCATTAGCGCAGGCACCAGACCATCGACCGTCACAACACCCTTGGACGGCAAGTTTCGTTTCAGACCCGGGATCACGACGAAAGCACCGTCCGTCTGCGCCGCGTCCTGATAGAACTGTGCCTGACGGCTAGCTTCGGTCGTCAGGCCGGGAAAATCCCAACTTCGGGCTTCGACGATAAATTGCCGACCATCCGGGCCGTAAACAATAAAATCCGGCGCCAACCCGCCAATCGCCTTTTCCGTAACAAACTTTAAACCCGCTTCACGCAGCCGATCTGCGATGATTTCCTCGATTTCCTTTTCAGATTGTTCCGCCATTACTCTTCTCTGAATCGCGCGTGCTTTTAGACTTTCGACACAAACTCGCTGCCACGAATCAAAAATCTAAACGGTTTGTCTTTCCATTTACCCGCGTAGTCTACGCCGATTCTCGGCTTAGCTTGAAACTTGGGCGGCGGCTCGCCGCGGTCTTCGACGAAAAGCACGTTGCCGCAAAGGTCGGCGCCATTCAATGCACGGTCAATGTCAAATGCCTGGCACAGTTTTCCAGGCCCGCTGGCGAGATTATGCAGAACGCGGTTCCGCCTTCGGCTTTCCATTAATTCGATGCCTTCCACCGGTTCCACCGCGCGGATTAAGACCGCTGCCGGATAATCTTTCGATTCCGTCACGAGGTTGAGCATGTTGTAAAACCCGTAAATATAGTAGACGTACGCGTGCCCCGCGGGGCCAAACATAACTTCTGTGCGCTTCGTCCGCCCTTTCGACGCGTGGCACGCGAGATCCTGCGGCCCAATGTAAGCCTCAGCCTCGACGATTCGCCCAATCGTGCTGCCTGCCGGATGCTTGCGCACAAGATATTTGCCCAGCAACTGCTTGGCAACCTCGATGGTCGATTGTTCGTAAAAAGAACGCGGTAGTTTCAAGGCGGAGTTAACGGTAGCTAATGACGCGAACGCTGGCGCTGGATTTTGATTGCTGCTTACTGCCTTCTGCATTCCTATTCAGACTGGGGCAATCCGTCATTGATTTCCACCCAGGGCGCCTTCGATCCGACGTGGGTATGCTTCGACATCTTGACGCCCGGATCGCTGTCCAAGGTTCCCGGGCGGAAGCGAAGATGCTCCGGGTCATTATCTTTGCGTTTCAAGATTGGCGAACCGCACCTCCCGCAAAACACACGATGATATCCAGGAGACGA
>Ga0075423_10005096_pt1 | contig 12252 bp, 9 predicted proteins | sample SoiMethybrSBSTD2_FD_80114 | JGI IMG/M metagenome (GOLD analysis project Ga0075423, IMG submission 80114) | Bulk soil microbial communities from a Populus tree surrounding site in Tennessee, USA - Soil MetaG P. TD hybrid SBSTD2 | ecosystem: Environmental > Terrestrial > Soil > Tree plantation...
ACGAAGGCATCGGCCTCAACACGAGCTCTCGTCTGCAGTCGATGATCCTGAACCTCGACCAGCAGTTCGGCGATCGGCTGCGCGCTCACGTCGGTGCCAATATCGTCCGGCACCTGAACAACCGCGGGCTCTCGAACAACGACAACTCGGGCACGAGCCCGATGTACATCTTCGCGTACACCCCGTCGTACTTCAACCTCGACACTCGTGACTCCACGGGCAAGTTCGCACTCAACCCGTTCAACGGCTCTGCCTCATCGAACCCGTTCGAGACGTTCACGTACCTCAAGACCGACGAGGATACATACCGAACACTCGCGAACCTCAACCTGACGTACACGGCATTCACGAACGCGCAGCACACGCTCAACCTGAGCTACACCGCGGGCGTGGACCGCTACCAGCAGGATGGCCAGGTGTTCTCGCCGGGCTTCCTGCAGTACGAGCCGCGTGACGGTTTGATCGGCGAAGCCGTTCAGGCGAACGTGAACAACCGCAATCTGAACAGCAGCATCAACGCGATCTGGACGTTCACTCCGGGCTGGGCCGGTTTCAGCGGCGCTACGACGGCCATTGGCTTCGATCAGGCCGAGCAGGGCTCGAACGTGTACCGACTGAGAGGCCGTGGCCTGACCCCCGGCGTCGGCGAGCCGACGGTCGGCGGTCAGTAGAGCGCCGAGCAGACGAAGACCCTGTTCCGCGACCAGGCGATCTACGCGAACGCGGACCTTCGCTTCTTCAACGAGCGGCTCACGGTATCGGGTGGCGTGCGCGGCGACCGCAGCTCCGCGAACGGCGACCGCGAGAAGTGGTTCGTGTATCCTCGCGCTTCGGCATCCTATCTGTTCGACAACCCGCTGCCGAGGATCGACAACTTCAAGCTGCGCGCCGCATACGGGCGGACCGGCAATCGTCCTCGTTATGCGGATCGTGACGTCACGCTCGCTGCAAGCAACAACATCGAAGGGCGCACGACGCTGGTCGCAGCCCAGGTGGTCGGGAACCCGAAGATCACGCCCGAGACGCTCAACGCGACGGAGTTTGGCTTCGACGCCGCTCTGTTCCGCCAGCGCCTCACACTCGAGGGCACGGTCTACAATCGAAAGATCACCGACCAGCTGTTGCAGCCGGTCGTCGCGAACACGTCGGGTCTCTCCAACCTGGTTGTGAACGCGGGCGAGCTGTCGAACAAGGGCTACGAGGCGTCGATCGCCGCGATCCCTGTGCAGACCGGCGACTTCAACTGGAACACGCGCGTCTCGTACCAGAGCAACAAGCAGGAGATCAAGGGTCTCCCGACTTACGTTCCGCCGTTTGCGGTAGGCGGCTCGTTTGGCGCGTCGTGGGGCCGGAACTACATTCGAGCGGGTTCGCGCACGACGGCGATCTGGGGCAACGCTCCCGTCGAAGTCGACGCGTCGGGAAAGGTCGTCCGCATTCTGCCGAAGGGCGCCTGGATCACGCAGCCTAACGTCACGAAGTCGGTTCGTGACACCATCATCGGCGACGCGAACCCCGATTACCAGATGTTCTTCACGAACCAGCTGTCCTATAAGCGGCTTGGTCTGAGCTTCCTCGTTGATTGGCGACAGGGCGGCGACGTCGCGAACATGACGCATACGCTGTTCGACGAAGGTGGCCAGTCGCGTGATTACGATGCGAAGTCGCCGGTCGACTCGTTGTCTCAGGGAGAGTACCTCTACGCCGCGTGGCGCGGCGGTACCGATGCGCGCATGTACCTCGAGGATGGCAGCTTCGTGAAGCTGCGCGAGGTGTCACTCACGCTCGATATCCCGGCGCGATACTATGGGCGCCTGAGCGGGAAAGTGACGAACCTGCGTCTGCAGCTGCTCGCGCGTAACCTCGCGACCTGGACGAATTACTGGGGCCTGGACCCGGAGTTCAACAACTTCGGCAACACGAACCTCAACCGGTTCATCGACCTCGCCCCCTACCCGCCGGCGAAGCAGTTCTACTTCGGCTTCGACGTCGGGTTCTGAGCCATGAGCAACGAATCATCGAGGATTTCCATACATATGCGCACTGTGCAGACGTTAGGCATCGCCGCGTTGGCGTTCGGCGCGCTCGCCGGGTGCAACGCCGACCGGCTCAAGGTGCCAGAATTGAACAACCCGACTCCCGAGGGCGTGGCGAGCGATCCCGTCGTCGCGCTGAACCTCGCGGCCGGCGGGATCATCAATCGAGACCGAGCCGACTTCGGTGGGCAGATTCTGACCAACGGGATCTTCGGGCGAGAAGCCTACAACTACACGCCCACCGAGTCGCGTAACACGACCGGCTATCTGGTGAATCCCGAGGATCCCACCAGCTTCGGCTCCGGGAACTTCGCGGGCCGCTGGCAGACGCTGAAGAACATCCAGAACTTCTACACTATCGTCGACGCCGCTACGACGCTGACCGCTACTCAGAAGCAGGCCGCGATCGGCTTCGCGAAAACGTTCGAGGGGTTGACCTTCCTCTACTACATCAGTTCGCGCCACAACCTGGGTGGGCCGGTGGAGATCCCGGAGGCCCCCACGGACATCAAGCCGTTCGTGACGCGGGATTCGGTGTACTCGGTTGCGTTGACGCGGCTGAACGAGGGAGTCACCGCGCTGCAGGCGGGCGGCACGACGTTCCCGTTCCAGCTCACCGCCGGGTTCACCGGGTTCAACACGCCGGCGACATACGCACGTTTCAACCGCGCGATCGCGGCGCGTCTCCTGGCGTATCGAGGCTCGCTCTCGACAGGCGCGACGAGGACGCAGTTCTATCAGCAGGCGCTGACGGCGCTCGCCGCGTCGTTCATCGCGCCTGGCGGTACGCTCACGACCGGCGTTTTCCAGGTGTTCTCAACGGCCGCGGGTGACGTCGCCAACCCTATCAACACGGCCACGTCGGTCAACGTGCTCGGGCACCCATCAACGACGGTCGACGCGACCGCCGGCGATCAGCGTCTTTCGAAAGTAAAGACGATCGCGCAGCGGAACGCACCGGGCACCGGAAACGGAATTCCGACCACCGTGGGATGGAATCGGTACGCCGATCAGGCAACGCCGATTCCCATCATTCGCAACGAGGAGTTGATCCTCCTTCGGGCCGAGGCGCGGTACTTCACGGGCGATCAGGCAGGCGCGCTGACTGACCTGAACGATATCCGCACCCGGTCGGGCGGCCTGCCAGCGCTTTCGGCTGGCGACATCGATACGGAGACCAAGTTCCTCGATCGCCTGCTGTACGAGCGCCGCTATTCGCTGCTGCTCGAGGGGCATCGTTGGATTGATGTGCGGCGTTTCGGTCGTCTCAACACGTTGCCGCTCGACCTGACCACGCACGTTCGCGCGCTTCAGCAAGTCGTTCCGCTCGCGGAGTGCCAGGCGCGTGATCGTACAGGTGAACCGTCGCTGAAGGGCACGGGCTGCCCGTAAGCGAAACAAGCTCCAGATTCATGAGTAACGCGGGCCGGCTCCACGAGCCGGCCCGCGTCTTATCATCGCCACGGCAACCAAGCAGAGCGAATATCCGTACGGCCCTGAGTGGCTCGGTCCATCCGCATTGAGTTCCCGAGTGCAGTTTTAGTAGAAGATCCGATTCAACCGATACCGACTTGCAAGCGCTCAAAACGTATTGGACGCTCAGCCGAGCACCGCGCTACAGCGTCACCTTCGCGCTCCCGCTTCTGATCCTCTACGAAGCGCTGGCGGCCACGCTCTCGCGCTTCGCGGGCGAACAGATGCGCAATGGCGCGGACGTCATGCTTCGCTCCCTGTTCGTGACTGTCGCGGGCAGACGCGGGCCTTTGATCTTCGTCCTTTGCGTGATCGCCGTGAGCGTCTGGTTGATTGCGCGCGATCTCAAGCGCGGAGGCCGACTGCAACCCCGCGTGTTCGTCTACATGACCGCCGAGGCGATGGTGCTGGCGCTCGCGTTCGGACTCGTCATCGGCACGATCACGGCGAAGCTGCTTTCCCCGTTCGGTCCACTGGCCATCGCGTCGAGCCAGCCGACGATGGGCGTCGGCGCGCGGCTCATGCTCTCGCTCGGCGCCGGGCTGTACGAGGAGCTGCTGTTCCGCGTCCTCCTCGTGTCTGGGCTGCTCCTGTTGGCGCGTCGCGTTCTGGCGCTACGCCCGGTGCTGGCGAACACCTTCGCCGTCGGCCTCGGCGCGCTGATCTTCTCGACGTTTCACTACATCGGACCGTACGGCGATCCGCTACGGGTCGATTCGTTCCTGTTCCGAACGATCGCCGGCGTGGCGTTCAGCGCGCTGTATGTGTTCCGTGGCTTTGGCATCACCGCCTGGACGCACGCGCTGTATGACGTGCTCGTGCTGGTGTTCTAGTCCGTTACTTCACCTCCACCACTCGGCTCGCCGTCGCCATCGTTAGGCCACCGGCATCCAGCGTCAGCTCGATCCGATAGCGACCCTCTGGCAACGTCGAGAAATCGACCGCGAGCGCTCGGGAGCGCGCAGCACCCGGGCGTGAGGAGGGCTCGTCCCACTGCATCCGAACCGGCGCGCGGCGCTCGACCACGCCAAGCTTCTCGGCTGCTCTCCGATACCACCGCGTCCCGGCGCGTGTTACCGTGAGCGTGTATGCGAGCGTCTCGCCCGTCGCGCTGACGCCGTACATCTCCCAGTACACGCCGACCGGAACGGCACGATCGACGCGCAGGGATCCGCGAGCCCGCGCCACGGCGTCCTCGAGCGAGTCGGGAAGGGTGGACGGATCATCGAACAGAAGCAGGTCCGAGATTGTCACTCGGCCAGTTGCTGACGGCGGACGCACGACGCCGCGAGCACGCGCCACACGTCGAGCCGCGGAATCCCGCGCTTCGACACTGACGATGAGCGGCTCCCACCGGGCATGAGCCATGAGCACGGCCCGTCGTTGCGCGGCGGAGTCGGCGGTCACGCGTGCCGAGTCCGGCGCTGCCGCCGGCGCGACCGCGAGGGCCGCTGCGATCGAGTCGTGGGCGAACACGCTGTCCCGGGAGATGTCGAAGGCCGCCACCACGAGAGCCGAGTCGCCACGCCGGAAGAGCGCGACCTGAGGGCCAAGGCCGCTCACCGAACGCGCGTATCGCGGCGCGTAACGACTCTGCGCAAGCGGGTCATGCAGCGACCAGTCGGAGTCGTCGGCGGAGTCCGGCGCGGAAATCACGTCCGCGGCGGGAACGAAGTCGAACGCCGGCGTCGGCTCGTGACCGATGACGTGCACATCGAGTGGACTCGACATGCTGGGCGAGGTACGCGACCAGCCGGTCTCCCAACCGTAGCGCACGAGCAGCTCCTGCGTGTCGTCACCCCACGGCATGTCGTGCGGGTACAGCGATGTGCGCAGCAGCTCGGCCATCGTTAGGCGTGCCAGGTGTTCCGTGCGCAGATCGTTGGCCGGAAGCAGAAACAGTGGCCGCGACAACGCCCAGAAGCGTGCCTCGAACGCGCCCCGGTCTGCGCATCGGAGGCGCTCGTAGCGCTTGCGCGCGCCGCCTTCGAGCAACAGCGAGATGTTCGTCCATCGACAGCGCTCGACTTCGGTCATGGCCGCGAGCGCGGCGTTGAACGCACTGTCGGCATGCAGGAAGTCGCCCGCGGCGTGCAGCGCGTACCCGACCAGTGAGGCGCACCAACTGTCGGCCGTGCGGCAGTCCCGGGCAGCCTGCACGGCGTCGACGGCGCGACCGTCCTCGACGAGATAGCGCACTCGCTGTCCCGCGATCCACCGATCGCCCGGGACCGCCGCGGCCGCTTTCGCGAGTCGGTCGAGCAGTGTGCTGCGCGCTGCCTTCGTCTTGGGAAGCTCAGGTGGCGGAGCGAACTCGCCATCGTCCCACCAGTAGCAGAACCGCCCGACTCTCACGTCGCATCGGCCTGAGCTGGCTCGGTTGTCGATCGGGAGGTTTGCGCGCCGCGTTCGCTCGAAAGCAGCCTGCGCGGACTGTGCGCCCTTGAGCACCCGTTGCGAATCCGCCGATGTTGCTGCACCGGGGTGCGAGCTCGAAAAGCGAGCGACCGCTCCGGGTTGAAGCGCCAGCGAGAAGATCAGCGGAATTGCGGTCGGCAGCGTAGCGGGCAGCATCCATCCGCCTCTCGAGCGGGTACGTACGAGTCGACGTTTGCGAGTATATCGAGCCGCAACGGATGGCGCGAGCCGACGATGGGTTGCGCCGCGAATCCTTCCCCGCTTACGTCCCACGTATCGTTCACCCCGCTCGGTAGCGGTTGCGCGCCCCAAGACCGCTGGCCGGCTCCTCGAAATCGATTCATATGCGTTGTCATCTGAACGTCGAGCGACTCGCGGCGATCGTCGCTGTCGGCCTGACCGCCGCGTGCTCTCGTGGCGCGGTCGTATCGACCGGCACTGCCACCGTGCCCTCGACTGCTGCAACAAGCGTGAGCGAATCCGATGTGCGCCGACTGCTCGGTGCGCTGGCCGATGACTCGATGGAAGGGCGTGCGACGGCCAGCCGCGGATCGACTCGAGCGGCCCGGTTCATTGCGGGCGAGCTCGAGCGATACGGTGTTCAGCCGGCGGGTGACAGCGGGTTCTTTCAGCGCGTGCCATTGGCAATCACCATGCGAAATGGGCGGCGTCAACTGTCGCTGTTGCCGACACTCCAGGCGAGGGACACCGTAGCTGCCGACGCGCGAGCAAATGCTGTAAACGTCGTTGGCATCATCCCCGGGGCGGACGCGACGCTGCGTGACCAGGTCGTGCTCATCGATGCGCATTATGACCACCTCGGGATCCGGAGCGGCCAGGTCAAGGATTCGATCTACAACGGGGCGGACGATGACGCGTCCGGCGTTGTCGCGGTGCTGGAGATCGCGCGAGCACTCGCCGCCGGCCCCGCTCCGAAGCGCACGGTCATCGTCGCGGCGACGACGGGCGAGGAAGTTGGGCTTCTGGGAACGCGCTGGTTCATCGAGCATCCGGTGCGCTCGCTGGATGCTCTCGTGGCGAACCTCGAGATCGAGATGATCGGCCGGCCTGACTCACTGGCTGGCGGAGCGGGGCGGGGGTGGCTCACCGGCTACGAGCGGTCGACAATGGGCGAGCTGTTTGCGAGCGCGGGATTGCCGATCGTCGCGGACCGTCGCCTCGACCAGCAGTTCTTCATGCGCAGCGACAACATCGCGTTCGCGCGGCGCGGCATCGTCGCGCACACGCTGTCGTCGTACAACATGCATACCGACTATCACCAGCCGAGCGACGATGTCGCGCACGTGGACTTCGCGCACATGACGCGCTTGGTCGATGTCGCCGTCCGCGCCGCTCGACTGTTGGCGGATTCTCCGACGAAGCTGGAGTGGAAGCCGAACGGTCGCCCGTAGCCGCGGGATCGGACACCGCCCGTGCCCCCGATTCCCGATTCCCGATTCCCGATGAAGGCATGAACATAGACACGCTAGCTGTTCACGGCGCTCACGGCGCGGACCCTTCCACCGGCGCCATTGCGCCGCCCATCAACCTTTCCACGACGTTCGAGCGGGCGGCGGATGGATCGCTGCCGCATGGATACATCTATGCGCGTGACGGAAATCCGAACCGCGTCGCGCTCGAGCGAGTGCTTGCTGCCCTCGAGGGCGGAACGGCGGCCGCCGCATTCTCCGCCGGCATGGCGGCCACGATGGCGGTGTTTCAGTCGCTGTCGCCGGGCGACCACGTCGTGCTTCCCGCATCCGTGTACTACGGCACGCGCAAGCTGATGGACCAGGTGTTCACGCGCTGGGGCCTAACGGTGACCAGCGTCGACATGCGGGATGCCGAACGGGTGGCTGGCGCGATCACCACTCGCACGCGGCTCGTGTGGGTCGAGACGCCATCGAATCCGTTGCTTGCCGTCGCGGACATCGCGCGCATCGCCGCGTTGGCGCACGACGCCGGCGCCCGCTGCGCCGTCGACAACACCTGGGCGACGCCGATCGCTCAGCGACCAATCGCGTTAGGCGCGGATCTCGTGATGCACTCCACCACGAAGTATCTGGGCGGGCACGGCGATGTGACGGGTGGGGCGCTCGTGACTCGGCGCGACGACGAGTTCTTCGAACGCGTGCGCACCGTTCAAACGGCCGGTGGCGCGATCGCGTCGCCGTTCGACTGCTGGCTGGTCGTTCGCGGCATCAAGACTTTGCCGCATCGCATTCGCGCGCACACGGCGAATGCAACGGCCGTCGCTCGGTTTCTCGAGGCGCACCCGAAGGTCGAAGCGGTGCATTATCCCGGGTTGGCATCGCACCCCGGCCACGCGATCGCCGCTCGCCAGATGTCGGCGTTCGGCGGAATGGTGTCGGTACAGGTTCGGGGCGGACGCGAAGCCGCGTTGCGGGTGAAATCGCGAGTACAGGTCTTCACGCGCGCAACGAGCTTGGGTGGGCCCGAAAGCCTGGTCGAGCACCGGGCGTCGGTCGAGGCACCCGGCAGCGGCACGCCCGAGAACCTGTTGCGGCTGTCGATAGGGCTCGAGCATCCGGACGATCTGATCGCGGACCTCGACCAGGCGTTAGGCGAGTAAACATGACGGTCATGCCTTGCGCGACCATCTCGGAATGGCCGGTCGAGACGCCGCCACTACGTTGAAGAGGAGGGCCGGTGGGCATGGGTTGCGTTACCGCCCACTCACCTCAGCGGGGTGGCGTGAGACCGAGCCGCCTCGTTATCCTAGCACCCCATAGCCAATCCCAATGCACGCTCGCCGCATTTCCGATCTTGCGTTCCGCACAGTTCGGTCCGTTACGCTGCTCGCCGGAGTGATGTACGGCGCGCTGGCGCAGGCGCAAACGAACGTTACGTGTTATCCCTCTGAGGACAGTAACGAGGCCAAGCTGTTGGCGTTCTTTGCGACGCCGATCGCGTTCTCGCCCGGTGGCATCGTCGAGAGCGTACCTGCCTGGCATTTCCGCGTCGCGTTCGAGGCGTCCTATGTTCCGTCGCCGAGCAAGGAGATCCAGCAGCCGGAGGCGTGTTACGGCATCAAGAAGACTGAAAACACGAACCTGTCTCCGGTCTTTCCGCGGCCGAGAGTCGCCATCGGGTTGCCCGGCGGTCTCCTCCTCGAGGGCAGTTATCTGCCCCCCATCTCGGTCAAGGACGCGGAACCGAACCTCGGCAGCGTCGCGTTGAGCCGACCATGGCGGATCCGCGGCAGCGAGGAGCAGGGCAGCCTTTCGGTCCTGCTTCGTGCGCACGGCACATTTGGCACCGTCAAGGGATCGATCACGTGTCCCAAGAAGGCGCTGCAGACCCAGGATCCGAGTATCGCGTGCTACGGCACGGACGCATCGAGCGACACGTACAAACCCAACATGTTCGGCGTTGAGGCGGGTGTTGCGAAGGAAAGCGCGGGCGGTAGATGGGGCGCGTACGTCACGCCGGGCGTGACGTGGTTACGGCCGCGCTTTCAGGTGGGTTTTCAGTACAAGGACGGCGTATTCGACGATACGAAGATCAGCGTCGATATGACGCGATTCGCCGCCGGAGCCGGGGCGTGGTATCGCGTGAGCACCGCCGCGGCCGTCACTGGGGAGCTGTACTCGGTTCCAACCGATGCCACAACGTTTCGCCTCGGAGGGGCCTACACGTTTCGGTGAACGAAATGTCTGGATCCGGGTAGAGTCCGGGCCAACGCCGTGTCGTCGCCTACAGCGACGACCTCACACCAGTCTGTCGTCCGATGGATCTCGAACGGCTCGTGCGCCTGTTCTTCGAGCGCCCCATCTATCAGCGTCGGTTTCTCGCGTTCACGCTCGGATTGTTCATCTCCTGCAGCGTGAAGATGGCGGGGGCGCAATCCAGCGTGACGAGCATCACACACAGCGCTGCGTCTTCGTCGCGTTGAGGTGCTTAGATTTCGTTGCTCGAGGAACTTGCCTGCCGCAGCCAGGGCGTGTTGACTTCGCGCGCGAGCGACTCGTCTGTCGCATTGACTTGGCTGTGCAGCGCATGCGCCGCGATCTCGACGGGTGTGGTTGCACGGCGCGGCAGAGCTCGTAACCTTCGGCCCGTTGTTCGCGTGAGGCGCCACGCAACGCCACGCCTTCCGCTCATTATGAATTGCATCCAAGCGGCGCCCTCCGGCGCCGCTCTTTCGCGCGTGAGGACGTGCTCATGAAGAAAGTCGTAGCCCTCTCGGTGGTCTGCGCGGTGCTCGCCGCATGCAACGATGGCCCTACCGAGCCATCGCCGACCACCGTTACCACCATTGTCGTCAACGCGCCGTCGCAGTCCATGCAGGTGGGAGAGACCATGACGGCGACCGCCGTCCTTTACAACTCGAAGGGCGACAGTGTCCCCAGCAAAAAGCCGACATGGAGCACGAGCAGCGCGACGATCGCGACGGTGGATCAGAACGGCGTGATCACCGCGGTTGCTCCTGGATCGGTAACGATCACTGCGTCGGCCGATAAGGCGAAGAGCACGCTTCCGCTGATCGTGGACGTCGACCGATGCGTGAATCCGCTGTCGTTGGCCGTGGGGCAGGTGTCGATACAGAGCGGGCCCAAGGCGGTCTCCTGCATAACGATTGCGGCGGCGACGACCGCGAGCCAGCTCCTGTTCATCACGGCGAACGCGACGCCGACACCCAATGACACTCAGAAGATTTCTGTCTCGTTCCTGAGCGGCACGTCGGCGTCCGTCGCGTCCGGCGTTGCCGGCGGTGTTTCTCTCGAGATGCGTCAGGTCGCGAAGTCGCTCGAGGTGCGCGACGCCATCGAGTCGCACATTCGTCAGGCCGAAGGTCGCATCGTACGTGCTATGCCCGCCGGCAGGATCGCTCAGGCGGCTGCGGAGCGGGCAACGAGTGGTGCCAGCGCTTCGGTGCTCGCTGCCGCCGTGGGAGTCGGCGACACAATTACGTATCGCGTCCCGAACGTGTTGGTAAACGACCTGTGCAACAACTTCACCACTGTTCGAGCGGTCGTGAAATCGGTGAGTAAGAAGGCACAGATCGCGCTCGACGTGAACGCGCCGAACGGCTTTACGACCCCCGACTTCAACGCGATCGCCGCAGAGTTCGACGATCTGACCTTCAAGACCGACACGTCGTGGTTCGGCGCGCCGACCGACATCAACAAGGACGGGCGGATCACGATCCTCTATACGCCCGAGGTGAACAAGTTCACCCCGAAAGGTCAGAACACGTACATTGGCGGCTTCTTCTGGGGCGGCGACCTGTTCACAAAGGCCGACTACCAGATGGTGAACATGACGTGCCCACAGACGAACGAGCAGGAGATCTTCTACCTGCTCGCGCCCGATCCGACGGGCATTTTCAGCGATCCGAAGAGCACGGCGCTTGTTAGGCAGGCCACGCGTGGCACGATCGCCCACGAGTTCCAGCACATGATCAACCAGGGCATTCGCCAGTTCAACCCGGATGCCGATGCGTTCGAAGTGGACTGGTTGAACGAAGGCCTCGCCCATTTTGCGGAAGAAGCGGTGGGTCGCGCCGCCCGCGGGTTTAGCGACTTCCAGAGCCTGTCGTCCGCCGATGTGCGTGCGAACGCGGACGACTACAACGCGTATTTCCAGCAGAATCTCGCGCGATTCTCCACGTATCTGCAGCGTCCGGACACAACGTCGCCCATCAGCTCACGCGCCGACCGCGACCTCCCACCGCGAGGCGCGGCGTGGGCGCTGCTGCGCTACGCCGCAGACCAGTTCGCGGCCGGCAACGCCCGCGCGTTTTTCCGTCGCCTCGTCGCCGGCCCGAAGACCAGTGTGCCGAACCTCGTGCAGCACGTCGGCGTCCCATTCGATCAGATCATTTCAGGTTGGCTGATCGCAAACTACACCGACAACCTCGGCATCACGGGGCTCGACAGTCGCTACTCGTATACGAGCTGGAACATGCGCGACGCAATCGCTGGTGCAGCCGGTGGTTCGTATCCGCTCCGCCCCAACACACCGGGCGCGCCGTTCAACTTACCGAAGTTGCAGTCGGGCTCCGGTGCCTATTTCCTCGCCCAACGTGCCGCAGGCGCTCCAGTCACCACGTTCCGCATGCAGGCCTCGGGCGGCGGCAACGTCACGTTCGACGGCGCGAGAGTCTACGTCGTTAGGGTCAACTAGACGACGAACACCACTGCTTACTGCGTACCGGTATTGCTTTACTATTTGTTACACCCTCGGGGGGCTACCAAGCGTCCCGAGGGTTTTCACAAGGGGTAAGCAGTACCAGTAAGCAGTAGGCAGTCGCCGTTGAGCACACCATCGCCTTACGCTTCGCGTAAGGCCGCCATAGGCG
>Ga0075423_10005098_pt1 | contig 12250 bp, 11 predicted proteins | sample SoiMethybrSBSTD2_FD_80114 | JGI IMG/M metagenome (GOLD analysis project Ga0075423, IMG submission 80114) | Bulk soil microbial communities from a Populus tree surrounding site in Tennessee, USA - Soil MetaG P. TD hybrid SBSTD2 | ecosystem: Environmental > Terrestrial > Soil > Tree plantation...
GCTTCCCGTCGCGGTAGACGATGCCCGCGTCCATGTAGCCGCGCGAGCCCGTGCCGGTCTTGTGGGCCACCTTGGTGCCGAGCGGAAGCTGCGAGGGGATGCGCGTCTTCAACTTCTGCCACGACAGGATGTCCAGGCCCAGGCGGCAGAGCTCCGGCGTCACGCCGAGCTTCACGGCGGCCGCATTGTCCTCCGCACCCTGGAGGATCGCCTCCAGCAGCAGCCCCTGATCGTTGGGCGTCGTGGTCGTGACCTGCTCCAGCGTGTGGTCGGGGCCGAGCTTGGGCGGGATGCCGAAGCGGTGCACGGTGCGCGTCATCCCCACGGCGTCGCAGTAGCGCTGAATCGCGTCCAGCCCCACCATGTCCACCACCGTGCCGGTGCAGGTGTTGTCGCTCACGATGATCATCATGACCAGCGCGTCACGGAAGGTGATCCAGAAGCCGGGGGTGAGGTGCTGGAAGGTGCCGGAGTCGTTGTCCTGGTACTTGGCCTGGATGGTCACCTTCTGATCGAGCGCGAGCTTACCGTCGTGCACCGCCTTGAGCGCCGCCATCATGATCGAGATCTTGCGCGTGCTCGCCGAGGGCACCGGCGTGTCGCCGAGGCGATCCACCCGCTCACCGGTGGTGAGGTCTTTGAGATACTAGCTCGTCTGGAACGGCAGGGCGTCGCAGAGCGTGTTCATCTGCTGGGCGAGGTCCTTCATGGCCATGGCGTCTCTCCTCAGGGGCGCGGCGCCTCGCGGGCGGCGCGCCAGCGGGCCTCGGCCTCCGCGAAGCCGGGGCCCCGGTCGATGAGCGGCAATTCCCGAGCGCGCCGGCGGCGCGTCTCGTCGGTGGTGGTCTTGTCGATCTCCAGCGTGACGGGGTCGAGCGCCACGCCGTAGTCCTCGAGGGCGCCAGACGCGGTCACGAGACCGCGCGCCACGTCCTGCTGGACGCGCTCCGGCTCGCGCGTGAGGGGATCGCCCCAGCCGCCCCCGCCGCAGGTCTCCAGGCGCAGGAGGTCGCCGCGCTTGAGCGTGATGCCGTCGCCGAGGGCGGGCAGCTCGCGCTCTTCCGGCGTGCCCGGATTGAGCACGATACGGCCGGTGCGTCCCGCGCGGCCGCCGGCCACACCGTAGGGCGCCACCAGCGTGTTTTCCATGCGCGTGGCCAGCTCGGCCTTCTCGCAGAGCACGCGCACGTCGCGGATGACTCCGGCGCCGCCGCGGTGGAAGCCGGGACCGCCCGAGTCGGCGCGCGCGACGTAGCGCTCCACGCGCAGGGGGAAGTCGCGCTCCACGTACTCCACCGGGTAGTTTTCCTGGGCGATGTAGTAGATGACGTCGACGCCGTCCGCGAACGGGCGCGCGCCGAGCCCCACGCCCAGCCCCTCGATGCAGAGGATGGGGCGTCGGGCCGCCTCGTCCCACGCGCGAAAGTAGTAGAGCACGTAGACGGGCGAGCCCGCGGGCACGCGGCCGCCGTTGGCCTGGGCGAGCGCGCCGAAGATGCACGACATGACGCGGAAGCGCGTGTTTGCCCGCATGCCCAGCGGGGCGGGGAAGCGGGGCTTCAAGAGGCTCCCCTCGCGGGCCACCCACTCGTCGAGGTTGCGGAGCAGCCCCTCGTTGACCTCGAGGTCGGGATCGAGCGACTGGAGGTACCGGCCGAAGGCGATGCGAAGGAGTCCCGGGTTCGTCATGAAGTTGATGGGGCCGCGCGCCTGATCGTCCGAGGCCGAGCCGTCCAGCCGCACGTGGTCGCCGCGGCGATCGAGCGCCAGCTCGATGCGGTGCGGCCGCGAGTCGGTCCCGCCGTCGCTGTCGAGATAGTCGTGGAAGCGCCACGCGCCCTCGGGGACGAGGTCGAGGAAGAGGGCGCGCGCGCGCTCCGCCGTCTGGGCGATGCCGGCCTCGAAGGCGGCGAGCACGGTGGGGCCCCCGTAGCGCTCGAACAGCTCGGCGAGGCGGCCCTCGGCGAGGCGGCAGGACGCCATCATGGCGCGCGTGTCGCCCTCCACGAGGTCGGGCAGCCGCGAGTTGCGGAGGAAGATGCGGTAGGCCTCCTCGTTCAGCCGCCCCTCCTGCATGATGCGCACGGGCGGGACCAGCAGCCCCTCGTGATAGATCTCGGTCGCGTGCGGCGAGATGCTGCCCGCGCGCAGGCCGCCGATGTCCTGGTAGTGGCCGAACGTGGTGGCGAAGGCGACCACCGCGCCTTCATGGAACACCGGCATCACGAACACCATGTCCTGGTGATGCTGGACGGCGCCGTCGGAGAGATAGGGATCGTTGAACCAGTACACGTCGCCCGGCCGCATGCTCTCGAGCGGGTACGCGCGGAGGATCGCGTCGATCATGCCGGGCCCGCTGCCCGAGATGTGGCAGGCCACGATGCGGCCCCGCGTGTCGAACACGCCGACGAAGTAGTCCTTCTTCTCCTTGATGAAGGGCGACATCGCGCAGCGCTCCATTAGGAGCTCCATGTCGCGGATGGTCGACGCGAGGCTGCCGCGGATGATCTCGAGCGTGATGGGATCGACGGCCAGGGCCGGCCGGGACAGGGGCTCAGGCATGGGCACGCTCCAGGACCAGGTTGCCCGCCGCGTCCACGCGGGCCGCGAAGCCCGGCGCCACCAGCGGCGTCGCGTCGTCCTGCTCGACGACGGCGGGGCCGGCGAGGCGCATACCGGGCGCCAGCGCGCCGCGCGCGTAGCAGGGCGTGGCCAGCCAGCCCGCGCCGCGGAAGTACACGCGGCGCTCGCCCGTCTTCGCGTCGCGCGGCGATGCGCTGGTGACGGCGTCCGCCTCGCCCCGCTGAGGGAGCGCGCCGATCGCGGTGACGCGGAGGTTCACCAGCTCGATGGGCGCCCGCGGCAGATCGTAGGTATAGAGCCGGCGGTGCTCGGCATGGAAGGTGACGACGAGCTCGGCGAGCGTCGCGGCGCTCGCGGGACCCGGGCCCGCCGGGCAGGTGAGCTCGAAGCTCTGGTGCTCGTAGCGGAGGTCCGCGGCGCGCTCGAAGCGCTGACGCTCGCGCGGGACCTCCTCGCCGTCCAGCCAGGCGCCCGCCTGCGCCTCCAGCTCGCGCCAGGCGGTCTCGAGGCGCGGCGCGGCCCCGTCGCCGGTCGCGCGGCGATCGTCGGGCCCCACCGTGCGCACGAACGTGGCGCGGATGTCGGTGTCGAGCAGCCCCCACGTGGAGAGCACGCCCGGGCGCGGCGGCACGATCACGGTGGGGATCTCGAGCAGCTCGGCGAGACGGCAGGCGTGGAGCGGCCCCGCGCCGCCGAAGGCGACCAGCGCGAAGCGGCGCGGATCGTGGCCGCGGCCCACCGACACGGTGCGGATGGCGCGGGCCATCGAGTTGTCGATGATCTCGACGATGCCGGCCGCCGCCTCCTCCACGTCGAGGCGTAGCGGCGCGCCCACGCGCTGCGCGATGGCCGCGCGCGCCGCCGCCAGGCTCAGCGGGATCTCGCCGCCGAGCAGCGCCGGCGGGATGCGGCCCAGCGCCAGGTGCGCGTCGGTCACGGTAGGCTCGAGCCCGCCGCGCCCGTAGCAGACCGGACCCGGCTCGGCGCCCGCGCTTCGCGGGCCCACCGTCAAGCGACCGCTCGCGCTCACCCCCGCGATGCTACCGCCGCCCGCGCCGATGGTGTGAATGTCCACCATGGGGAGCTTCAACGGGAATGGGCCGATCATCCCGTCCTTGGTGATCTCCGGTCGGCCCCCGCGCACCAGGCAGATGTCCGCGCTCGTGCCGCCCACATCGATCGAGATGATGTCGTGATGATTCGCGGCGCGCGCCACGCTGACCGCGCCTACCACGCCCGCGGCCGGCCCGGACAGCACCGTCTGCACGGGCTGGCGCACGCACGTCGCGGCGCTGGTGACGCCGCCGTCCGACTTCATGATGAGGAGCGGCGCGCGGACGCCTTCCGCGTCCAGGGCCGCACGAAGCAGGCCCACGTAGCGGCTCACCGGTGGCATGACGGCGGCGTTGAGCGCGGTGGCCATGCTGCGCTCGAACTCGCGGAACTGCGGGAGCACCTCGGAGGAGAGGGAGACGAGCACGCCGGGATATTCCTCGGCGAGGATGGCGGCCATGCGCCGCTCGTGCGCGGGATTCGCGTAGGCGTGGAGGAACACCACGGCGACCGCGGGCATGCCGCCCTGCGCGAGACGGCGTGCGACGCGGCGCGCCTCGTCCTCGTCGAGCGGCGTGAGGACCGAGCCGTCGGCGTCGAGGCGCTCCGTCACCTCCAGTACGTGATCGGGCGTGACGGGCCGCGCCGGCTTGCTCCAGCCGTAGAGATTGCCGTGGCGCGGGATGTCGTGGCGGCCGATCTCCAGCACGAACTTGAAGCCAGCGGTCGTGACGAGCGCGGTGGGCGGCGTCTTGCCCTCGAGAATCGCGTTGGTCGCGGTGGTGGTGCCGTGGAAGACGCGGAGCACGTCGGGCGGCGTGCGGCCGGCCTGGCCGAGCACCTTGCGGACGGCGGTGATGAAGCCCCGCGAGAGATCCGACGGGGTGGACGGCGTCTTGGCCACCCAGGTGGCGCCGCTCTCGGCGTCCGCGTAGGTGATGTCGGTGAAGGTCCCGCCCACGTCGATGGCGAGGGTGCCGGGGCGCGCCATGGTGTGGGTCATTCTAGTCGATTCCGGCTACGCGAACTTCCGCGACTCTTCGCGGCGATACGCGCGGAGCGCCAGGAACATGAAGAGCGCGGTGTAGCCCGCGAGCCACGCGAGGCTCACGTGGAGCGGCTCGGCCGGCGCGCCCACCGCGCCCCATGCGAGCTGACCGTAGTGATACGACGGCAGGTACGGCGCCACGCGTTGCACGAAGCCGGGAAGCTGGTCGACCGGCATGAAGAGGCCCGAGGCGAAGGACAGCGGGAGGTAGATCAGGTTGGCCAGCGCCGGCGCGGCGTTGGGGCTGGCCCCGTAGCCGATGGCGAAGCCGAGCCCCACGAACGGCAGCGAGCCCGCGAGGAGTCGCCCGATCACGCTGACCCACACCCCGAGATCCTGGTGCACGCCGCCCACCACGACGCCGTAGGCGATAAGCGCAACGATGGAGATCAGCGAGAACACCAGGGCGTTGAGCACCTTGGCGGTGATGACGACGAGCGGGGGAATGGGCATGGCGCGCATGAGCACGTCCACCTTCTGACCGCGTTCGACGGCCACGCCGATGCCGAAGCCGTAGACCATGACGTTGCCGACGCCGTAGGCGGCGAACGACACGAGGAGGTAAGCGCCCACGCTCACGCCGGCGGGGGAGGTCTGCCGCGCGAAGGGCAGGCCGAAGAAGGTGAAGAAGAGGATCGGCAGCACGAGGCTGGTGATGCTGAAAGCGGGGATGCGCCAGCGCGTGACGAATTCACTGCGCGCCTGCGCGAGCAGCATCGAGGAGATCGACGCGGTCCCCATCACGCGCGCTCGGTCCGGGCCGGCTCGTCCCGCCGGGTGAGGCTCAGAAACGCGTCCTCGAGGTCCGCGCCCACGACCTCGAGATCGCCCAGCTCCACGCCGCGCGTGAAGAGGGCGCGCAACACCGCCTCCGGCTCGTTGGTGAGGAAGCGCACGTGGCCGTTGACGGACTCGAGCGCGGTGATCGCGAGCCCGTCGAAGGCGCCCGCGGGCAGGCTCCCGGCGACACTGAAGGCCACGCGCTTGGCGGCGACGCGCGCCATCAGCTCCCGCGGCGACGCGTCGGCGATGACCAGGCCGCGGTCGATGACCACGATGCGCCGGGCCATCTCCTCGGCCTCGCGGAGGTAGTGGGTGGTGAACACCACCGTCTTGCCCGCTCCGGCCAGCGTGTGGACGCTCGCCACGAAGGCGCGGCGCGCCTCGACGTCCATGGCCACGGTGGGCTCATCGAGGAACAGCACGTCCGGGTTCCCGCACACCGCGAGGGCGAAGTAGAGGCGCTGCCGCTGGCCGCCGGAGAGCGTGCCGATGCGCGCGTCGGCCTTGTCGATCAGACCGGCCAGCGCCAGCGCCTGCTCGGGGGGCATCGGCGCGGGGTAGTACGTGCCGAAGAGGCGAACGATCTCGCGTGGCGTCAGCACGCCGGTGGTGCCGGACTCCTGCAGCATGACACCGGCGCGGCTTCGCGCGCGGCGATCCGTCGGCGGCAGGCCGAAGAGGCGCACGGTGCCGGAGCTCGGCTCGCGCAGGCCCAGCATGAGCCCCACCGACGTGGTCTTCCCCGCGCCGTTCGGCCCCAGCATGGCCACGACCTCGCCGGCGTCGATGCGGAGGGTGATCCCGCGCACGGCCTCCACGGTGCCGTAGCGCTTGGTGACCGCGTCCAGCTCCACCACCGGGGGCGCCAGGCTCATGAGGCCACATCGTACCGCGCCCGATTGCGGTATGTTCGAGGACCGATGAGCGCGCGAGCACGAGCGAAGCTGATGCTGACCACGGCGGTTCTGCTCGTCGGCGCGGCTGCGCTCGCCGTTGCCCAGGCCCCCACCGCCCGGGCGCCGCGTATCGGCCTCCTCGGCGTCACGTCGGCCGCCGGCTACGCGCGCCAGTTCGAGGCCTTGCGGCAGGGATTCCGCGACCTCGGCTACGTCGAGGGCCAGAACCTCGTCATCGAAGCGCGATGGGCGGACGGGCGCTATGACCGGCTGCCCGCCCTGGCGGCCGAGCTGGTCCGGCTCCAACCCGACGTCATCGTCACGAGCGGGCCGGGAACCCGCGCGGCGATGGAGGCGACGGCAACCATCCCCATCGTGATGGCGGTGGCGGGGGACGCGGTGGCGGAGGGGCTTGTCCCGAGCCTGGCCCATCCCGGGGGCAACATCACCGGCTCGACGTTCTTCGGGCCGGAGGTCTCGGCGAAGCGGCTCGAAATCCTCAAGAGCGCTGCGCCGCGTCTCGCCCGGATCGCGGTCCTCGTCAATCCTTCCCGGGACGACTACGGCGTGACCTTGAACGCAGTGAAGAAGACCGCGTCGGCGCTGAGCGTCGAGCTCTTCGAAGTGCCCGCGCGGTCCCCACAGGAGTTCGAGGGCGCCTTCGCCGTGATGGCGCGGCAGAAGGCGGACGGCATGCTCGTGATCAGCGATTCGATGTTCGTCGCCAACATGCGGCGCCTCGGCGAGCTGGCCGCGGCCAGAGGGCTGCCGGCCGCGGGCTCCGACGAGTTCGCCGACGGCGGCGGGCTCCTCGCCTACGGTGTCCACTTCCCGGAGCTCTGGCGTCGCGCACCGTACTTCGTGGACAAGATTCTCAAGGGCGCCAGTCCGGGCGCGATTCCCGTGGAGCAGGCGTCGAAGTTCTCGCTGGTCCTGAACCTCAAGAGCGCGAAGACGCCGGGGCTACCGGTCCGGCCATCGCTCGTGCTTCGCGCCGACCAGGTCATCGAGTAGCCCGTGCCGGACCGGGCGACGGCGCTGACCTCGGTCCTCCTCCTGATCCTGGCCGCGGCGGCGTGGGTCTCGGTGCTGCGGTCGAGCCTCCAGGGCGACGACATGATGATGACCATGCCGATGCCGGTGACCTGGGCCGACGGAATCACCTTCGTCCTCGGCTGGGGCATCATGATGACGGCGATGATGCTGCCGAGCGCGCTGCCCATGATCGCGTTGTACGGGGCGATACGGCGGGGTAAGGTCGGCGGCGGCTCGACCGAGAGGGCGGAACCCCCCGCGGTTGCGAGTGGAGCCACGCACGGCGTGCCGGTCGCGGGCTTCACCGCGGTCTATCTCCTCGTCTGGGCGGCCAGCGGCATCCCCGTCTACCTCGCGCACACGGCACTCATGGCGCTCCCCGGTCACGCCTTCGCGTACGGAGTCGCGCTGATCCTGGTGGCCGCCGGGGTGTATCAGCTGTCGCCCCTCAAGCAAGCCTGCCTGCGCGCGTGTCGGAGCCCGCTGGGGTTTCTCCTCGGGCACTGGCGCGCCGGCCGCCGGGGCAGCCTGGCGCTGGGCTGGTATCATGCGGTGTACTGTCTGGGATGCTGCTGGGCGCTGATGCTGGTGCTCGTGGCCGCCGGGGCGATGGGGCTCCGGTGGGTGCTCCTCGTCACGGCAGCGGTGGCGGCGGAGAAGCTGCTCCCGGGCGGGGGGTGGATCGCCCGCGCCACCGGCGTGGCGTTCCTGCTCCTGGGCGCGGCGGTGATCCTACGTCCCGAACTCGCGATGGTGCTGCGCGGCGCTCGCGCGATGTGAGCCCGCACGGCGCCGGGGGAGGCTGAGCATGGCAGGTCCACAGTGGAAGATCAGCGGTGACTACTTCGAAGCGTGCAGCTGCGATTCGGTGTGTCCGTGCCCGACCTCCGGCCTGGCCGCCCGTCCCACCAAGGGGTTTTGCGACGCGGGCCTCGTCTTCCATATCGAGCGCGGCACCCACGGCACGACCAGCCTCGACGGGCTCAACTTCGCGGTGCTCCTCCACACGCCCGGCGCGATGGTCGAGGGCAACTGGACGGTGGGCGTGATCGTGGACGAGCGGGCGAGCGCCGCGCAGCGCGAGGCCATCGTGGCGATCGGAAGCGGACAGGGCGGCGGCCCCATGGCGGCGGTGGGACCACTGGTGACCAAGTTCGCGGGGGTGGAGAGCCGGCCCTTCCGGATCGAGCGTGACGGCATGCGGCGCTCGGTATCGATCCCGGGCATGCTCGACATCGCGGTGGAGGGCATCCCCGGCGCCAGCCCGAGCGAGCCCATCTACCTCGACAACGTGGGCCATCCCGCAGCAAGCCGCCTCGCGCTCGCGAAAGCCTCACGGGGTCACATGCACGCCTTCGGGATCAACTGGGACGACACTTCGGGGAAGAACAACGGCCACTTCGCGCCGTTCGCCTGGAGCTCGAGCTAGGCCGACCGTCGCGCGGGAGGACGATCCCATGTTCGACACGGAGCGATTCATCGCGGAGTGTCGGAGCGCCAGCGCGGCGCAGGGCTAGCCGGGCGTGCTCGATGTCGTCGCCCGCGCGGTGTCGAATCCAGCGGAGATCTTCTCGGCGCTGGGCGAGCCGCGCCGCGCGGGCGTGCAGACCCTGCACCGATCGAACGACCTCACCGTGCTCAACCTCACGTGGGGGCCGTGGATGTGCCAGGTGCCGCACAACCACGCGATGTGGGCGGTAATCGGGATCTATACGGGCCGAGAGGACAACATCTTCTGGCGCCGCCCCGCCGGCGCTCCCGCGGCCCGCATCGAGACGGCCGGCGCCAAGGCCATCTGCGAGCGGGAGGCGATCCCCCTCGGCCGCGACATCATCCACTCGGTGCTGAATCCCATCAAGCGTCTCACCGGAGCGATCCACGTGTACGGCGGCGATTTCTTCGGCGTGCCGCGCAGCGAGTGGGATCCCGAGCGGCTCGTGGAGCATCCCTACGACCTCCAGAGGACCCTCGCGCTCTTCGAGGAGTCCAATCGCCTGTTCCCGCCGCGCGGCTAGTGGCTCGGTCGGTGGTCGACTGCCCGACGTACGACCGTCAGCTCCTCCTCCTGGGGCCGAAGCGGAACGCGATCCTCGAGCTTGCGGAGATCGAGCGGTACGGCCGCGAGAGCTACGGCGATCCCGACTACGTCAGCATCTACGGCATGCGGCCGGCCGAGTGGTACGCCATGGGCGTGCGGCTGCTGGGCCGGACCGCGGTCGAGTGCACACGCGACGCCCTCGGTCACGCAATCGCCCGGGAGGTCGCCACGGTCGCGGCCTCGGCCTCCGAGCGCGGCGTGCTGGTGCTCGATCCGTTTGCCGGCTCTGGCAACACCCTCTACTGGCTTCTCCGCCATCTCCCCGGCGCCCGGGGCGAAGGCTTTGAAGTGGACGGAGACGTCTTTGCCCTGACCCAAAAGAATCTCGCCACCCTGGGAAGGGACATCCACGTTCAACACGCTGACTACCGGTCGGGGCTCGCGGGCATCGCGGCGGGGGAGCGCCTCGTGGTCGCATTCATCGCGCCGCCGTGGGGGCACGCGCTGCATCCCTCATCCGGCCTGGATCTTCGGCGGACGGAGCCACCGATCGCCGAAGTCGTGGATCTGCTCGGAGAGCACTGGCGATCGAATCGCCTGCTCGTCGCCGTGCAGGTCTTCGAGAAGGTGGATGAGGACTCGCTCGCCGAGGTCCGCGCGCGCTTCGCCTGGTCCGCGCTGCGCCTTTCTTCGCTCAATGCGCCCGGCTCGAACCACGGCATATTGATGGGCACGATGGGCTGGCGGCCTCGAGAGGAAGCGCTGAGCTGACCGTCGACCAAGGGGGACCTTCGTGCTCACATCCGCCGTCCTGTTCGCGATGCTCGCCGGCGCCTCCGCCGCTACGTGGACGCGCTGGCGTGCACATCTTCTTCCTGCTCGCCTACGAGCGCGGGCTTCGGATCTCCTCCTCGCTACAGACGCAGGGAGCGTGAGCCCATGACCACCTCCGACGACGCCGCGGCCAAGGCGCGCGCGGCCGCCACCTACAACGCGGCGGCCGACCACTACGACGACCCCGCGAACGCGTTCTGGGAGCGCTTCGGCCGGCGCACCATCGAGCGGCTGTCCCTGGCCCCGGGAGCCCGCGTCCTCGACGTGTGCTGCGGCAGCGGGGCGTCCGCGCTCCCGGCGGCCGAGCGGGTGGGCCCTGCCGGCCACGTGCTCGGCGTCGACCTGGCGGGCGACCTGCTCGCCCTGGCGCGCGCGAAGGCCGCCGCTCGCGGCCTGCGAAACGCGGAGTTCCGTCTGGGCGACATGCTCGATCTCGGGGTGCCCGCGGCGAGCTTCGACGCGGTGGTGTGCGTGTTCGGGATCTTCTTCGTTCCCGATGTGGCGGCGGCCGTCCGTGCGCTGTGGCGCTGCGTGCGGCCGGGCGGTCGGCTCGCCGTCACCACCTGGGGCCCGCGCTTCTTCGAGCCGGCCACCGCCGCGTTCTGGGCCTCCATCAAGGCCGAGCGGCCTGATCTCTACAAAGGCTTCAACCCCTGGGACCGGATCTGCGACCCGACGGCGCTGGCCCAGGTGCTGCAGGAAGGCGGCGTCGAGCGCCCCGAGGTGGTCGCGGAATCGGGAGAGCACCCCATTCCGTCGGCGGAGGCCTGGTGGGCCGCCGTGCTGGGCTCCGGCTATCGCGGCACGCTCGACCAGCTCGATCCTGTCGCGCGCGAGCGGGTGCGTCTGGCCAACTGGGAGCACATCCAGCGCAGCGGGATCCGCGCCGTCGAGGCCAATGTGGTGTACGCGATCGCGACGCGGCCTTGAGGCCCGCGCGTCTGGCCGCTCTTCTACCCCCGGGCGGGGAGGGCGGGCGGCGTAGCCACCAGGAGACCAGCGCGCTGAGCTCCTCCTCGCCGAGCGTGTGATCCCCGGCGAATACCCGCATCTCGATCTCGGGGAATCGCCCGCGCAGCCTCAGGTCATCCGCGAGGGTCTTCATGGCCGCGGGGCTCCGCGAGCGATCCCGATCGCCGGTCGAGAGCCAGCCGCGCACGCGCCGAGGCCCCAGCCCATCGGCCGTCACGTGCCCGTGCAGCACCGCGAAGGCGGTGAACGCGTCTTCCTGGGTCGCGAGAAAGGAGGCGGCGCCGCCGCCGACCGAAAATCCCGCGATCAGCACCTGCTGTGGGTCGATGCGGAGATCGGGCAAAGCGAGGACCTCACGGACGCAGGCCATGACGTGCCGGTGGTCCTCGGTGAAGCCCTGGGCCCGCGCGTCCATCAGCCAGGTGCCGGCGACGCTGACGGAGTCGGCGGCGATCACGACCACGCGCTCTCGGTCGGCGACCGCGCGCAGCCCGAGCATGGCGATCGAGCCCTTCCCGCCGGATCCGTGGAGGAAGACGAGGACGGGACGCGGCTGCCGCCCGCTGTTCGGCGGGGCGTAGTAGGCGCCATGCCGGCCGGTGCTGGTGGTGGCCTGGAGCGTGCGGGCCGATCCCGCCTCGCCGTCCGCAGGAACGGCACGCGCGCCGACGGCGAGGCTCAGCAGGAACGCGCCGAAGGCCGGCAAGAGTCGTCGTCGCCACGCGCTCATCGGTTGCGGGCTTGCGTCCCCGAAGGGATTGCGCCAATCTACGGGGCCAGATCGAGCCCGTCAAGCGGACGCAGGAGGAACCGATGGCCCCGCCACTGAGCGCGTTCAACCTGAAGCGCTGGATCGACGAGCACCGCGACCTCCTCAAGCCGCCGGTGGGCGCCGAGATGATCTGGAAGGACTCCCAGTTCATCGTCATGATCATCGGCGGACCGAACGCACGACGGGACTTTCACGTCGATCCCAGCGACGAGTTCTTCTATCAGCTCGAGGGCGAC
>Ga0075423_10005099_pt1 | contig 12246 bp, 11 predicted proteins | sample SoiMethybrSBSTD2_FD_80114 | JGI IMG/M metagenome (GOLD analysis project Ga0075423, IMG submission 80114) | Bulk soil microbial communities from a Populus tree surrounding site in Tennessee, USA - Soil MetaG P. TD hybrid SBSTD2 | ecosystem: Environmental > Terrestrial > Soil > Tree plantation...
CGCTGTGCCGACGGCTATGTCACCCTCGGCGCCGCCAACAAGCGGACCTGGGTGCGACTCGCACAGGCTCTCGGCCGGCCCGCTCTGGTGGATCGGCCCGAGTACGCCGAGGCCGCGGACCGCGTGCGCAACCGTCATGGCCTGGCCGAGGAGATCGAGGCCGTCACCTCGACGCAGCCCCGCGCGCACTGGATGCAGGTCCTCGAGGACGCGGGCGTCCCCTGCGGCCCGATCCTCGACTACGAGGAGGTCTTCGCCGACCCGCACGTCCGCGAGCGAGGCATGGTGCAGGAGATGGACCATCCCGAAGGCGGCCGCGTCCGCGTGGTCGGCCCCGCGGTCAAGCTTTCGGAGACTCCGGCGCGACTCCGGCGCCCGTCGCCTCGCCTCGGCGAGCACACGGCGGAGGTGCTCCGCGAGATCGGCTACTCCGAGGCGGACGTCCAGGCCCTGGCGGCCAGCGGGGCGGTGGCGCTGGGGCCGGTGGGGAGGTGAGAGTGTCGGATCCCGAGCTGCTCTACGAAGCCGACGGCCCGCTCAGGCTCGTGACGTTCAACCGGCCCCAGGCGCGGAACGCGATGACCTGGGCGATGTACGACGGGCTGCTCGCGGCCTGCGAGCGCGTGGACGCCGACCCCGACGCGCGCGTCCTGATCCTGCGCGGCGCCGGGGGCAAGGCGTTCGTCGCGGGGACGGACATCGGCCAGTTCCAGGACTTCGGGACGCCCGAGCAGGGCCTCGATTACGAGCGCCGGCTCGACCGCGTCATGGACCGGCTGGAAGCGGTCACGCGTCCCACCATCGCGGCCATCGAAGGCTACGCGGTCGGCGGGGGCGCGGCCATTGCCGTGGCTTGCGACCTGCGCTTCTGCACTCCGGAGAGCCAGATCGGCATCCCGATCGCGCGCACCCTCGGCAACTGCCTCTCCGTGGCCAACTGCGCCCGGCTGGTGGAGCTGCTCGGCCCCGCTCGCACCAAGGACCTGATCTATCGGGCCCGTATGGTGGGCGCCGAGGAGGCCCTGCAGGCCGGGCTCGTGAGCGAGATCGTGCCCGCCCACCTCCTCCTGGAGCGCGTGCGCGAGGTCGCGGCCGAGATCGCCGCCCACGCGCCCATCACGCTTCGCGTCACCAAGGAACAGGTCCGGCGGCTGCAGGCCGAGCGCCGGCGCGTGCCCGGCGACGACCTCGTCGTGCAGGCCTACACCAGCCAGGACTTCCGCGAGGGCGTGGCCGCCTTCCTGGAGAGGCGGAAGCCCGTCTTCCGCGGGCGATAGCGTCGTGAACCTCGCCGCCGTCTCGCTCGGTGCTCTCGTCGTCGTGATCGTGGTGAGTTGCTTCTCCCCGATCAACATGGGCGTCCTCTCCATCGCGCTCGCCTTTCTGATCGGGCGCTTCCTGGGCGGGCTCCCCGTCTCGGCCATCGTCGCGGGGTTCCCGGCGAACCTGTTCCTGACCCTGGCCGGCATCACGCTGCTCTTCGCGCAGGCACGCGTGAACGGCACCCTCGACAAGGTGGCGGGCCGCTCGATCCGCCTGGCCCGCGGCAATCGTGGCCTGATCCCGATCGTCTTCTTCTTCCTGGGCCTCGGCCTCGCCACCATCGGCGCGGGCAACATCGCCGCCACCGCCCTCCTGGCCCCGGTGGCCATGAGCGTGGCCAGCCGCGCGGGCATCGGCGGCTTCCTGATGGCCCTCATGCTCGCCAACGGCGCCAACGCGGGCGGTATGTCGCCGCTCGCACCCACCGGGATCATCGCGCGCGAGCTGATGGGACGCGTGGGCCTGGTGGGCGTCGAGTGGGCGAACTACTTCAACACCCTCGCCGCGCAGAGCTTCGTGGCTTTCGCCGGCTACTTCCTGCTCGGGGGCGCGCGGCTGCTCCGCAGAGACGCCGAGGGCGGTCCGCCTCCCGTCCCGCCGGAAACGGTCGCGCTCGAGGACCAGCCCTTCACCCCCCACCAGTGGCTGACCCTGGGTGTGATCGCGACCCTGGTCCTCAGCGCCGCGCTGTTCCGGGTGGACGTGGGCATGGGCGCGTTCGTCGGGGTGGTCGTCCTGTCGCTCGCCCACGCGGCGGAAGAAGAGGCCGCGGTGCGATGCATGCCCTGGGGCGTCATCCTGATGGTCTGCGGCGTCACCATCCTCGTCGAGGTCCTGGCCAAGACGGGCGGGATGGAGCTGTTCACGCGCCTGCTCGCCCGCCTCTCCGGCCCCACCCTGGTCACCGGCGTCATCGCGCTGGTCACGGGGATCATCTCCGTGTACAGCAGCTCCTCGGGGGTGGTGCTGCCCGCCTTCCTGCCGGCGATCCCGGGTCTGATCGCGAACCTCGGGGGCGGCAGCCCGTTGATGATCGCCTACTCCATCAACGTGGGCGCTCACCTGGTGGACGTCTCTCCGCTGTCGACGCTGGGCGCCCTGTGCCTCGCCGCGGCCCCGCCGGAGGAGGACCGGCGCGCGTTGTTCCGCAAGCTGATGGCCTGGGGCTGGTCGATGGCCCTGGTGGGCGCGATCGTGTGCCAGATCTTCTTCGGCTACCGCCAATAGGCGCGGCCGGGGCCGCCGTATCATTCCCACGGCGAGGAGCCCACGATGATCGAAGTGGCGCTGTTGGTGGCGGTGGTGGCGGCGGGGTCGACGCCGGCCGCGGAACCGGCGGGTGCGTCCGCCGCCTTCCGCCAGCTGCTCGACGAGGACTGGGAGGCCCGACTGCGCGAGAACCCGCGCCTGGCCACGGAGACCGGCGACCACCGCTACGACGATCGCCTGCCCTCGGTGGCGCCCGCGGACCTGGAGAAGGCCGCCGCGCGGCGCCGCGCCGTCCTCTCTCGTCTGCAGGCGATCCCGCGCGCGAGCCTCGAGACGGGGGACCGCATCAGCTACGACATGCTCGCCGTCGAGCTGCGCGACGACGTCGCCGACTACGAGATGGGCCAGTGGCGGCTGCCCATCAACGCCGACAGCGGCTTCCACACCGCCTTCGCCAGCCTGCCTCGCGACACGACGTTCACGTCCACGCGCGACTACGAGAACTACATCGCCCGCCTGCGCGCCTTCCCCGCCCACGTGGCCCAGCAGGTCGCCAACATGCGCGAGGGACTGCGCACGGGGTTCACGCTGCCCCGCGTCGTGCTCGACGGCTACGACGTCACCGTCCGCACCCACATCGTGGACGATCCCGAGAAGAGCGTGTTCTACGCGCCCTTCCGCGCCTTCCCGCCCGGCGTGCCCGAGGGCGAGCGCGCGCGCCTGATCGCGGCCGGCCGCGCCGCCGTCCTGGAGGGGGCCGTCGCCGGCTATCGCGCCTTCCTCGACTTCATGACCGTGGAGTACCTGCCGAAGACGCGGACCACGATCGCGGCCGCGGACCTGCCGCGGGGCCGCGAGTACTACGCGTACCGGGTCCGCCACTTCACGACCCTCGACGTCACGCCCGAGGAGGTGCACCAGATCGGCCTCCGCGAAGTCGCGCGGATCCACTCCGAGATGGAGGACGTGATCCGGCAGGCCGGGTTCCAGGGCGACTTCGCCGCCTTCCTCCAGTTCCTGCGCACGGATCCGCGCTTCTACGCGCGCACGCCGGAGGAGCTGCTCAAGCAGGCGTCCTTCATCGCCAAGCGCATGGACGGCAAGCTCCCGTCTCTCTTCGGCCGCCTGCCGCGCCTGCCCTACGGGGTGGAGCCCGTGCCCGCCCACCTCGCTCCCAAATACACGGGCGGCCGCTACGTCGAGGCTCCGGTCGGCGGCACCCGCGCCGGCACCTACTGGGTCAACACGTACGCGCTCGAGAGCCGGCCCCTGTACGTGCTCGAAGCGCTGACCCTGCACGAAGCGGTCCCCGGCCATCACCTGCAGATCGCGCTGCAGCAGGAGATGCAGGGCGTGCCCCACTTCCGCCGCGCGGCGATGGTCGGAGCGTTCGTCGAGGGCTGGGGGCTCTACTCCGAGCGCCTCGGCCTGGAGGCCGGCTTCTACCAGGACCCGTACAGCAACTTCGGGCGCCTGACCTACGAGATGTGGCGCGCGTGCCGCCTCGTGGTGGACACCGGGATGCACGCGCTGGGCTGGTCGCGCCAGAAGGCGATGGACTTCATGGCCGCCAACACCGCGCTGTCGCTGCACGAGGTGCGGACGGAGACCGACCGCTACATCTCCTGGCCGGGCCAGGCCCTCGCCTACAAGATGGGCGAGCTGAAGATCCGGGAGCTGCGCGCGAAGGCGGAAGCCGAGCTCGGCCCGAAGTTCGACGTGCGCGCGTTCCACGACGCCGTCCTCGCCAATGGTCCCGTGCCGCTGCCCGTGCTGGAGGAGCAGATCCGCGACTTCATCGCCGCGCACCGCTGAGACCCTGAAGACCCTCCTGGCTGCGCTGGCGCCGGCCCTGTTCCTGACGGTGTCCGCGGACGCTCTCGATCTCTCCGCTCCCTGCGCCGCCTGCGTGGCCTGGCGTGCCACCACGGATGAGGCGCGCGCCCTCGCCGACACCACGGGGCGGCTGGAGGGTCTCGACATCGTCGTGGCCATCGCGAGTACGGAGGACGCGGCGGGGGCGGTGGCGGTCGCGCGCTCCCTGGCCGCGCGGGGAGCGCGCACCGGATTCGAGCTCCCGCTCGGATCGGGCACCGACGATCTGGCCGGCCTGGCGCCGCTGGCCACGCGGGTGCTGCTGAGTCTCCCGGACGGCGCGATGCCGGACGACGCGGTCGTGTTCGCCATTCGCACGCGCGCGACCGCGGTGCGCGCGGCGGCGCCCCGCGCCGCCATCGGCCTTTCCGGACCGACCCCGCTCCTGCGCGCGCTGGCGGCGCGCGGCATCGGGCCGTACGTGTCCTTCGTCGTGGCCCCGTCCCTGGCCGAGGAGAGCGGCGGGCTCGAATGGTGGCTCTCCCTCGACCCCGCGTCGTCGTTGACCGACCTCCTCGCCGCCACCGCCCGCACCCCCGGTCATCGACTCCTGCTGCCCCTGCGCGAGGAGAGCGTCGAGCCGGCGCGCCGGGTGGCGGCGCTCGCCGACGCGCTGCCCGCCGGCCTCACGTCCCTCGACGCGGTCAAGGTGTGCGCGGCCGAAGGGGCCTGCGCGACGTCCGTCTTCCTTCATCCAGGCACGCTCGAGGCCGTCGCCGTCGTGGAAGGCGGACGTCTCCTCACCGTGCGGCCGGGGGCGACCCGCGCTCTCGCGCAGTCCATCGACCGCGGGGCCGCGGAGCCTCTTCCCCTGACCTCTCGCGGCGGTCGGACCGAGATCGACGCGCGTGGCCTCCGCGGCCCGATCGTGCTCCGCCTCGCGGGCTGGGCGGGCGGGGAGGCGGGATTCACGGCGGGGGTGGAGGTGACGGCGGCGCGCACGCTCACCGTCGACGAGATCCTCGCCGCCCATCAGGCCGCGGCGGCGCGTCAGGCCGCGCACGTGCGGACCCTGATCGCCACCGGCACCAGCGTCCTGACCTTCCAGGTGACCGGCCTGGCCGCCCCGATGACGGTGACGGCCGGCGCCGTGCTGTATCGGCAGGGATCCCTGGCCGAGATCGAGCACCGCGACCTGCGCCTCAGCGGCGTGCCCGTCGCGGTGAGCGAGGACGGCGTGCCGCGCTTGCCGCTCGTGCAGCCCGAGCGCGTGGCCTTCCCCCCGCTCTCCATCACCCTCGGCGATGCGTACGGCTATCGCCTCGAAGGCGAGGAGGAGAAGGCGGGCCGCCCGTGTTACGTCGTGGGCTTCCAGCCCCGGGATCCGCGCCTGCCCTCCCTGCGGGGGCGGGCCTGGATCGCGAAGGAGGGATTCGCGCTCGTCCGCCTGGAGGCGGCTCAGACCGGCCTGCGCGGAGCGATCGTCTCCTCCGCGCAGACGGACGCGTTCCGGCCCGTCGACGTGGAGGGCGTGGAGGCCTGGCTCCTCGCGGAGTCCGACGTCCAGCAGGTCTACGAAGGGCCCGGCCATCGCACCCCGATCCACCGCGTCGTGGCCTTCGATCGCATCGAGGCCAATCCTCCCGACTTCGAGGCGCGCCTGGCGGCGGCCCACGCCTCCCGTGCCGTCATCATGCGAGAGACTCCCGACGGCTTCCGCTACCTGAGGCGGGTCGCGGAGGGCGAGGCGGCGGCGGAAGGAGGGCGCGTCGTGGGGGGCCGGGCCTCGCGGGTGTGGAGCGTGGCCGCGGGCACGCTGTTCGATCCCAACGTCGACGGCCCCCTGCCCTTCGCCGGACTCAGCTACCTCGACTTCGACGTGCTGGGCACGGGCGCGCAGATGACCGCGCTCCTGGCCGGCCCCTTCGTGCAGCTCGCGCTGAGCGCGCCTTCGGTGGGGGGCCCCGGCCTCCAGATCCAGGCCTCGGCCTTCGCGTCGCTGGCCCGATACAACGATCGTTCGTTCCGCCGTGGCGTCGAGCTTTACGGGGAGAACCTGTGGCAGCGGCCGCTCCGCGCTTCCGTGGCCGCCCTGCGCCGGCTCGGGGCGCGCACCCGGCTGCGCGCCGCCTACGAGCTGGATGCGGTGTGGCTCGAGCCCAACGACACGACCGCCGCGGACTTTCACGTCCCCACGAGCCCCTTCGCGCACGGCCTGCGCCTCGGGCTCGAATGGGAGCGCGGCGCGTGGTCGGCGACGGCGTGGGGCAGCGCGGCGCGCCGGCAGAGCTGGGCGGAGTGGGGACGGCCGGGCGACTACGCGCCGGAAGACGCCGCCTACCAGAAAGCGGGCCTCACCTTGTCGCGGACGTTCGTGCTCGGGCCACGGACCGTCACCCGGCTGGAGACGAGCGCATTGGGGGGGCGCCACCTCGACCGCTTCAGCCGCTTCTCCTTCGACGCGTTCGACAACCGCCTGCGTGGCTATCCCTCCGCGGGCATCCGCTTCGACCGCGGAATCGTGCTGCGCAGCGCGGCCACCTGGGAGGCCGCACGCGGCTGGCGCCTCGACGGCTTCGTGGATGCGGCCGCCGTCCACGACCCCAACGCGGGAAGCCGGAGCCAGGGCCACCTCGGCACGGGGGCGGCGGTGGAGATGGCGCTGCCGGGGCGGATCCTCCTGAACGTCGACTGGGGATTCGGGTTCGAGGCGCGGGGCCGCGACGGCCATCGCGGCACGCACGTCGTCCGCGTGACCGCCTACAAGGTGCTCTAGAGCCAGCCACCCACCGCGATGGTGGCCGCTAGAGGCGGGCCACGGCGACGCCGCGGGGGGACGCGGCCGCGGAGAGGAGGAGGATGCGGACCATCTCCACGTGCGCCTCGTCGAGCGACCGCCAGTCCATCTTCGCGACGTCGAAGCGCAGGAGGGCCGCCGCGAGGTCGCGTCCGTCGCGGGCCCGACGCATCGCGCGCAGGGCCAGCACGAAGCCGAGGGCCAGCACGTGGGCCTGCACGACGAACCGCTCGTGGGCGCTCACCAGGATGTGCTGCAGCAGCGTGGCCACCCCGGCCAGGCTACGAAGCTCGGTGGTCTCGAAGTGGGCGGGCAGCAGCGGCGGCGCCGGCGCCATGGCCGCGGCCATGCGGGCGCAGACGCGCACGGCGCGCAGCCGCACGCGGCGGTTGGCCGTGGCCGCCTCCAGCACCTGGTAGGAGAGGTCGAGCAGGCGCACGACCTCGGGGCGGTCGTCGTCCTTGAGGGCCTGACAGGCCGCCTCCCAGGAATCGTCCGCCATCAGATGATCGAGCTCGCAGGTGCGCTCGAGGGAACGGATGTGCTCGGAGGAGTGTCCGCCGAGCATCATGTCCCACTCCCGCGCGACGGCGGCGCGATCGTGCCGGCCGAGCAGCACGCAGACCACGATGGTCGAGAGCGCCACCAGGCCGACCCAGAGCATCAGGCCACCTCCAGCTGCAGGGCTCGCCGTGTCGCCGGCGAGATCTCCAGGGCCTCTTCCCGGCGCCACGCCGCTTGCGCCCAATAGGAGACCAGCCCGAGGTAGGCGGCGGAGTCCAGGAAACCCATCGCCGGATGGACCGATCCGCCGAGGTTCGTCATGACGGCGATCGCCGTCGTGAATACGAGCTGATAGGGGACGAAGGCGAGAAGGATCGCACGGTGCCAGGGGTCGATGGGGATCCGGTAGTGCACGATCACCAGGGAGGTGACCGTGAACAGCCACACGGTGGCGGCGATGATCTGGGGCTGGCGGGCGAACATCACGCTGTACGGCGCATCGCGGGGCAGGAACCAGAACGCCACCGTGGTCCCGGCCACCATGCTGGCCGCGAGCAGCCTCGCCCAGGCGGCACGAGCGCCGGGAAAGACGCGGAACGCGCGCAGAGCGATCTCGACCCCGATCAGCAGCTTGAGCACGTCGAAGAGGGCCTGGCGGCGCATCCAGAACTCGTAGTTGAAGAAGACCTCGGGCCAGAAGGTGGTGAGGGAGTTCCCCAGGAGCGCCGTCCACAGGTAGGCGACGATGGCCAGGCAGCGCCCCGACCGCCCGCGCGCGTAGAGCCCGACGAGCGCCGCCACCAGCACGACCTTGACCGCATGGCCGATCAGCAGGCGCGGGTCCATGTCAGCGTGCGGGACGGGGGCGAGTGACGGACTTCGGGATGCGCTGGCGGTCGATGCCGTAGCGCTGCAGGCGCAGGTACACCGTCCGCCGCGTCACCCCGAGGACGCGGGCCGCGCGCGCCACGTTCCATTCGGCATCCTGCAGGACGCGCAGCAGGCCGGCCCGCCCCGTGGGCCGCACCTCGCCGCCGCCCGCACGCTCGAACACGAGCTGCCGCGAGATCAGGAGCGCCTCGCCCAGGGCGTCCACGTACGGCTGCAGCGTGGCCGCGTCGAAGCGGCGCGGGGCGTCGAGGTAGAGCACGGCGAGGATGGCGTCTCCCATCTCGCGGTCCACCACGGGCAGGAAGACGTGGGTCGGATGCTGCACGGCCTGACCGCGCCGCAGCCAGGGCTCGGCCGCCGTCCACGCCGCGTGGATCGTCGCGAGCTGATCGAGGCCCAGGTTGCACGCCGCGTATTGCGTCGGCATCGAGCCTTCCAGCGGCGTGATGAGCACGCAGCCGCCGGCGGCGCCCGCGCGGTGGACGAGAAACCACAGGAGCTTGGTGGCGGCGGCGGCGGCCGCGGCGGCGTCGTCGGGAGCGAGGACGCGCGCGAGCTCGCGTGCTACTTCAGCCGGTGAGTCCACGGAGAGAGCGAATGTAGGAGCGAGGGCTGCTTCCTGTCAATCGCCTTTTGGCAACAAACGCTCCAAAGGGGCCCGGAGTGGCCAGTTTCAGAACGCTGATGATCCATTCTTGAGCCACTTTCGGGCCTCGACATGTGTTCGCACGTTATACGCTGCCGTCACTTGCGGGGCGCACCGCTCCGCGCCTGGAGGGCACATGTTCAAAGGGCTCGTCACCACTCTGCTGATCCTCGCGCTCGGACTCCTGGGATACGACGCGTCCCTGCGCACCCGCGTCGTCAAGGAGCGCGGCGCGGTCACCGCGCCCGCCGCGGGCACAGACGATATCCACACCATGGACGGCGGCGACAACTTCCCGCCGCCACCGCGCTAGCTCCACGTGACCCGCCGGGAGGGGGGCACGCCCCTTCCCGGCGGTCGTGATGCGACCCGCCCCGTGCGGCGGCCGCCGTACGTAGAATCGATCGATGCCCCCGGTGAAGGTGGTGGTCGAGACGGCGGCTCCGCTCGTGCCGCCACGTCCGACGATCGTGTCCCTGCGCGCGGCCGCGGCCGAGTGCAGGGCCTGCGACCTCTGGAAGCGTGGGACGCAGACGGTCTTCGGCGAAGGAGCGCGGCGCGCGGCCGCCATGTTCATCGGCGAGCAGCCCGGCAACGAGGAGGACCTGGCCGGACGTCCGTTCGTCGGCCCCGCGGGGCGGCTCCTCGACCGCGCGCTCGAAGAGGCCGGCATCGAGCGGAGCCGGACCTACGTCACCAACGTCGTGAAGCACTTCAAGTGGGAGCCGCGGGGCAAGCGCCGCATCCACGCCAAGCCGGATGCGGTCGAGATCTTCGCCTGCCGCCCCTGGCTGGAGGCGGAGCTGACGGTGGTCCGCCCCGCGGTCGTCGTCTGCCTCGGGGCGACGGCGGCCCAGGCGCTGCTCGGCAAGAAGTTCAAGGTGACGCAGGACCGGGGCAAGCTCTTCGATACGCCGCTGGCGCCGCGCGTGATCGCGACCGTCCATCCCTCGTCGATCCTGCGCGCGCCGGACGACGAGACACGCCGCCTCGAGATGCGCCGGTTCGTCGACGACCTCAGGAAGGTCGCGGCCGCGATGGCCGCGACCGTCTAGTCCCGCCGCCTACGAGACGAGCTTCGCGCTGAGGTTGATCTTGGTTCCGGCCAGGGCCTTGGACACCGGGCAGCCCTTCTTCGCTCCGTCCGCGATCTCCTGGAACTTCGCGTTGTCGATCCCGGGGATGTCCGCTTCCGTGGTGAGGTCGATGGCCGTGATCCCGAAGCCGCCTTCGACCTGCTCCAGGTGCACGCCCGCGCTCGTGCTCACGCGCTTGGGCGTGAACCCCGCGCGTCCGAGGGCGGCGCTGAGGGCCATCGAGAAGCAGCCGGCATGGGCGGCCGCGATCAGCTCCTCGGGGTTCGTGCCCGTGCCCGACTCGAAGCGCGAGTTGAACGAGTACTGCCCCTGGAACGCGCCGCTGCCCAGCGACATCGTCCCCTTGCCTTCCTTCAGCGTCCCGTCCCACTGCGCCTTCGCCGAACGCACCGGCATGGTGGATCTCCTTTCGATGAACGTCGGTCTGGCCGGGTCCGCCCCGCCCTAGCGGGGACCGCCGGCGTATTGGCCGGGACTGCCGTCGAACTTCTGCTTGCAGCCCGGCGAACAGAAATAGTAGCGCCGGCCCTGGTACTCCGAAACGCCGATTGCCGTGTTCTGGTCCACCTGCATGTGGCAGACGGGATCCGTGTGTACGGGCATGGCGACCTCCTCTCGGCCGTGACGCGGCCGCAGGCTCCTCCCACCATATGTGCCGTCTCGGACTCCTGTCAATCGCGTTGACGCGCGTGCGGCCCCGACTTAAGTTCGAGAGAGGAGGCCGCATGCTGTTCCGCGACCGTGCCGACGCGGGTCGGCACCTCCTTTCCAAGCTCGGCGCCTACCGGGACCGTCCGGACGTGCTCGTCCTCGGGCTGCCTCGGGGCGGCATCCCCGTGGGGTACGAGGTCGCGCGCGGGCTGGGCGTGCCTCTCGACGTCTTCGTGGTGCGCAAGCTGGGCGTGCCCGGCCAGGAAGAGCTGGCCATGGGGGCGATCGCCACCGGCGGCGTGCGCGTCGTGAACCGCGACGTCGTGGACGCCCTTCGCATCCCGCCCGACGTGCTGGACCGGGCGGCGGCGGCGGAGCTCCGCGAGCTCGAGCGCCGCGAGCAGTCGTATCGCGGCGAGCGGCCGCAGCCGCGGGTGGAGGGCCGGACGGTGATCCTGGTGGACGACGGGCTGGCCACGGGGTCCACCATGCGGGCGGCGGTGGCGGCGCTGCGCCAGCAAGGCCCGGCTCGCATCGTGGTGGCCGTGCCCGTGGCCGCTCCTCCCACCTGCGCGGAGCTGCGCCGCGAGGTGGAGGAGGTGGTGTGCTTCGCGACGCCGGAGCCCTTCATGGCCGTCGGCCGGTTCTACGACGATTTCTCGCAGACCACGGACGAAGAGGTCACGGCACTGCTGGCGTCGGCGCGCGACGGTGATGAGGCCGCGCGCGGAGAGGCAGGGGGACCGCATGGCTGAGGACCGCGGGCTCATGGAGACGCTCCAGGTCGATCAGGAGGTCCACCTCGGCGTCGACCGGGTGACCCTCGTCGGGGACCTCGCGCGGCCCACGCGCGCCCAGGGCGTCATCCTCTTCGCGCACGGATCGGGCAGCAGCCGCCACAGCCCGCGCAACCGACAGGTGGCGCGAGCGCTGCGGGCCTCCGGTCTGGCCACGCTGCTCATCGACCTCCTGACTCCGCGCGAGGAGGCGGAGGATGCCGTCACCGGCCACCTGCGCTTCGACATCCCTCTGCTTGCCCGCCGGCTGGGCGCGGTGACGCGCTGGCTGCAGGGGGAACTGTCGACCGCCGGACTGCCCGTCGGCTACTTCGGAGCCAGCACGGGTGGGGGCGCCGCGCTCGCCGCCGCCGCCGACCACGGCGAGGTCTTCGCGGTCGTGTCCCGTGGCGGGCGGCCCGATCTCGCGGGTACGGCCCTGCCACGGGTGACGGCGCCGACGCTGCTCATCGTCGGAGGGGACGATGTCCCCGTGATCGCGATGAACCGTACCGCCGCCGCCGCGATGCGCGCCGA
>Ga0075423_10005100_pt1 | contig 12245 bp, 9 predicted proteins | sample SoiMethybrSBSTD2_FD_80114 | JGI IMG/M metagenome (GOLD analysis project Ga0075423, IMG submission 80114) | Bulk soil microbial communities from a Populus tree surrounding site in Tennessee, USA - Soil MetaG P. TD hybrid SBSTD2 | ecosystem: Environmental > Terrestrial > Soil > Tree plantation...
CAGGTGACTTATATCAATCAACTGCTTTCGCTTGGAGCTACATCGCTGGCGGTGCCTTACGCATTTCTCGCGTCGAGTGGTGGTTCTACCGCGCTTACCGGCGCGAATCCACTCGTTATCTTTCCCGGCCTGAGCTCGCTGACTCCGATTCCAGCGGGCTCAACTGTCGGTGGTCGCTTCCTGCTTTCAGGCACGCCGGTTCCAGTCGGGACCACGAACGCCGCCGGACAGTTGATAGCTTTCAGACCGTTGAATAACCTGCAACGCGTCTTTCCGATAACGGACCGGACGACGTTCAACTCGTTTCGTCTCGATCACCTGATCACAAACACGAATCAGTTCAGTTTCCGATTTGGTTACAACCCGAGCGAACTCACCGGAATTCAGGTCGAATCACAAAACCAATCGCTGGGCCAGAATGATTTCTCGCGGACAGGCATTCAGAAGTTGCGCGACTTTTCGGCCGTGGCCACACTGACTTCGACGCTTTCCAGCAAAGTTGTAAACGAAGGACGTTTCAACTTCGGCGAGCGCCGCGCTACTTTCAAATCGCAGAACGGCGACGCAGTGGCATTCAACATCTCCGGCACCGCGTTCATCGGTCGCGAATTATTCTCGCCAGTCCAACGCACAGAAACACGATATGAATTTACGGATAACGTTAACGTCGTTTCCGGAAATCACAACTTCAAGTTTGGCGGCGACATCGCTTACGTCCGCATCCCGCAAGCGATCTTTGAGTTGAACTTCGCCGGGCTGTTCAATTTCGGCGGCTTGGGTGCATGCACTTTGATATCTCAGTTATGCACGACGCCCGGATTGCCGCCGGCGCAGGGCTTTACCCCGGTGCAGCAATACGGCTTGGGATTCCCCGCCAACTTTATTCAAGGGTTTGGTAATCCGGTCAGTAGCATCGGCAACAAACCGATGGCGTTTTTTGCACAGGACTCCTGGAAGATACGTTCAAACCTGACTCTCAATTACGGCGTTCGTTACGACTATGAGTTGACGGAACAGGTCCCGACGCTTCCTCTTCGCGATCCGTTGTCGGGAATCACGCTTTCAGCCGCCGACATTCTGGCCGCGCAGGACGCGATGGGCGTGCAGCAAGGTTTCCCGCGCGACAAAAACAACTGGGCGCCGCGGCTTGCGGTGGCGTGGGATCCGTGGGGCGACGGCAAGACGTCGATTCGCGGCGCATTCGGTATTTTCTACGACCATCCGTTACTGGCGATCGCGTTCAACTCTGACATTGCTGACGCGGTGCAACAGCAACAGGGCATTCTCGTGCCGGGTAGTCCGTCGCCAACGAGTTTGCTCAACGCAGTTCAGGTTTTCCAGGGAACTGTGTGTCCTCCGGGTGCACCCACACCGGTCTGTGCGCCGGGCGTCGTGACTCCTGGAGTCGCGGCGGGCGCGCAATACCAGTTCGGCAGGCAAAGATTTAACGACCAAACGTTCCCCGGCTTTGGACCAGTGCTGCCGTTCACGTTGCACGTGCAGAAGGATTTCGAGTACGCCTACGCCAACCAGGGCAACTTCACGATTGAGCGTGAGCTGACCAAAGACATGACTCTTTCTGGGAGTTATATCTTCGTCGGTGCGCATCACCTGCCGCATCCGTTGGATATCAACGCGCCGCGAACCGATCTGCAAATCCTGAACTTCAGGCGCTACGCAAACCGCAACCCGGCGGATACGACTGAAGTTGCGCTTGCCACTGCCGGTCTTTTCCCAACAAATCTGGCGCCCGGCACCGCCTTTGCGAATCCACTGTTACCGGGTGATTTCCTTGTTGTAATCGTTCCGGGAATGATCGTGCTGTCGCCCACACGCGGCAGAATCATTTCGCCGGCCATTGCAAACTTCTTCCGTCCGAACGCGCCGAATTACTTCCTGGCCCAGGCAGCCAGCGGTGGTCTGGTTACGCCGGCCGTGCTGAATTCGCAACTCGCCGGCACGCTTCGTACGCCGGGAACGATCACTCCTTTCGGATCGATAAACGCGCAAACCTCGGACGGTAATTCGACCTACAACGCTTTGAACGTGGATGTGAAGAAGCGCTTCTCGAATCACTTCCAGTTCCTCGCGTCATACACATGGTCACACTCGATCGACGATTCGTCTGACCTGCAAACACTCTTGTTGCCTCAGGACAATCGAAACTTCGGCGCCGAGCGTGCCGACGCACTGTTCGATCAACGCCACCGCTTTGTATTCAGCGGTGTGATTGCTTCTCCGAGCAGTTGGGCCGGCGAAGGCGGAATTCATCGCGCGCTCTCAAACTTTACGATCGCGCCGATCTTCGAAATCTCTTCGGGTCGTCCATTCAATATCCTGAGCAATCAGGACACCAACAACGATCAGTCGAACCAGACTGACCGTCCGACGGTGCTGGCTGACGGAACGCTTTGTGTCCCGGGCGCTGTCATCCCCGGCACTTCTACGCTCTGCACGCCGGTCGTTACGAACGGCGTGTTTACGAGCGGAAGCCTGGCACGTAACTTCGGCATCACGCATCGTTACATGGCGTTGGATCTGCGTCTGGCGAGGCTGGTTCCAATTGGCGAGAAGGTCCGATTGGAATTGATCGCGGAAGGGTTCAATCTCTTCAACCGCTTCAACGAAGCCGCAGCGTCGCCATTCGTGGAGGACGTGCGCACCTTCAACCAGCGCGCCGGCAACGGGCGCTACTACAGCCGCCCGACTGCGGCGTTTGATTCACGGCAGTTCCAATTCGGATTGAAGCTGAACTTCTAATTCCGCAAGAGCCATCCACAGATTACGCAGATTAATCTGTGTAATCTGTGGATAAGCACAACTCCCGGCTTAATTCCCGCATCCGAGCGTTTGTTCAACCAACCATCTCCCGCATACAATCAGGCTCGTTATGTTTAGATTTATGCTTGTTCAACGTTTTATTAGCGTCAGTGCCATGTTTCTGCTGGTGGCGGCTGCTGTTCAGGCCCAATCAACTCGCCCGCGACGCGCGAACAGGCAGGCCACGCAAACAACTAAAGCCCCTGCTGAGGAACCGCTACTCCGGCCACAAGCCACGCCGTCTCCAACTGCCAGACGAACCAGTTCCAACGACTCGTTGCTGGACGTACAGCCCGTGCGGCCGGTCGCAAACACCGTCGGCACCGCTGACACGAAACACGCTTACCTGATGCTGGAGCAGAAACAGTTTGCAGCGGCAGCGAAGGAAGCAAAAGAGCTCACCGCGATGTATCCGAACGATCCGGAAGCCTGGAAGATCGCGGGATTTGCTGAGTTGAACTTGAAGCAGTATGCGGACGCCGCGAACGATCTCGCGAAGGCTGTTGAGTTGCAACGGCGTGCAAAGCAGGAAGATCCAAACACGGAGAGCGCACTCGGTCAGGCCTACGTGCTTTCTGAAAAATATCAGGAAGCACTGCCGCTTTTGACTGCCGCGACGAACCGCGCCGGCGCCCAACCGGATGCCCTAATGATCTACTATCGCGGCATCTCAGAGTACAAGACCGGCAAGATTGCCGAAGCGGAGAAGAGTTTCAACCAGGTAGTTAAACTGAATCCAAAGGATTCGTTATCGCTGTTTTACCTCGCCCAGATCGCGCTCGCGAAAAACGATCTTGACGGCGCGATCTCAACCCTGAACCGCGCCACCGTCAACGATGCGCGACTTAGCGGCGCGTGGACGCTCTTGACGTCCGCTTATTTGCGTCGTGCAGCTTCGAGTACTGATCCCGCCAAAGCTGAGGCTGACTATCTGAGTGCAGTGCGCGCGGGAGAGGGTTTGATCAAACTCCGCACTGACGCCGAAGCCGTCACGCTCTTCGGTCAGGCGTTGATTGGTTCGAAGCAGTATGCGCGCGCAGCCGCCGCGCTCGAACGCGCCACCACGGCCCAGGATGCTAGCGGCGTTACGTTCTACCTGCTTGGCGTCGCCTATTCGCGTGCGACCAATTTCCCGAAAGCGATCGCCGCGCTCGAAACCGCTGCTAAGAAGTCGCCGGAAGACGTGAATGTCTATCGCGAGCTTGGCTACGCATTCGAAGTTACGAAGCAGTATGCGAAAGCGCTCGCTGCATATCAGAAAGGCGCGGCGCTCGCCCCCTCCGATCCTGATTTCAAGGAATCGATCGAACGCGTGAAGCCGTTTGCGAAGTAGGCCACAAAAAAGCACAAAAGACACAAATATCGTTTTGTGCTCTATGTGCCTTCAAGTTTAGAAGGAGAACCCTAATGAAGATCATTTCCGCTCTCGCCCTGCTCGGAGTTTTGCTCACTGGCGGCTTTGCGCAGCGTCCTCGCTCGATGGACCCTGACCCGGCAGCTCAGGCGCAAAAACCCAAGCCCAGGCCGGCGCCAAAAACACTCAAGGCAAAATATGAAGGCGGCGTGTTTGGTTACATGAAGACGATGGAAGGCACCTTGACGTTCGACGACGAAAACAACCGCCTGTTTTTCAAAGACAAGACCCCGCCGAAAGAGATCTCGATTCCGTACAACGCCATCACCTCCGCCTTTGCTGACACGCAGAAACGACAGCCAAGAGCAGCTACCATCGCCGGCAACGTCCCGAGTATCTACTCGCTTCCGGCGCACTTCATCAGAAAAAAAGTTCGTTACATGACGCTGCAATACTACGATCCCGATTCGAAGGTCTCAGGGATCACAAGCTTCAAACTCGAGAACAAAGAGATTCTCGAATCAGCGTTGGCAACGCTTGCGGAAAAGACCGGCATGACGTTGCGTGGCGATGTTTACGTGAAGAAGAAAGATGACGAGTCGAGCAAGGCCTCACCGAAGTAAGCCGCAAAAAGGCACAAAAAGAGCACAAACGACTTGGGGAAGGCGTTTGTGCTTTTTTGCGTCCTTTAGTCAATCGTGGAAATCTTGTAATTCTGTCGTAAGTTTGCCGTGAGTGAGCGGCAGAGGTTTAGATTGTGTGCGGCGTCGGCAAAGCGGCCGTCCGAAAGCTCAAGCGCGATCGCAAATTCCTGCTCTGCATCTTTCATAAACCCGAGTCGCGCAAGCATCACGCCGAGATTGTTATGGCTTGCGGCGACGTGCTCGCCAGTGCGCGCGGCTGCCTCACGAAACAGCGCGGCGGCCTTCTTGAGTTCGCCGGCTTTAGCTTCGATCAAACCGAGCCTGTACGTGGCGCGAGCAAACTCGCGCTGTGAAGCGTTGATGGCCTGTTCGTACGCGACTTTCGCTTCAGTTGTCCTGCCCTGATCTTCCAGCGCGACACCCAGCGCGTAGGAAGCACGCGGATAATTTCCCAGCTTTAGTTCGACGGCACGTTTGTAGAACGCGATCGCTTCGTCCGTTTGCCAGAGTTCGTAATGACAGACGCCGATGTTGTATGTGGCACGCGCATACGAATCGACGTCGCGACTCGACACTTTCCGATACTCTTCGATGGCGAGTTTGTACTTCTCCTGAGCCACTAACGCGTCGCCGCGCTTCAGAATCTCTGATGTTTGTCCGATGACAGCGACAGCAGTCAGAGCAACGATGATCGTCGTGTAAAAGAATTTCCTAAAGTTCACAGCACACCTCCGTTTTGAGCGCCTCCCTGGAGTGCGGTGCCTCGGCACCGCTTTGGCCAGTCTCTAACGAACGTGGCCCACCGGTCTTTCCCTTTATTGCTGCCGTTGACGGATCTTGCTACTGATTAAGTCTGAAGCGTGAGGCGATAGGAGTGTGGAGTGGTGCCGGTAATTCTGCGAAAAAGGCGCGTGAAATGGCTTTGATGACTGAAGCCCGAGCGCAAGCCGACTTCTGTAAGGGGCAGGTCGTTCGTTGCGAGCAGCGCTTTAGCGCGCTCGATGCGAAACTTGATCAGATACTGGTGCGGAGTCGTGCCCGTCGTTCGCTTGAATTCACGCGCAAAGTGAAAGCTGCTCATTCCGGCGACGTGGGCCAGTTCGGCGAGTTTCAAGTCTCTGCTGTAGTTGTCTCCGATAAATTCTGTAACCTGCCGCAGCTTTGTTGCCGATAAACCGCCGGTGAAAGTGATCGGACGCGGCGTCGAGATTGCGTAATACCGGAGCAGGTGGACCGCGAGCACAATGCCCAACGATTCCGCATAAAGTCGCCCGCTCAAACCTTCTGATTCGAGTTCGCCAAGCAGCGCCATGCCGACGCTGTTTATGACGTTGTCGTGGCGCGTGTATCTTTCGGCGAGCTCGACGCTGCCGGAGAGTTGTGCCTCATCAGCGGCTTTCGTGATTAGCGAAGGATCGAGATACAACGCGAGATGTTCTGAGTTTCCTTCGAGCGCCGCCTGGTGTTCGAGTCCCGACGGCAACACGCAGACGTTCCCTTTTGTTTGCGTGCCCCGAACGCCGATGCCGCTCGCAGTGATCAGTTCACCTTTACAACCGTCAGTCAACGATAGCAGCAGGACGTGCTCGCGATGACGATGACGCGGCAACTCACCGCGTTGAAGCTGGCAGTGTTCCAGCCTGATGCCATCCCATGTAGCTTTGCGTTTACGAACAACGGCCGTGACGTTTTCCATAGTTTGCCGTTTCAGGCGCGCGCCCTGCTCGTCTGTGATTTCGCGGTCAGCAAGGGAGCGCCGGCTGCGGTCGCGTACCTGTTCAACCGTTCGCGAATCGCTTCGCGCGCGCGTTTGAAAGCGCGCAGGTCGCCGTAGAGCTGGTACGCCCAGTTGGCGCCTAATTCGAGAGAATTGAATTCGAAAGCGAGTTGGGTGGCGTCGATCTCTTTGTTGAGTTGTCCGGCGCTTTGGGCTTCGACGATCGCGTTGCGCAAAGTCGTGAGCCATTCCTTCATGATCTCTGCGATGCGATCGCGAACTGGCCCAGGCCGGCTGTCAAACTCGGCCGCCGCGGCGGCGAAGAAACAGCCGCCACGAAACACGCCGCTTTGAACGTACGCGAGCCAGATGTCGCACAGCTTCCAGAGACGCAGCAGACCCTGGGCCGAGTCGAACGCGGGTTTGATGACTTCGCGAATGAAGATGGCGCGGGCGGCCTCGACCGTGGCCACTTGCAGCTCTTCTTTCGAGCCGAAATGCGCGAAGAGACCGCTCTTGCTCATCGAGAGTTCTGACGCGAGACGGCCGATGGTCAGGCCCTCGAGTCCCTGCGCGGAAGCGATATGAACCGCGGCTTCGAGAATCGCGTTGCGCGTGCGCTCGCCCTGCGCCTTCCGCCCTTTTGCCGCCACCGTTGCCATAGTCCCGAAAGTATATAGCACGAACGTTCGTTTTAGGAAGGAGATTTTTTTGCCCGCGGATTTACACGGATTTATTTAGGAGCGACGCCGTTCCAGACCATGCGGTGAAAGAGTTGGTCCATCTCCGCGGGGGATTCGCGCATGCCGCGATCGAGCCACCACGTCAACAGCGACAACAACGTGCCTGCATGAGCGAAAGCAATGGCCGGCAGTTCATGCCGAGGAATCGACTGGCCGCGCGGCAGTTCTGACAAACGTCGTTCGATGCCGCGTGCGAAGTGACCGCGCGCGAGTTCCATGTTCTCCTGATACTTGCCGGATTTGACGAGCGCTTTGAAGAACGGTTGCACGTCAGCGAGGTGAGCGAAGAACTCGCGCACAGGAAACACCCGATCCGACTTGTCGCCGTGCTGCGACAGCGTCATCGACAGAGCCTGGAAAAACTCATCAGCATCGCTCATCAGCAAGTCGTCCTTATCGCTGTAGTGCGCGTAAAAAGTTGAGCGACTGACGTGCGCGCGGTCGAGAACATCCTGGACCGTGATCGTGTCGAACGGCTTCTCCTGCATCAGGGTAATCAACGCATCGCCGAGCGCATCGCGCGTTCGCCTCACGCGAGCATCGGTTTTCTCGTTCGGCCAGACAAGGTGCAGGTGGTCGTTATTGGACATTCGCTACCTCTTTGTTCGATTACAACAGCGGCGGGCATCATACCGCTGGACAGGTAAGTTCTGATCTGAGAAATAAGTTTCCCGCAAAGGCGCAAAGGAGGCAAAGGACGCAAATCACTTTCTTTGCCTTCTTTGCGCCTTTGCGGGAAAAATTATGATCACCCTAAACCAAGTCACAAAAACTTACGAAACACCGGCAGGAAAGTTTGCCGCACTGAAACACATTGATCTCGAAGTCCGCCCGGGTGAATTCGTCGGCGTAGTCGGCAAATCCGGCAGTGGCAAGTCGACGCTGCTCAACATGCTGGCCGGCATCGATCGCCCTTCGTCCGGCTCAGTCGCTGTCGCCGGAACAGAGATTCAAGACCTCTCGGAAAACAAACTCGCGGTTTGGCGCGGGCGCAACGTCGGCTTTGTCTTCCAGTTCTTTCAATTGCTGCCGACGCTCACCGCCGCTGAGAACGTAATGTTGCCAATGGACTTCTCCGGTACGATTCCCTTACGCGAGCGGCGCAAGCGGGCCGTGGCACTGCTCGAACGCGTAGCGGTCGGAGCACACGCAGACAAACTGCCCGCGACACTTTCCGGTGGCGAACAACAGCGCGTCGCTATCGCGCGCGCACTCGCAAACAACCCGCCGCTGGTCCTCGCAGACGAGCCCACCGGCAATCTCGATTCAACCACCGCAAAAGCGATTCTCGATCTGTTTCGCGAGATGGCCAACCAGGGCACAACCGTAGTCATCGCGACTCACGAAGCCGACATTGCGCGCGTGATCGATCGCCGCGTCGAGATCTCCGACGGCGCCATCCTCAGAAAATGAACACACTCTGGCGCAAAGCAATTCGCGACTTCTGGCACGAACGCGCTCGCACGGCGCTCGTCGTGCTGGCCATCGCACTCGGAATCTCCGCGTTCGCGGCCGTGCTCTCTTCGTACGCGATCCTGACACGCGAGCTCGACAGAGGTTATCTCGCGACGAATCCCGCTTCGGCAGTTTTGCGCGTTGATTCGATCGACGACGATCTCGTGAAAGCGATTCTACAGAACCCGGAAGTCAGCGACGCGGAGCCGCGCCGGAGTATCAGCGGCCAGATCAAAGCCGGACCGGTGCAGTGGCGCAACTTGATCCTGTTCGTCGTCAACGACTACGGCAACATTCGCGTCAGCAAGCTCGTCCCCGAGCAAGGCGCGTGGCCGCCTGCAGCCGGCGAGATCCTCATCGAGCGCGATGCATTCCAGGTCGCCCAAGCAAAGATCGGCGATGCGGTTTTGGTGAAAACTGCAAATGGCGTCGAGCAACCGCTCGTGATCAGCGGCAGTGTTCACGACGTGGGCCAGGCGCAGGCGCGCATGGAAAACATCGTCTACGGCTATATCAATCTCGCGACGCTGGTCCAACTCGGCGAAAACCCCACGCTCGATCAGTTGAATATCCTCGTGGCCCAGAACCGCTTTGACGAAGCGCATATCAAGCGCGTCGTGGCGGATGTGGAAACGGTGATCGCGAGCCGCGGCCATCACGTACGGCGAATCGACGTGCCACGCCCCGGCAAACACCCGCACTCGGATCTGACCGGAATCTTGCTTCTCGCGATGTCGAGCTTCGGGCTCTTTGTGCTCGTGCTGAGCGGGATCCTGGTCATCAACCTGCTCACGGCGATGATGGCGTCGCAGGTGCGCCAGATCGGAGTAATGAAAGCGATTGGCGGCACGCGCGGGCAAATCGCGCGAATCTATTTCGGCCAGGCGTTGTTTCTCGGGATCGCGGCGGTGATCGTTTCGGTGCCGCTGGGAATCATCGGCAGCCGCGCGTTGTGTCGCTACATGGCGATGTTTCTCAATTTCGACATCAACAGCTTCGCGGTGCCGGTTTGGGTTTACCTGCTGGTCGCGGTAATCGGCATTGCCGCGCCGCTGTTGGCGGCAGCTCTTCCGGTTTTGCGCGGAACGGCGGTGCCCGTAAGAGTCGCGCTTTCTGATTTTGGATTGTCGCAAACGACGTTTGGCGCCAGTGCTTTCGATCGAGCGCTGACGCGAATCGGTGGAACGTTTAGCTTGATCGTGTTTGCGATTCGCAACAGTTTTCGCCGCCGCGTGCGCCTCGTGTTAACGCTTTTGACGCTCGCGGCCGGCGGTCTCTTTTTCCTGTCGGCGCTGAACGTACGCGCTTCGCTGATCAATACACTGGATCGAATGTTCGCGGCGCGGAAGTTTGATCTCTCGGTGTTTTTGGCGAATCCAAACGAGCTCGAGAAGATTGAAAGAGCGATTGGTAACACGCCAGGCGTTGTTCGCGCTGAAGGATGGTTTGTAACCGACGCCTCATTAGTTAGTCGTTTCACTGTGGTGGCGCTGCCGGCGGATACGCAGCTCCTTGATTTGGAAATTATCGAGGGTAGGAATCTCGCGCCGGGAGATACGGATGCGATCGTCATCAACAATGCGCTTGCGGGCAGAGAGGCAAAGATGCGCGTGGGCCAGACGGTTGTCTTGCGGATGGCAGACGCTGAATCAACGTGGCACGTGGTCGGAGTTGCGAGAGAGGCGTTCTCACCCGCGTTGGCTTACATTCCGCTAAATTCGGTGCAACAACCGCGAATGGTTAACAGCTTGCGGCTTTCGTTGGCGAATGCCGATTCAGATGTCGTGAAGACAGACCTGGATCGGAATCTGGAGCACGAAGGCGTGCGCGCGCGTGGCAGTGCAACGACGGCGGAAAGCCGGTTCGCTTTCGACCAGCACATGCTGATGATTTACGTGTTTCTGATTGTGATGTCGGCGATCATCGGCGGCGTGGGTGGATTGGGTTTGATGACGACGATGAGTCTGAATGTGTTCGAACGTCGACGCGAAATGGGCGTGATGCGAGCGCTCGGCGCGACACCGCGAATCGTTTGGTTGCTGATCGTCGCTGAGGGGATTGTGATTGGAGTGTTGAGTTGGGCCATCGCGGGATTGCTGGCGTGGCCGATCAGCAAAGCGATTGGAGATCTGCTCGTGCGGATGCTGTTCCGTGCTGGTTTGGATTTTACGTTTGAACCGTTGGGGTTGGTGATCTGGTTGCTCGTGTCGATCGGCCTGAGTGCCTTGGCGAGTTTTCTGCCGGCATGGCGGGCGTCGCGCGTGACGGTGCGTGAGGCGCTCGCGTATGAATAAGAATTAGCCGCGGATGACGCGGATAAAAAACAGATTTTACCCGGTGCGGTGGAGGATGAAGTCGGCGATGCGGCGTAGGACGTCGGTTGGGCGATGGATTTGGTCCAGGGCTTCGCAGGCGTCACGGTGGGCTGTGACTGCTGCCGCGCGCGTGTCTTCCATGCCGTGAAGCGCAGGATAAGTCGCTTTGTTCGAACGAGCGTCTTTGCCGGGTGTTTTGCCGAGGTCTTCGGCGGTTGCCGTCACGTCGAGAAAGTCGTCGGTGATCTGAAACAACAACCCGAGATGTGCGCCATAACTCGTGATCGCGACGAGCTCGCTTTCACTGGCGCCGCCGATAATCGCTCCGCAACGCGCCGCCGCGACGATCAACGCGCCCGTTTTCAGACGGTGAATCTCCTCGAGCTGCGCGCCATTCACCTGCCGTGTTTCCGCCTCCATGTCGAGCGCCTGGCCTGCGACCATGCCTTCCGGCGTGCCTGCGGCCCACGATAGTTCAGCGATGAGCGCGATACGTGTTTCAGCGCTCAGCCCCGTATCTTCGGCGATGGTCCGAAAGGCGAGCGTTTGCAGTGCATCGCCGGCAAGTATCGCGGTCGCTTCGTCGAAGCGGACGTGGCACGTTGGTCGACCACGACGCAGATCGTCATCATCCATCGACGGAAGATCGTCGTGAATGAGCGAATACGTATGGATCATTTCAAAAGCACACGCCGTCTTAATCGAAACTTTGTCGGCGGCGCCGAATGCCTGGCCCGTAGCCAGCAACAGCGCCGGCCGGAAACGTTTGCCGCCCGCAAAAACGCTCCAGCGAATCGCGTGATGAATTTTTTCTGGAGCAGTAGCAGTTGACGGCAGAAGGCTATTGAGCTCGAGTTCGATCAGTGCGCGACTGCCCGCCAGCAGACTCTCGAGCTCGAGACTTTTTTGCGGTGAAACGTTAGAAGGCATCTTCATTCTTCACTCGCGCGGCTGTTCGGATCGGCCGGCGGTTCCTTGAACGCAGCCGTAACCGGCCGCCCCTGATTGTCGCGCAGCAGAATCTCGATGCGCCGTTCGGCCTGGCTCAATCGCTCCTGGCATTCACGCGAGAGCCGAATCCCCTGCTCAAACAATTCCAGACTCTTTTCGAGCGGCAAATCGCCGTCTTCCAACTGCCGGACGATCTGTTCGAGCGCTTCCAGCGAAGCTTCAAACGTCCGCGCTTGTTCCTGACCA
>Ga0075423_10005103_pt1 | contig 12241 bp, 4 predicted proteins | sample SoiMethybrSBSTD2_FD_80114 | JGI IMG/M metagenome (GOLD analysis project Ga0075423, IMG submission 80114) | Bulk soil microbial communities from a Populus tree surrounding site in Tennessee, USA - Soil MetaG P. TD hybrid SBSTD2 | ecosystem: Environmental > Terrestrial > Soil > Tree plantation...
AACTGCAACGCGGCAAAGCTGCTCGTGACATCGGCTCGATGGCCGGCGCGACGCGCGTTTCTCGATCGAATCGACGCGATCCTCGCCACGCTGCCGCCGAGGAGCGCCTACTATCCCGGAAGCGCGAAGAAGTACTCCGCCTTCGTCGCCGGACGATCGACGTGCCATCGCCTTGGCCCCGAGATCGCGGATACATTGCCCTTCACGACGATCCTCGATTTGGATCCGGGCAGCGACGACCTCGCGTTCCGCGAAGAAGCGTGGTCGCCGATTCTCGCGGAGACGGCGCTGACAGCAGACGATGAGGAGACCTTCGTCGATGACGCTGTTCGATTCTGCAACGATCGGGTCGCCGGCACGCTGAGCGCCGTCGTCATCGTCGATCCGCGGACACAAGCGCGCCTGGGCACGCGACTGACTCGCGCGATCCGGAACCTTCGCTACGGCACCGTGGCAGTGAATCACTGGTCGGCGATGAGCTATGCGCTGGCGGTCGCACCGTGGGGCGCATATCCAGGTCACACGCTCGCGCAAGTCGGCAGCGGAATCGGCTTCGTGCACAACACGAAGATGTTCGATCGGCCGCTGAAAACCGAGCTGTGGGGACCGTTCACGACATCCCCGAAGCCGGTATGGTTCTGCACGCATCGACGCGCTCACGTGGCCGCGCGTCAGATGGTGGCGTTCGAAGCGTCGCCGTCGGCGTGGCGCCTGCCATCGATTGCGCTCGCCGCGTATCGATCCTGAATCCGGGCGAGCAGTTGAATCGGCGTGCCGCTCGTCCTGAGCTTGTCGACCAGCCTTCGCGCTTCGCGCTACGGCGGTCCGCCGTAGCTTCAGCGAAGGCAGAAGGACGAGCCGACCGCTCGTGGTTCGACAAGTACATCCTGAGCGAGCCGCTCATGGTTCGACAAGCTCACCATGAGCGGCGAGTCGAAGGACTCACCACGAGCGGAAGGAGCGCCAACGCAAATGCCTTTCGGGATTACTCATACCGGAGCGCTTCGGTCGGCGCAATCCGGGACGCCCGCCGCGCGGGCACGTAAGCCGCCAGCATCGTGATCAGAAACATCGACGGCACGACCATGAGATACGCGGCGATGTCCACGCCGCCGGCATTGAACAGCGTCGAGTTCATCACCTGTTCGAGTGTGAAGCCCATCGCGAGTCCGATCGCGGTCCCGATTCCCACCAGCACGAGTCCCGTCGACATCACGAGGCGCAGCACGTCGGACGGCGCGGCGCCGACAGCCATGCGGATGCCGATTTCGCGCGTCCGGCGACTGACGGTGTACGCCACGAGGCCGTACAAACCTGCGATCGCCAGCACGAGCCCGACAGCGCCCATCACGGCGACGATTTCTATTCCGGCTCCCGGCCCTTCCACCGCGTTGTAACGGTAGACGTCTTCGTACGTGCGCGTGTCCGACATCGGCAGGTTCGCGTCGAGCGATCGGACGATGTCTTTCAGCGGATCGATTAATTGATGCGGGTCGCCTGCCGATCGCACCAGCAGAATCATTCTCGGATTCGGATGCTGCGCCAGCGGCACATACACGAAGTCCGTCGGCCGTTCGGTCGTCTGTCGATACGTGACCGTCCTGGCGACGCCCACAACCTCAATCGACGCGCCGGTGCGACCGTCGAGGCGAATGTGCTTGCCCACCGGATCGGCGCCGAGCCAATAGTGCTTCGCAAACTGCTCGTTGACGACGGCGACACGCGGCGCGTCCGCGGTATCGGAACGCAGGATCCCGCGGCCTCGCAGAATCGGCACGCCCATCGTCTCGAAGAAGCCGTCATCAACGGTGTCCATCGACGACGTGAAATTCTCGCGATCGCGCGGCATCTGGAAGTCGTCGGGCACGAACGCGATGCGGCCGAACTCGCCGAGCCCGAGCGGCGGGTTCCGTGTGAGACCCGCGCTCTGAACACCAGGCGTGGCACGCACGCGTTCGACGAGATGCTGGTAGAAGCGCTGCGTTTGCGCGGCGTTGTATTGCACGAGACGCGGATCGAATCCCGACATGAGCAGATGGTCCTTCGCAAACCCGGCCGCGGCCGCGACGCCATGGTGGAACCCACGCATCATCAGGAACGATGCGGTCAGCAGCATGAGCGACATCGCCACCTGCGCCACCACGAGCGCGTTGCGACTCCACAGCCGTTTTCGTCCAGACGCGTCGACGCCGGACGCTTTGAGCCCGTTGACGAGGTCCGCGCGCGTTCCTTGCAGCGCGGGCGCCATGCCGCACGCGACCGCGCTCACCATCGACAAGGCGACGCTTGCGATCAGCACGCGCGCGTCCAGCTGGAACGGGATGAACGTCGGCAGCTCGGTTGGAATGCTGAGCGTATGGAAGAACCTGATCGCGCCGTACGCGACGCCAACGCCACCGAGACCGCCGAGGCACGCCAGCACCAGGGTTTCCGTCAACAGCATGCGCACCAGGCGGAAGCGTCCGGCCCCCATCGCCAGACGTACGGCGATTTCGCGCGTCCGCGTCTGCGCACGGCTCAACAGCAGTCCGGCCACGTTGGTGCATGCCACCGACAGCACCGCGATCGCGAGCACGGCGAAGACCACGATGAACTTCCATTCAGTCTGATCGTCACGGGTCCGCATCTCGAGCTGCGTGCGAACGGCCGCACCGCGATCGCGATTGATCTTTGGATATTCGCGTTCGAAGTTCTGTGCGATGACGGCGAGTTCGCTGCGCGCCTGCTGCAGCGTCGCGCCGGCCTTGAGCCGCCCCTTCACGCTCAACTGACGGTCGTCGCGGTCCTCGAAGAAATCTTTCTGCGGGCTCGTCGAGAACAGCCGTTCCATCGCGAGCGGTATGTAGAAATCGGGACGCGAGAAGATCAGCAACCCGGGAAAGGATTCCGGCGCGACGCCGATGGCGGTGAAGTCGATGCCGTTCAGGCGGACGGTTCTGCCGACGACCGACGGGTCGCCGCCGAACTCGTGATTCCAGAAGTCGCGGCCGAGGACGACGACCGCATCGCGACCGGCAACCTGATCTTCATCGTCGCGAAACCCGCGTCCCAGCTGCGGCTCGACGCCGAGCACGCGGAAGTAGTTCGCGGAGACCAGCATTCCGCCCCTGACGCGCGGCGTGGCTCCCGCGTTGGCGCTGAAACCGACGGTTTGCATCGCTCCGCTTGCCACGACGCCGTCGTAGCTCTTTGTCTGGCGACGGATGTCGAGGTACTCGCGATACGAGAAATCACCGAACGCGTCGTCGCGCGACGTGCTCACCAGCGAGACGACGTCCGCCGGATGCGGCACCGGGTACGGCCGGAGAATCAACCCATCGACCATGCTGAAGCCGGCAGCGGACATTCCAATCCCGAGCGCGAGCGTGATCACCACGAAGGCGGAAAGCCCGGACGAGCGGCGGAGACTGCGGATCGCGTAGCGCGTGTCGTCGAGAAAATCGGTCAGCCAGTGAATCCGGCGCGCGTCTCTCATCTCCTCCTTGCGTTGTTCCAGTCCATCCATCGAACGCAGGGCCGCACGGCGCGCTTCCTCCATCGATAACCCCTTCGCGATGCCTTCTTCGATCTTGTGATCCAGGTGGAACTGGAGCTCTTCGTCGAGCTCCCGCTCGAGCTGACCGCCCCGGAAAATGGACCTGACGCGCAGCGGCACCGTGAACCACCAGCGTTCCAGCCACATGATTGCTACACCTCCGACAGGTGGACGATGCGCGTGATCGCGGCCGACAGCCGCGTCCAGTTCGCGGTTTCGGATTCGAGCTGCTTTCTGCCGAGGCGCGTCAGCGAATAGAACTTCGCGCGCCGGTTGTTCTCCGTCTGCTTCCACTCGGCTTTGATCCAGCCTTCCTGTTCGAGCTTGTGCAGCGCGGGGTACAGCGATCCTTCGCTGACCTGCAGCACATCGCCGGAGATGGATTTCAGGCGCAGGCTGATCGCCCACCCGTGCAACGGTTCGAGGGCGAGAATTTTGAGCAGGAGCAGGTCGAGGGTGCCCTGAACGAGGTCTGTTGGCTTACTCATCTCGGTTTCCGAGATGAGGATACACGAAGTCCTCTCGGTAAACAAGGGGACCGACTTGCGTCGCGTCTGACGCTGTAGCTTCGCGCCTGACGCTGTCGGGTGCTTTGCGCTGACGCTATAGGGTGCTTTGCGCTGACGCTGTAGGGTGCGTCGTGCTGGCGCTGTAGGGTGCGTCGAAATCTCGCTGTAGGCCGCGGAGACCGCCGAGGATTTTCCCTCTGCGATCTCCGCCGTCTCTGCGTCTCTGCGTTCTCTGCGTTCTCTGCGTTCTCTGCGTTCTCCGCGTTCTCCGCGTTCTCCCCGCGTTAGAAAGCGAAGCGGAACGTGAACTGCATCATGCGCATGTTGTTCGCCTGGTTGCGCACCTGCGCGAACGAGGCGTTGCCGAACGCGAGGCTTGCCGGCGCCGCCCACTGGACGTTGTTCAGCAGGTTCAACACCTCGACGCGCGCCGAGGCGCTGGTCTGTCCGCCGGTGCGTACCTGTTTGCTCACCGAGAGATCGACGTTGTTGCGCCACGGCGACAACACGCCCGGCAGCATGCGCGGCGCGTTGCCGAACTGATTCGCCGCCGCGGCCGCGAACGCCGACTTGTTCAGATACAGGTTGTCGGTGACGTTCCCCGTGATGCGATCGGTGATGTCGCCCGCCGCGAGCGGATCCTGTCCGGGGACGATGTTCGGCCGCTGCGAGCCGCCGAACAGGAACGGCGTCGTCGTCAGGTTCTGCGAGACGCCGATCGGGAAGCCGCTCTGGACGGTGATCACCGTGGTCACCGACCATCCGCCGAAGATCGCGTCGCCCATGCCGTCGGTCATCCACTTCCGGCCGGTACCGAACGGCAGGTTGAGAATCGGCGCGACGACCAGCTTGTGCGGCGAGTCGAGGAGACTGCGTCCGAACTCGGAATCCGGATCGTAGTACGCCGATCCCGGAATGACCGCGTAGTTGTTCTGCAGTCCGGGGTTGGACGAGTAGTAGTTGTTCTCGGCGAACTGATTGTCTTCGAGGCGGCTGTAGGTGTAGCTCATGTTGCCGCCCCAGAGACCGGTGGCGCGCCGGCGGATCTGCACGATCGCCGCGTTGTACATCGAGCGCGCGCCGGTCGACTGCGTCATGTAGACGTTGCCGAACTGCGGGTACGGACGCAGCAGCTGTCCGAGCTCAATCGTCGGCCGCGTCGCGAACTGACCCGCGTCGGGCACGCCGTAGAACGGATTCGGCACGAGCGCGAGCGTGTTGGCCACGAGCGACTGATATTTCGGATCCATCTGATTGATGTTGATGAACCCGGCGGTCCCTCCGGAGTTCGACCCGGCCCAGCTCAGGTTCTCGCCGATCGCGCCGGTATAGCCGACGCTCAGGTTCACGTTGCCCGGCAGCTCGCGCTGCACGTCGGCCGAGAACTGCTGCACGCGCGGCGCGCCCTTGTTCGGATCGACGAAGAAGATATCGCCGCCGGTGCCGGTGAGCAGTCCGCGCGTGTTGCCCGTCGGCTGCACGAGTCCGTTCGGGAACGGATCGCTCAGGCTGATCGTCGGCACGCCCTGCGGCTGCTGCAGCAGCGTCGTCGCCGAGTAGCCGATCTGGCCCCAGCCGGTCGTGCCCGCCGCCGGATAGTTCCACGGCGACCAGAACACGCCGTATCCGCCGCGGAGCACCGTCCTGTCGTTCAGGCTGACCACGACGCCCGCGCGCGGCGCGAGCTTGTACGCGGGCTGATGTCCCTGCTCGCGGCGCGCGCCGTTCACGCCGGCGAACTCGAGGCCGCCGAGGATCTGGCGCTGCTGTCCGGTCAACGGATCGAACAGCCGCACCTGGCTGTCGAGCGGGCTGATCGCGGACTGATCGAAGTCGACCGTGATTCGGTTGTCGCGTTCCGACAGACCGGTCTCGCGCTCGACGCGAACGCCGTAGTTGAATGTCAGCCGCTCGTTGAGGCGCCAGTCGTCCTGCGCGTAGGCGCTGTAGTACTTCACCGATCCGTTCACCGCCGTGTTCAGCGGAACGTTGCCGCTCTGCGGATAGCCGAGGAGCATGTCGGCCATCGGGTTGCCGCTGTAGGTGCCGGTGAACGTGTAGGTGCCGGTCGACGCGCCGTAGTTGAACGAATCGACGCCGATGATCCGATAGTCGCCGCCGGTCTTCAGGTTGTGCGAGCCGGCCAGCTTGCTGAGCGTGCCGTTGACGCCGTACTGATAGTACGCGTTGGCCTGACGCGCAGGGTTGAAGCCGGTGCTGAAGTAGCCGGTGCTCGTCGTCGACGGGAACCTGTTCGAGTCGGACATCTGGCTGACGAACGACGGGTTGTTGGACCACAACGTTCCCGCGTCAAACGTGTACGGCAGGTTGTAGTTGTCGTCGAACTTGTTCCATCCCGCGCGCAGCGTCAGCACCTTACTGTCGCCGAGGATGTACTGATTGTTGAAGACAAACGTCTTGATTTCGCGATCGAGCTGGAAGCTCGGGCCGACGAATCGGTTCGTCGGGTTGTAGTTCGCGTTGGCCTCGTGCGTGATCTGATTCAGCCAGAACGCGCTGATCGACGCCGAGTCGTTGAAGTGATGATCGACCTTCGTCGTGTACTGACCCGCCTTGTTCGGCAGGAGATCGGTCATGCTGAAGTTCGCCGCGCCGTTGTCGACCTGCGTGTCGGCGGTCGGCATGTAGTTCATGATCTTCTGGCCGACCGGATTGATCCGGTTCGCCGGGATGACGTTGCCCGGGAACGGCTGGCCCGTCAGCGGATCCCTGATCGTCAAGCCGGCGCCGTTGCGCATCAGACCCGAGAAGTCGCCGTTGCGCTCCGCGTTGGTCGGAACGAGGAAGCTGTTCTGCTGCGGCTGCCTGTCGATGTAGGTCTCCCCCGCCGCCCAGAAGAACGTCTTGTTCTTGACGATCGGACCGCCGCCGCCGCCGCCGTTGTCGCGCCAGTACTCGACCACGTTCGGCTGATTCATGAGCCGCGGGATGAGCAGCTGATCGACGAACTTCTCCGGACGGAGGACGCCGTAGAGCGATCCGTGAAAGTCGTTCGCGCCGGCTTTCGCGGTCATGTTGACGACGCCGCCGCCCGTGCGGCCCATTTCCGCGTCGTAGGTGTGGACCTGGACCTTCATCTCCTGCACGGCTTCCATGCTGGGATTCGTCGAGGCGCGATTCTGCAGGTCGGTCACCGGGAACCCGTCCACGAGGTAGTTGTTCGCGCGAACGGCGCCGCCGCCCATCGACACGGCGGAGTTGCCGACCTGGTCCTGCATGCGATTCCAGTGCGCGTTGCCGCTCGCCTGCACGGTCGGCTCGAGGTTCGCCAGCAGGAACAGGCTGCGGCCGGCGGTCGGAATGGATTCAATCGCCTTTGCGTCGAAGATGCTGCCGGTCGACGCGGTCGTCGTATCGATGAACGGCGCCTCGCCGGTCACCGTGATCGTCTCTTCGATCGCGCCGAGCTGGAGCGTGATGTCGAGCGCGACGAACTGCTGGGTGTTGATCAGGATGCCTTTGCGCTCGAACGAGCTGTAGCCGGTAATGACGGCGAGCACGCGGTACGATCCCGGATCGACGGCCGGGAACGAGTATTCGCCCGCGGCGTTCGTCACGGTATCGCGCGTGACGTCGGTCTCCTCGTTGATCAGCATCACCGCGACGCCCGGCACGACGCCGGCGGCGTCTTTCACCGCGCCCCGCAAACCGCCCTGGAATGATTGTGCGGACACGTTCGCGACGGTGGCGCTGAATAGAAACGCCAGCGTCAGATACAAACGGATCGCTCGCATACGTCCTCCTCGAAGCGTCGCGTCGCCGCGTCCGCGTCCGATGGATTACCGATCAGGGGGCGCTGTAATCAACGCAACGGGCATGCCGATACTCGTGTGTGAGCGCGCGGAACCGCGCGCCGGACTCTTTGGTCGCCTATGGTTCGGAGCACTCGATCGTTGCATCGTTCTGCGCACTCTTCACACTTCTTCGCCCTGCGTGCGGGTCGTACATGCGGCTGCGGATCTGTAAGTGCGTGGCGGCCATGCTGAACCCGGTCCTCCGGTTCCGACTCGAATGAGCGCGGCCCCTCCGACAGCAGAACACCGCCGGCTGAGCGCGGATCGCGAATCACCGGTGCCGCCGTGGCGCCTGTGGGGCTGCTACGTGAGCGATCGCGCCTGGGGAACCGTGCGCGAAGACTACAGCCCGAACGGCGACGCGTGGCGGTTCATCTCGCACGATCACGCGCGGAGCAAGGCGTATCGCTGGGGCGAGGACGCGATCGCCGGCCTCTGCGATCGCTACCAGCTGCTCGTCTTCGCGCCGGCCTTCTGGAACGGCGCGGATCCGATCCTCAAGGAGCGGCTCTTCGGATTGACGGCGGCAGAAGGCAACCACGGCGAGGACGTGAAGGAGTGTTACTTCTACGTCGACAACACGCCGACGCACAGCTACATGCGGATGCTCTACAAGTACCCGCACGCGGCGTTTCCCTACGAACAGCTCGTCGCCGAAGGCGCGCGCCGCGGCGCCGGCGCGCCGGAGTTCGAGCTCGCCGACACCGGCGTGTTCGACCGCAACGAATACTTCGACATCGTCATCGAATACGCGAAGGCATCACCCGAAGACGTGTCCGTGCGGATCGAGGCGTTCAACCGCGGCGATCGCGACAGAGAGCTGCACCTCATCCCGCAGCTGTGGTTTCGCAATACGTGGTGCTGGGGAGAAGCGCGCGGACCGCAACCGGTGATCAGCCTGGCGTCGAACGACGCGAAGGCGATTGTGCTCTGCGCCGACGACAGCGGCGCAGCGCCGCTCGAGGACGGCACGTTCGAATACAGCCTCGGCGAAGGCTTCCTGATCGCTCCGCCCGGCGGCGATCCGCTGTTCACCGACAACGAGACGAACGCTCCGGTCGTGTGGGGGCCTGGCGCCCAGAGCGCGTCGCCGTACACGAAGGACGCGTTCCATCGGTACATCGTGAACGGCGAGGCCGCCGTGAATCCGATGCACACGGGGACGAAAGCCGGCGTGCATTACCGCGCGACCGTGCGCGCGGGCGGATCGGTCGTGTGGCGCTTTCGCATCTCGCCCGATCGCGAGAGCTCGCTCGTCGGCGTCGATTACGTCGTGCAGCAGCGCCGCGCCGAAGCCGACGAGTTCTACGACATCGTACACCCGCCGCGCGCGTCGAACGACGAGCGGCTCGTTCAGCGGCAGGCGCTTGCCGGCATGTTGTGGTCGAAACAGGTGTACCTGTTCGACGTCCGGCGGTGGCTCGACGGCGACAATCCTGCCGAACCGCCTCCGTCCGGGCGCCGAACGCTCCGCAACGCGCACTGGCGGCATCTGAGCTCCACACGCATCCTGTCGGTTCCCGATAAATGGGAGTACCCGTTCTTTGCGGCGTGGGATCTTGCGTTTCAATCCGTAGCGCTCGCGCTCGTGGACGTCGAGTTCGCGAAACAAAACCTGTCGGCGCTGCTGTCGGAACAGCTGCAGCATCCGAACGGTCAGATTCCGGCGAGCGAGTCGGAGTTTTCGGACAACAACCTGCCGGTGCATGCGTGGGCGTGCTGGCGCGTGTATTCACTCGAGAAGGAACGCACGAGCCACGGCGATCGCCTCTTCCTCGAGCGCGCATTTCACAAGCTGCTCGTCAACTTCACCTGGTGGGCCAACAGAGTCGACAGTCAGGGACTGAACGTCTTCGAAGGCGGGCTCATCGCGTTCGACAACCTCACCTTCGTGCATCGTACCGAGAACGGTGCAACCCGCCTCGTGCGCGAGCAATCCGACGGCACCGGCTGGATGGCGCTCAATTGCCTGTCGATGATGCGGATCGCGCTCGAGCTCGGGACGCAGAACCACGCATACGAAGCGCTCGCTGCCAAGTTCCTCCAACATTTTGCCGGCATCAGCGCGGCGATGGCGAACATCGGCGGTCGCGGGCATCATCTCTGGGACGACGACGACGGATTTTTCTACGGTGTGCTGCGTTTTCCCGAAGGCGGGTTCGCGAAAGTCGGCGTGCGATCGCTCGCGGGCCTCGTTCCATTGTTCGCAGTCGAGACGATCGACGAACGGACGCTGCGCGCGGCGCCCGCGTTCCTCGCGGACGTCAACTGGCTGATGAACAATCGCCCGGCGCTCGTGCGCAACTGCCCGAGCGACAAGCGCGGCGGAAGCGGACGGCACGTATTTTCAATCGTGGACGGCGCGCAGCTCGAGCGGGTGCTGACGCGCATCTGCGATCCGGACGAGTTCCTGTCGGTTGGAGGCATCCGGAGCCTCTCGAAGCATCACGCCGGTCATCCGTTCATATTTGGACCGATACAGGTCCGCTACGAGCCTGGCGAAGCGACGCACAGGATGAACGGCAACTCGAACTGGCGAGGCCCGGTGTGGCTTCCCACGACGTTCCTGTTGATCGAGTCGCTCGCGAAGTTCGGCCGCCGCGATCGCGCACGCGAGCTCGCGGACCGGTTCATCGCGCTGTTCACACGGGACGCTGAGGGACGCCGCCGGATCTTCGGCGACGCCTGGAAATTCCACACCGATCCGTTCTGGCGTGACCATCTCCTGTTCCACGAATATTTCCATGGCGACACCGGCGCCGGTCTCGGCGCGAGTCACCACACGGGATGCACCGCGCTCATCGCAAGCGTGATCGACGAGTGGAGGCGGGAAATCTGAACGGGTCGGTGGGTCCGGTGGGTCCGGTGGGTCCGGTGGGTCGGGTGGGTCGGGTGGGTCGGGTGAGCCGCCCTACCTGACCTACTTGACCTACCTGACCTACCCGCCCTACCTGACCGTCAGCGCGACGCGAAGCGTGCGCGGATATCCGGGTGAGATGTTCGTGTTGCTGTCTGCGTTCGCATAGTAGGTCCGGTCGAAGACGTTCTCGACGTTCATCTGCAGGCGCAGCCGGTCAGTCAGCGTGAAAAAGCCGGCGGCATCCGCGCGCACGTAACCGGGGAGCGTGACCGTGTCGTCGATCGTCGCGAACATGTCGGATCGATAGACCAGCCCAAGTCCCGCCGACAGCCGCGGACGAATCCGGTAGTTGTTCCAGAGCGACAGCGTATGGCGCGGCACCTGCCCCACCTGCGCGCCGGCGGCGGCCGCCGCCGTTGCGCTCGTGACGAACGCGTGTTGATACGCGTATCCGCCGGCCACGCTCCACACGGGCGCGACGCGTCCGTTCACGCCGAGCTCGAAGCCGCTGGTCCGCTGACTGCCGGTTTGAACGATGCGCGTCGGATCGTTCGGATCGGTCGCTCGCGTGTTCGTGCGATCGAGGCGGTAGACGGCGGCCGTCACCGCGAGATCCGCGAGGGCATCCCACTTCGCGCCCACCTCGTAGTTCTCGAATTTTTCAGGCTCGAGCTGCTTCGACACGACCGTCAACGACGCGAACTGATCGCCGGATCCGGGCAGATAGGACACGCCGTAGCTGCTGTAGAGCGACAGCGGCGCCACAGGCTTCACCACGACGCCGACGCGCGGCGACACGAGATCGTCCGGGCGCGTCAGCGTGTCGCCGTTGCGATTGTTGTGATACTCGAGATCGAACCGATCGAACCGGAGCCCCGCGACGACATTGAGGTAGCGCGACAGCTCGATCTGATCCTGCGCGTACACGGCGGCCACCGTCGCACGCACGCGGTTGTCCGCATCCGTGGCGTTCTGACGGAAGACGACCGGCGTCGAGATTGTCGGCGACGCGAGCGGGACGAGAATAGACGCTGCGGTGTTGTTGAAGAAGCCGGTGTTGCGGAAGTTGTTCGTCAGCTGCGATCCGAGCTCTGCGCCTGCAAGCAGCGTGTGCCGAACGCGTCCCGTCTCGAGCGCGTACGTGAGGTCCGTCTGATTGAACAGATTGCGACGTGCGGTCGCGTTGTTGTAAGCGGTGAGTGAGACCAGGCGCGCATCGGCCGTGACGGCGCCCGGCACGAAGTTCTGGTAGGACCGGTCGTAGTCGCCGAACGACGTATGGTTGCGAATCGTCATGCGTCCGGCGCGATGCTCGATGGTGGCGGTCGCGAGGTTGACATCGGCGCCGACGCGGCTCGCGTCCGGATCGCCGTAGTACGTCGCGATATCAACGTCGACCGGACGGCCGTTGCGCGACGGAATCCCGCGATCCGCCACGCGCGCGTCGTGCAGGTACTCGTACCGGAACGCGACGATCGTGTTCGCCTTCGGCGTCAGCATCACCGTTGGTGTGACGCCGTAT
>Ga0075423_10005104_pt1 | contig 12237 bp, 12 predicted proteins | sample SoiMethybrSBSTD2_FD_80114 | JGI IMG/M metagenome (GOLD analysis project Ga0075423, IMG submission 80114) | Bulk soil microbial communities from a Populus tree surrounding site in Tennessee, USA - Soil MetaG P. TD hybrid SBSTD2 | ecosystem: Environmental > Terrestrial > Soil > Tree plantation...
CTGTGGCACGTCGAGGATCTTCCCGAGCAGGCGATGCACGTAGTGCGGCGTCTGGGTGGACGACCAGAGGGTCAGCTTGCCGTCCGGCCCCCAGTGCGCCACTGCGGCGTGCTGCTCCAGCGGCAGATGCGTGTTGCCCTCGAAGAAGAAGACGTCCTCGCGGACGAGATCCGACGCCGCGAACGCGGCGTCCACGTCGCCGAACTGGAGGGCCACCGCCTTGTGGACGTTCGGGCCGTCCCCGTACTCGTGGATGCGCACGTCCGGGTGCTTGAGGGCATCCTCGATCGACATCAGCGCGGGCAGGGGCGCGTACTCGACCTCGATCAGCTCGGTCGCCCGCTCCGCCGTCTCCTCGTCCACCGCGGCGACCGCCGCCACCGGATCCCCGACCATGCGGACCTTGTCCGTGCAGAGCGCCTCCTCGTCCTGCGACACGGGCAAGATGCCGAACTTCACCCGGGGGAGATCGTGGCCGGTGATGACCGCATACACGCCCGGCAGGGCCGCCGCGCGAGTGGTGTCGATGCGCACGATGCGCGCATGTGGATGCGGACTGCGCAGGAGCTTGCCGTAGGCCATGCGAGGCAGCACGAGGTCGTCCGCGTACTTGGTCTCGCCGGTGACCTTGGCCCAGGCGTCGATCTTGGGCCGCGACTGGCCGATGACGGAGAAGCGCTTGCTCATGAGCGGGTCCCTCCCCGCATCCGGAGCGCGGCCAGCTCGACCGCGTCCAGGATCTTCGTGTAGCCGGTGCAGCGGCAGAGATTGCCGGCGAGGGCGTGGCGGATCTCGTCGCGAGTCGGCACGGGCGTCTCGGCCAGGAGCGCCTTCGCGGTCACGAGGATGCCGGGCGTGCAGTAGCCGCACTGGGCCGCGCCGAGCTCCGCGAAGGCCTGCTGGAGCGGGTGAAGGCGCCCGTGCTCCGCCATCCCCTCCACCGTCTCGATCCGGCGGCCCTGGCACTCCACCGGCAAGGCCAGGCAGGAGAGCACCGGCTCGCCGTCCACGAGCACCGTGCAGGTGCCGCACTCGCCGAGCTCGCAGCCGTGCTTGGTCCCGGTGAGATCGAGGTCCTCCCGGAGCACCTCGAGGAGGGTCTTGTGGGCCGGCGCGATCAGCTCGCGCGCCTCGCCGTTGACGGTCAGCGCCAGGCGCAACCGGGGGGCCTCCGCTGGTGACTTACCGGATGGCGAAAGCACGATTAAGTATAGCTGAACTCTTCGCCCGGGTGTCAAGTGCCACGGGGGAGCCAGCGCCCTCCTCCGTCCCCTTGCCCCAAGGTCGTACTTGCTGGACCCGACGCGGTGGACCTAGACTCGGGTCGCTCGAGCCGACCTCTCGCCAAAGGAGCGTGCCGATATGCGAAGCGTGGTGCTCGTCGTCGTGACCCTCGCGACGGCTCTGACCTGTTCGACCGCGGGGGTGGCGGCGGCGCAGACCCGCCCCACCGACGACATGGAGATCCTTCGCGAGAAGCTGCGCGCGGACAAGAAGCTGGTCCTCGCCTCGGCGCTCCAGCTGACCGACGCCGAGGGCACGGCGTTTTGGCCGGTCTACAACGCCTATCAGAGCGACATGGTCCAGCACTACGACCGGGTGCTCCAGCTCATCGACATCTACTCGCAGAATTACCAGAACCTCAGCGACGAGGCCGCCCGCAAGCTGATCTCGGACTTCCTGGCGCTTCAGACGAACCACCCCGCCCTGCTCAAGAAGTATGCCCCCCAGTTCCTGCAGGTGCTGCCGGCCAAGAAGGTCGCGCAGCTCTACCAGATCGAGAACAAGCTCCGCGCCGTGGTCGACTACGACCTCGCGCAGTCCATCCCCCTCATCAAGTAGCCATGCGATCCCGAACCGGAGGCGCGATGAAGCTCGAAGGACGGCGGGCGATGCTCAAGGGGCGCTGACCCTCATTCCTGCCTTGGTGATGAGGGCCGCCCCGGCCCAGGCCGCGTCGGGGGCCGAGATCGACCGCGAAGTCGATGCGGCCATCAAAAGGCGGTTCAGGCCGTCCCCGAGACGCGAGACATAGTCGCGAAGTCGAAGGCGGTCCTGATTTTCCCCAGGATCTACAAGGCCGGGTTCATGTTCGGCGCCCAGTACGGCGAGGGCGCGATGCGGAAGAACGGCAAGACCGTCGGCTACTACAACTCTGTCGCCGCGTCCTATGGGTTCCAGGCTGGGGCCCAGCTATTCGGCTACATGCTCTTCTTCCTGACCGACCACGCCATCAATTACCTGGAGCAGTCCGGCGGCTTCGAGCTGGGTTCGGCCCGAGCATTGTCGTGCTGGACAGCGGGACCGCGAAGTCCTTCTCGACCTCGACGGCGCAGAAGGACATCGCCGCGATGTTCTTCGATCAGAAGGGTCTGATGGGCGGCGTCGGGCTCCAGGGGTCCAAGCTGAGCCGCATGAAGAAGTAGCCGCGCGCCTACTTGGGCTTGGCCGCGAAGAGCGCGCACCAGCCCTTGGGATTGATCGCGCCCGAGACCACCTTGCACTGATTGGGCGCGACGAAGTGCAGGCACTGGTCGCACTCCTGATTGCCCTTGGGCATCTGCTGATACTGCACGAGGTTCGGGGCGATCTTCTGCTGCGCCCCCGCGCGCCGCGGCCACGCGGTCGCGAGCAGTCCCAGCGCCCCCCACCCGATCATGGCCCGTCGCGAGCATCGTCCCGTCATTCCGGTCTCCGCCATGTGCCGTCTCCATTGATCGCGCATGCCAGCCTCTGCAGCGCGCGAGTTTGTATTTGTCGAATACGCTCACGGGTCACCGACAGGCGGACCCCGATCGCCTCCAGCGTGTGCTCCTTCTCGCCGTCCAGGCCGAATCGCAGCCGCAGGATCTCCTGCTCCCGCGACGGCAAGCCGTCCACGCCTCGGCGCACCACCTCGGCAAGATCCTCGCGGAGCACGGGCTCGAGCGGCCGGGGGGTCGTCTGGTCCTCCAGGAAGTCCCCGAGCACCGAGCTTTCCCCTACCGGGGTGCCCAGCGATACCGTTGAAGGCGCCGCCCCTCCGACGAAGCGGACGGCGTCCTCCGACATCCCGGCTCTGCGCGCCAGCTCCCCCGTCGTCGGCTCGCGTCCCAGATCCATGCGCAGGGCGTGACGGATCCGATTCAAGCGGTACGCGCTCTGCACGACGTGGGCGGGCGTCCGGATGAGGCGCGACTGATCGGCGAGAGCCCGCACGATGCATTGTCGAATCCACCACGTTGCATAGGTCGAGAACCGGAAGCCGCGACGATAGTCGAAGCGGTCGACCGCCTTCATGAGGCCGATGTTCCCCTCCTGGATCAGATCCAGGAAGCCCATGCTCCCCCCAGCGTAACGCTTGGCGATCGACACCACCAGCCGCAGGTTGGCTTCCATGAGGGCGCGCTTGGCGGCACGGAGCCGTCCCTCGCAGCGCTCGAGTGCGGCGTAGACCGTCGCAGACCGGCCGGACGGGGCCACCGCGCGCGCCCGGACCGCCGCCACGAGGCGATCGACCTGCGTGGGGTAGAGCGGCCGACCTCCCGTTCGAAGCTCGAGCTTGGCCCGCGCGACGACTCCGGGCGGAAGCTCCGACAGGACACGCAGGGCCGCGGCTCGCGCGGTTTCGATCCGGCGCCCCAGTGCCACCTCGCCGGCAGGCGTGAGGCGCTGGATGCGATCGATCTCGAGCAGATACTGTGCGATCGCGTCCGTTTCTTCGCGACTCCGCGATCTGAATGTTGGCGTAGAGGCCCCCGGGGCCCACCCTAGCAACCGCAGATGAGAGGACGATGAGCCAGAGATGAGAAACCGCGCTCGCGCCCCCCGGGCCGGCCGCCGAAGCGGGTTAAGATGACCGGGTGTCCGCGTCCAAGCTCGTCACGCTGAGGGAGGCGATCACCCGCTTCGTCCCGGACCGCTCCTCCGTGTGCATGGGCACGGCCCTCGAGGCGGCCATTCCCTATGCGGCAGGCCACGAGCTCATCCGGCAGGCCCGGCGAGACCTCACGCTGATCGGCCCCATCTCCGACATCCTCTTCGACCAGCTCGTCGGCGCCGGCTGCGCAAGCCGGATCATCGCCGCATGGGTGGGCAATGTGAGCGAGGGACTGGGCCACAATTACCGGCGCGCATGCGAGCAGGGCGTGCCGGCGCCGCTCGCCGTCGAAGACCACACGAACCTGAGCCTGGCCATGGCCCTGCTCGCCGGTTCGACCGGCGCGCCCTACATCCCCACCCGCAGCCTGCTCGGCACCGGCCTGCTCGAATCGAACCCGCATTTCCGGACCGCCACCGATCCCTGGTCGGGCGCGCCGGTGGCGCTGATTCCCGCCCTCACGCCGGACGTGGCCATCCTCCACGTGCAGCGCGCGGACGCCGAGGGCCATGCGCACGCGTGGGGGACCCTGGGCGTGACGCGCGAGGCCGCCCTCGCCTGCCGCCGCGTGATCGTCGTCGCCGAGGAGATCCGGACGACGGACGAGATCCTGAGCGATCCCAATCTCGTGCTGGCGCCGCCTGGCAAGATCGCCGCCGTGGTCCACGAGCCGTTCGGGGCATACCCTTCGCCGCTACAGGGCTTTTACGCGCGCGACCACGACTTCTTCGCCCGCTACCACACCGACACACGCACCCTCGAGGGGACGCGGGACTGGCTCCAACACTGGGTGCTCGAGCCAGGGGACTGGAAGGGCTTCCTCGCGCGGATCGGCGTGGCGCGACTGGACGCGCTGCGCGCAAAGACCCCCCGGCCCTCCCTGCCCGTGGATCTCGGCGGATGAGCCCGGCGGCGCGGCCCGTTCCCGCCGGCTACACCGAGCGGGAGCTCATGGTGATCGCGGCAGGCCGCGAGATCCGCGACGGCGAGACCGTCTTCGTCGGCATGCGCTTACCTCTGCTCGCCTTCGCGTTCGCGAAGCGCACGCATGCCCCCCGGGCGGTCGGCCTCTTCGAGAACGGCATCGTGCGTGACCGCCCCGCCGACGAGACGTTGATGACCATGAGCGACACGCCGAATCTGCCCGGCGCGGTGTGGTCCACCGGCACCCGCGAGATCATGGGCATGCTGCAACAAGGGCTCGTGGACCTTGGCTTCATCGGCGGGGCCGAGATCGATCGTCACGGCAACCTCAACACCAGCTACGTGGGTGACTGGCGCCGGCCGCGCGTGCGCCTGCCCGGCTCCGGCGGCGGCGGCGACATCGCGGCGCTGTCCAAGCGCTTCGTGGTCATCATGCCCCAGGAGAAGCACCGCTTCCGCGAGCGGGTCGACTTCATCACCTCGCCGGGGTTCGGAAGCGGCACGGGCTGGCGGCAGCGAGTGGGACTGCCCGGCGGCGGCCCCGCCGCGGTGATCACCACGCTGGCGGTGTTCCGCTTCGATCCCGAGACATCGGAGATGGTGCTCGCGTCCTATCACCCGGGACAGAGCGTCGATCGCGTGCGCGAGGCCACCGGCTGGGCGCTGCGCGTAACCCCCGACGTCCGCGAAACGCCCACACCGACTGCGGAGGAGATCGCGATCGTGCGCGCGTGCGATCCTCTCGGCTTCTGGACCCGCTGATGGGGCTGCGTTCGACGCCCGCGTCAGCCGCCGGCGCCCGGAGCAGCGGGACGCGGTGGCTCATGTGGGGCATCGCGGCGTACCTGTTCCTGATCGCCTTCTTGCACCGCGTGGCTCCCGGCGTGCTGGCCAGGGACTTCATGGAGGCGTTCCACGCTACCGGCACGATGGTGGGCCTGCTGTCCGCGACCTATTTCTACAGCTACGCGGGCTTCATGCTGCCGGGTGGCCTCCTGATCGACGCATTCGGGGCGCGGCGGGTGCTGGCCTGGGGCAGCGCCATCATGGGGCTCGGCACCCTCGCGATGGCAGTGGCCGCCACGTCGACCCTGCTGTTCGCGGGACGCTTCGTCATCGGCGCGGGCGCCACCGTGATCTTCATTGGCGCGCTGAAGCTCGGCGCCGCGTGGTTTCCCCCCGAGCGCTTCGGCACCATCTCCGCCCTGACCGCCTCCGTCGGCGTGCTCGGTTCGCTCGTGGCCACGGCGCCGCTGGCTGCGCTCAGCGCCTCGGTCGGCTGGCGCGGCGCGCTCTGGCTGATCACCCTGCTCACGCTGATCGGGACGGCGGCGTGCTTTGCCCTGGTTCGCGACGCTCCCGATGCCGGCGGGGCCGCCCCGCCCTCGGAGGCCCCGCGCCTCTCGGAGGTCACGGCCGGCACGCTGGCCGTGCTTCGCAACCCCCACACCTGGCCGCCGTTCCTCTCGTTCTTCTTCCTCTACGCGGCCATGGGCAACCTCATGCTCTGGGGCGTGCCGTTCCTGCGCGATGCCTACGGGCTCGGCATGACGCACGCGGCGCTCTACGCGAGCGCGACGCCGCTGGCGCTGCTCGCGTCGGGCCCCCTCACCGGCTGGGTCTCCGATCATCTCCTCCGCCGCCGCAAGCTGCCCTTCGTGGCGCTGGCCGTCGCGCAGCTGGCGCTCTGGACGGTGTTCGCGTCTACCGCAGGGACGCTGTCCCTCACCGCCGTGGCCACCCTTCTGTTCGCGATGGGGCTCGTGGGCAGCGCCTTCGTTCTCACCTGGCCCATCGGGCGCGAGGTCAATCCCCCCTCGCTGGCGGGCAGCGCCGTCGCCGTGGTGAACCTCGGCGGCTTCATCGCCGCCGCCGTCACGCAGGGACCGATCGGCGCCGTGCTGGACGCGCGCTGGACGGGCGCGATGGCGGGCGGGGCACGGGTCTATCCGGCCGAGGCCTACCGTGCGGCATTCTTCGTCTGCGCGGCGTTCATGCTGGCGGCGGTGCTCATCGGCCTCGCCGTCAAGGAGACACGCTGCCGGAACGTCTACGGTGAGCTGCGGGGGAAGTCCCCGCGAGAGGCCTAGGCGGCCGGGACGGCGCTCAGCGCCGCGCTTCGAGCCGCAGGGGGCGGCGATCGACGCGGCGAAACTCCCGGCGCACCTCCGCCTGAAACCCGTCGAGCTTGTCGTTGAGCATCGCGTGCCCTTCCGCGATGGCACGAATGTCGGACCGGAGCCCTTCGGCGACCAGGTCGAAGTGACGCCGCGTCTCGCTCGCCGAGGCCTCGATCAAGGAGCGGGTCTCGTCCTTCGAAGCCTCGATCAAGGAGCGGGTCTCGCCCTTCGAAGCCTCGATCAAAGAGCGGGTCTCGCCCTTCGAAGCCTCGATCAGGGCGCGGATCTGGTCGAGCCAGCGGGACGGCATCTCGTCGGGAAGGATCGCGGCCATGGGGGAGTGTCGCCGCTGCCCGGCACGCTGTCAATCCGTATCCGGCCGGATACGACTCACCCGCGGTCGAGGAACCCCTCGGTCATCGCGTTCACCTCGGGGATGCCCGTGCGCGCGAGGGCGTTGATGCGCGCCTTCATCTCGGCCATGGGTCGGAAGGGCTTGGCGGCCAGCCGCTCCGCGTAGGCCTGGACGGCGCCCGCCAGGCTCGCGCCCGGGTGCACCGCGTGCACGAGCCCGAGGGGGAGGCACTCGGCGGCGGAGTATCGGCGACCGTCGATGATGACCTCCTTGGCGCGCGCGGGACCGAGCAGCCGCACGAAGCGCGTGGTCGTGGCCACGCCGAGGGGCACCCCGAGATCCACCTCCGGGATCCAGAACTCGGCCTCGGCGGCGGCGATGCGAAAGTCGCACGCCAGCGCGAGCCCCCAGCCACCTCCGACCGCGTGGCCGTTGATGGCGCCGATCGTCACCTGCTCTAGGTTCTCCAGCAGCACGTTCGCACGCTCGAAGAGCCGACGGAACTGGCTCTTCCGCGACGTGAACATGCGCCGCCGCTCCTCCTCGGACATCCCCTTCTTGAAGGGCGCATCGGCGCCAGCGGAGAAGATGGGGGGCGCGCCGGTGACGATCACCACCCGCGTCGAATCGTCGTCGCGCAGGGCGGAGAAGGCGGTGACGAGGTCGCCGAGCATCTCGTCGCTGAGCGAATTCCGGCGGTCGGGACGCGACAGGGTGACGGTGGCGATGGGCCCCTTGCGCTCGAGCAGGACATTGTCGGCCATGGTCTAGGCGGCTCCCACGCCGAGGTTCACGGCGGCGCCGATACCCTGCTCATCGGCGAGGAGCAACCGGCGGGCCTCCGCAACAATACGGCGCGAGCGCGCGTACCCCGCTCCGGCCGCGCGGTCGCGCGCCACCGCGGGGGCGACGATCTCGTCGAGGAGCCGGCCGAAGGCGGCCGCGAGTCGCCGCCGCACTCCGCCGTAGCCCCGCACGACGGCGGCGGTCTCCGCCACCTCGATGGCCAGGTCGGTGTCGACCGCCGCGCACTCCAGCACCGCCCGGCGCCAGCGCTCGATGAGCGCCCACTCTCGCGCGGCGCGCAGCGAATGAGGCCGCAGGAAGCGCAGTCGTCCCAGCCCCCACACGCGCAGGAAGCCGAGCACCGTGGTGGTCCGCACGTGCTGACCCAGGGAGGGCCGCTCGTCGGGCCAGCGCCCCTCTGCCCAGCGCGCGATGCGGCCGCCAATCGCGGCGGGAAGCAGCCCGTAGATCTCGTCGAGGTCGGGCTTGAGATAGTCGGTGACAACCAGCACGGCGCCCGCGGGCGCACCCTGCTCCGCCCGGATCCGGGCGAAGCGCGACCGCCGCGTCTTGAGGTCGGCCACCCGGATCGCGTCCTCGTAGGTCGCCCATACCGCGAGCCGCCGCGCGACGCGCTCGATCAGCCGCGTGTCCGGGTTCACCGCTCGGATCTCGTCCACGAGTCCGAGCCATCGCTTCGCGTAACGGGCATCCTGATAGTCGATGAGGCGCGCCAGTGCCTCCCCGACGGTTGAATGCAGGGCGGGGTCGAGCGCCGCCTCGGCCTTCGCGCAGAGGGCGAGGAAGGCGGGCCCGCGCCGCCCCAGCGCGGCCGCCCGCGCCGCGCGCGTCTCCGCCCACGGTCGCGCGGCCGGGCGCGGCGCGTCGAGGCTCGTCCCCAGCGTGGCGATCTCCCGGCCCGCCCGGAAGCCGGCCAGGTTTTTCTCGGCGGCCACGCCCTCCCGGATCGCCGTCTCGAACGCCGAGTCGGGCAGCGGGAGGGCGCCGGTGGCGGCGAACGCTCCCAGGAGCACGGCGTTGACCTCGGAGCCGGCGCTCCGTGCGGCGTCGAGCGCATCGAAGGCGAGGGTACGGCGGGTCAGCGCCCGAGCCGTTTCGCGGAGCCGCTCGGCGGGGAAGATCCCGTCGCCCAGCGCGGACCGCTCGCCGATGGCGAAGAGCCGGTGGCTGCTCGCGACCAGGGTGGTCCGGGTGGGCGAGGCATAGTCCAGCTCGAGCGTGCGGCCGGCCTCCAGGAACTCTGAGGCGATGATGACGTCCACGTCACCCGGTGTCGGATAGAGGGAAAAGACGGGGCGAGCGGCACCGGCCGGGGTCACCGTCGGATAGACCTCGACGTAGTAGGTCGTGGCGCCCGTCCGCTGGGCCACGCCGGGAATCGAGGTGGCCTGCGCGGGAAGACCTGCATGCTCGGCGGCGCCCACGATCCAGTCCGTGAGCACGCCGCCCCCCTGCCCACCGAGGGCGGCGATCAGGATCGAAATGGGGCGTGGGACTTCCGCAGCCATCGGTCAGGCCGTCTGGAGCCAGCCGATGAGCCGGCCACGGAGCCGCGCGAGCACGCGCTCCCGCCACCCGGGATGATGCACGACGCGCGCCTCGTAGAACGAGGGGCAGAGCACGGCCGCGTGGGCCACCTCGCCGCAGAGCCCACACCCCACGCAGCTCTGATCCACACGCGCCACCGGATCCTCGCGGAGCGGGTCGCCGCTCTCCCCCAGGGTGAGCGACGGACAGCCGTTGAAGCGCATGCACGACTTGTCGCCGGTGCACACGTCCGGATCCACGCCGAAGCGCGGCGTCTCCACCCGCGTGCCCGCCTTGAGCTGGGCGGCGATCTGCGGCCGCACCCGACGCTGCCGCTCGAGCTGGCACTCCGCGCGCGCGATGATTACCTTCAAGCCGCCCGCCGCGGTGGTCATCGCCTCGCGAATGGTGGCGAGTGTGTCGCCGAGGCGATAGGGATTCACCACGCGGAGCCACGACACGCCGAGGCTCTTGACGGTGTCGGCGATCGACATGCGCACGGCCTGCCCGCGCGGGTTCTTGCCGGTGGAGGGATTGGCCTGCTGGCCGGTGGCGGACGTGTAGCCGTTCTCCAGGATCACCAGCACCGAGTCCTGGCGATTGAACACGGCGTTGGCCACCCCCGCGGTGAGGCCCGAATGCCAGAAGCCCCCGTCGCCGAGGATCGAGACGACGCGCTTGCCGAACATGGGTGCGACGGCGCTCGACGAGGCGAGGCCCATGCCGTAGCCGAGAATGGTGTTGCCCATGTTGAAGGGAGGCAGCGTGGCGAAGGCGTGGCAGCCGATATCGGCGGATACGTGCGTCTCCCCCAGCTCGCGCTGGGCGATCTTGAGCGCGCTGAAGACCGGCCGCTCCGGGCAGCCCGTGCAGAACGCGGGCGGCCGCTTGGGCAGGGGGGCCCGCAGGATCTCGCGCGCGCGGCCCGCGTGCGCAGTGAGGGCGGCCCGCCGGGACTCGGCCTCGGCCCCGAAGAAGCGCGCGAGGGCGCCCACCACGACCTCGGGCACGTACTCCCCCTGCGCCGCGACCAGGTCCTTGCCGTGGATGCGGACGCCCAGCCCACGCTCGTAGGCCAGGGCCTTGAGCTCCTGCTCGATGAAGGCGGGCATGCCTTCCTCGATCACGAGCACGCGCTCCTTGTCGGCGATGAAGTGCATCACCTCGTCGGGCACGAGCGGGTGGATGACGTTCAAGACGAGGAGCGGCACGCGGCTCCGGCCGAAGGGATCGGCGAGCCCCAGCAGCGAGAGGGCCCGCAGCGTCGTCGGGCTGAGCCCGCCCTGAAGGACGATGCCCACGTCGGCGCGCTCGCCCGGCACGATCTCGTTGAGGCGGCGCTCGGTGATGAAGCGCCGCGCCGCGGGGAGGCGCCGCTCGAACTTCTGCGCCTCCTGGGCGTAGGTAGACGGCGGGTGGCTCAGTCGCGCGTAGTCGAACGAGTGGGCGGACAGCCGGTCGCGCATGCTCACCGCCGGCCGGACGTTGTCGCGGCAGACCATCGTCCCGCGCATGTGGGCGGTGCGGATGCGGAGGCTGATCACCGCGGGGAGGTTCGAGACCTCCGACATCGCGAAGGCCTCTTCGACCATGTGCGCCAGGTTCTGCAGCTCGGGACGCGGGTCGAAGAGGAGTAGCGAGGACTTGAGCGCGAACGCGTGGGTGCGCTCCTGGATCACGCTCGCCCCCGCGCCGTAGTCCTCCCCCACCACGATGAGCGCGCCGCCGATGACGCCGGCGGAGGCGAGGTTCGACAGCGCGTCCGCGGCCACGTTGGTGCCCACCACCGACTTCCACGTCACCGCGCCGCGCATCGGGTAGTTGATGGAGGCGCCGAGGAGGGCCGCCGCCGCCGCTTCGTTGGCGGAGGCGTCGAAGTACACGCCCATGGGCGCGAGGAGGCTCTCGTTGGCGTCGGCCATCACGTCGAGGAGGTGGGAGACGGGCGCGCCCGGATAGCCCCCCACGTACGAGACGCCGGACTGCAGGAGCGCCTTGGTGATGGCGAGAATGCCCTCGCCGCGGAGGATCCCGCCGTCGCCGAGCGCAAGCTGCTTGACTTCGGCCGCGAAGGACCGTTCCATAGTGTGTCCTCTCTTGTACCACACTCGCGGGAGGCCCCTGCTCATGGCCTACTTCACGACAACCGACGGGGTCCGGATCTACTACGAGGAGCACGGGACCGGCGAGCCCTTGCTGCTCGCCTACGGGATCGGCGGCAATGCCGGCATGTGGCTGCCCAACGTCGCCGCTCTCGCCGCCCGGCACCGCCTGATCCTCTGGGAGCCGCGCGGGCACGCGCGCTCGGAGGCGCCCGCCGATCCCACCCGGGTGACCTTCGGCCACTGGGTGCTCGACCTTCACGACCTCCTCGACCACCTCGCCCTCGAGCGTCCGGTCGTGGGGGGCCTGTCCCTCGGCGCCGGCATCGCGACCCGCTTCGTCTTGAAGCACCCGGACCGCGCGCGGGCGCTCATCATCGTGGACTCGTCCTCGGCGGCGGGGCTGCCGCTCAGCGTGGACAACGTGGTGATGCGCGCGCGAAGCATACAGGTCGTGCTCGAGGGCGGCATGGACGCGATGGCCGACTTCGCGATCGCGTCGAATCCCAACGTGTCCGGGCGTCTAAAGCTGGACCCCAAGGC
>Ga0075423_10005105_pt1 | contig 12236 bp, 10 predicted proteins | sample SoiMethybrSBSTD2_FD_80114 | JGI IMG/M metagenome (GOLD analysis project Ga0075423, IMG submission 80114) | Bulk soil microbial communities from a Populus tree surrounding site in Tennessee, USA - Soil MetaG P. TD hybrid SBSTD2 | ecosystem: Environmental > Terrestrial > Soil > Tree plantation...
AGGACGCGCTCGCCAGCTACCGGCAGTTCATCGGACGCATCAGCAAGGAGTACGACGCCCTCGCGCTCATCTTCGAGTTCCTGACGATCGATGCGGAGCAGCCGATGTACGAGCAGCATCGCCGCATCCGCGAAGCCTTTGCCTCCGGCCGTCGCCGTCCTTGGGCGAAGTGGAATATCGAGGCGCTGACGGAATGGATCGACGCCTTCGGAGAACCATCGCATGCCGGCTAAAGCGGCGCGTCCTGCGCTCGTTGCCGTCGAAGCCGTGCGGGGGCGCGACGCCGAGCGCGGCGCTTCGCAGGTGCGCAACGCGCTTCTGCGCAAGTGGGACAACGCGGGTGCTGGAATCAGCCACTGGGATGCGTCAGGAACGTTCTTCGAGCTGCTTCTGGGCGGCCGGAAAAATCTCGTCCTTTCACCGCGCACGCTGTTGCTGTTGTACGCATCGGATCTTGCGTTCCGATTGCGATGGGAGATCCGGCCGGCGATCGCGGCCGGCCAGATCGTCATCGCTGCGTCCTACACGGAAACCGCGATCGCGTTCGGCGAAGCCGCCGGGCTGCCGCGGAAGTGGATCGTTAAGCTGTTCCGATACGCGCCCCCGCCAGACCTGTGCCTGCACGTCAAAGACGCGAAAGATGGCGCACCCTGGAAGCCGCGCGCGATGGACGGCTTCCCGGAATTTGGCGCTGCGGCCTTGTCGCCCGGACAACCGGATCGGAAGGGGTCATCGCCGCGTTGCGACGAGGCGATCGAGGCGCTTCGCCGGCTGAAGCGGGAATCTCGATGCGACAATCTGCGGCGGAAAAACCTCGGTCGCCTCGTCAAACGCCTTCGCGACGGAAATCGAACGGCGTCTGAGGACCGATGATCGCAAACCGCCCCCGATTGAACCAGTCCGTGTTTATCCGCGTTTTCCGTGGCTTGAATTAGTCCGTGTTTATCGTGTTTGTCCGTGGCGCGAGTTGCGGCCGCTCCGGGCGTGATCCAAGCCGGCGAGAAAACCGTTCAGCGCTCCCACGACACGCCGGTCGGTCGTACTGATCGCCAGCTCCCGCCTGAAGCCGAGATGCAAGGCAGACAACGACAAGCTGCCGATGACCGCGGTGCGTCCATCGACGACGATGAGCTTGCCGTGGGCAGAGAGATCGCCGACGTCGTGGCGGCCGTGGCAAGTGACGCGGACGCCGGCCTCGCGGCGCTCGGCGAGGAGGTTGCGCATGTCCGGATCCGTGAGCTTGGGATCGACGAGGTCAATGCTTCGCCGGGCGCTGCCGAGGATCGCCGTCAGCCGGTCGCGTGCGTGTTCCGGCCCGATGACGAGGCGAGCGTGGTCGGCGCCGGCACCCGGCGGCCGGCCGGCGCAGTCGGCGGCGAACAGATGTTCGAGAGCGCCAACGACACCTCGATCGCTCGTCGTGAGAATGAAATCGCAGGTCCGGTCGAGGCACTTGCGCGTCCAGTTCGCCGATCCAACGAGCGCAAGGCGCTGGTCGGCCGCAATGTATTTCGCGTGATATTTCACGACGCGGTCGCTGTACCGAGACAGCTTGGCACCTGAACTCGCAAGCATCTTCGAGATCTGATCGAGGCGCTTGCGTCCACCTTTCGCCCGATCGGTCATCAGCGCTTCAATCTGCACGCCGCGCGCGAGTGCCGCGACGAGTGCGTCGAGTACCCCGAAATCGTCGCAACGGAAGAGCGAGAGAATCAATCGCGATCGCGCGGAAGAGATGACGTCGATGATCGCGGCCCGGCGCTCCGCAGGCGTGATGGCGATCCGATCTGTGGCAGCAGCCATTACTCGTTCCGCTTCGGCGTCTCCCAGGTCACCGACGTGATGCCGGAATTGCCAGCCAGGAGCTGGGCGCTGACGTCCTCCAGCGACAGTGAAGGATCCAGGGTCGTGTGATAGACCAGCGTCGTCATCTTGCCCTGTGCCATTTCCCGAGGCTCGAAGACGATCCCGTTGCGCGCAAAAACGCCCTGGACATGGGTCAGCGGGAACGCCTGTCCCTGGGGCGCGCCGATTTCCACCATCATGATCCGCCGCTCGCCCCCGCCGACGTATTGAAGCAGGAACAAGAACACGCAGAGAAAGGCCGTCCCTGCGCTGGCGATCGCGAACGCGCCGAGCCCTGTCGACATGCCAAGGGCCATCAGGAGAAACAGAATAGTAATGTCTTTGGGATCCTCGACCGGTGTCCGGAACCTGATGATAGCGGCGGCCCCGGCGATGCCGAAGGCACGCGCCACGTTGTCATTGATGATCATCATGACGAGCGCGCCGGAGACGCAGAGCAGCACCTGCGCATGCTGCATCGCCTGCGGCATGGGCTTCTCGAGGAAGCGGCGCTGCACCGCCGTGACCAACAGGCCGATCAGACCGGCTGCTACGAGCTTGAGCAGCTCGAGCCCCGCCCGCAGCGCCTGGTCCGCCGGTGCGCTCGCAAACGGCTGCTGCGCCGCCACCCCAGTCGGTGCGCCGCCGGGCAGCATCGCCTCACGTGCCCCGGCCCACCAGAGAGCGAAGCAGACCGCCGCTCCGAAAGCCACCAGGCGGAGCGTTGCCATCTGCGAGCGCCTCGTGGGGACCTGGTCGAGCGACTCGCGGATGTCGAAGACCGACTCCAGGTGCGAAAGCTGAAGCACCTGACGGACACGCGGCTGCGGCCCCACCAGCGTGAAGGTCCCGCCGAGCCGCTGCGCAGACGTGTGACTCCGCACGAGCGCGCGGACGCCCGCGCTGTCGACTCCAGTGACCGCGCGCAGATCCGCGATCAGGTGGCGGCATCCGCTCCTGAAGAGATCCTGCACGAGCCGCTCGTACTCTTCGGCCGGCCCACCGACAACAAGCAGTTCCTGCGGCGCCATTACAACCTGGCGCCGCGACGGGCGATTCGGCATCAGCTTGCTCTTGTGTGGGCGCACGGTAGCACAGCGTGCCGACGACTGTCGATGATCGGTGATCGTGTCAGTTGTTTCGGGAGACACGCGAGTCGAACTATTTCATCCGGCTGCGCCGGCCGCTGCACGGCGACGCCATTCTCGGGTTGGTCCTTGGCGGCGACGGAAATCCTCGCTACGATGGCCGGGCAACCCATGTCCTCAGTCTCCTCTCCTCTTCGGATGGTGCGTGGCGCCTGCGGGCATGACTGTCCTGACACCTGCTCGTGGGTCGTCGAAGTGCAGGATGGGGCGGCCGTCAAGCTGTCGGGCGATCAGATGCATCCGTTCACCCGCGGCACGCTCTGCGCGAAAGTGAATCACTACCTCGAGCGCGTTTACCACCCCGATCGCGTGCTGTACACGCTGAAGCGCGAAGGCCGGAAGGGTGCAGGGAATTTCGTTCGTGTCACCTGGGACGAGGCGCTCGCCGACATCGGCGCGCGGCTCCAGGCGGTTGCCGCGGAATCGGGAGCGGAAGCGATCCTGCCCTACAGCTCCGCCGGCACGCAGGGTCTCATTCAGATGAAATCGCTCGACCGGCGGCTCTTTGGATCGATGGGCTGCACCGCACTCGAACGGAACATCTGTGGTGCCGTCGCCGCGGCTGGACTCTCCGCGACCATCGGTACCGGGACCGGCATCGATCCCGAGCAGGTCGTACACAGCCGCTTCATCGTGCTGTGGGGCACGAACACGATCGTCACGAACCTGCACTTCTGGCCGCTCGTCCGCGAAGCGCAGCAGCGCGGGGCGAAGGTCGTCGTCGTTGATCCGATCCGGACGCGAACCGCGGAATCGGCGGACTGGCACCTGGCCATCAAGCCCGCGAGCGACGCCGCCCTCGCCCTCGCGATGATGCACGTGATGGTCCGGGACAATCTCGTCGATCGCGAATACGTGGCGCGGCACGCGATCGGATTCGAGGCGCTCGTGACCCGCGTGCGCGACTACTCGCCCGAACGCGTCGCGCACGTCACCGGGCTGCCGGCCAGCGACATCGAGCGCTTCGCGCGAGAGTACGCGACGACGCAGCCGTCGCTGCTGAGGCCGCTGATTGGGGTTGAGCACCACCGCAACGGCGCGATGCTGTTCCGCACGCTCGCGTGCCTTGCGGAGCAGAGCGGATCGTGGAAGTACCGGGGCGGCGGGCTCGCACGATCCACGCACGCGCTGCAGTTCGCGGCGCTCGATATGGATCGCGTGCTGATGCCGGAGGTCTACAAGCCGGACGTGCGCACGCTGAACATGCGGGACATCGGCAAAGACTTGTGCGACGTCACGCTCAGGCCGCCGGTTCGCGCGTTGTTCGTCTACGGCAGCAACCCGATGGTGTCGATGCCCAACCAGCAGCGCATTCGCGAGGGCCTGGAGCGCGAAGATCTGTTCACGGTCGTCCACGATCTCTTCGTGACCGACACGGCCCGCTATGCCGACTACGTGCTCCCCGCGACGAGTCAGATCGAACACCTCGATTTGTCTCCTGCATGGGGGCACCTTTACCTGGCGCTCAACCGGCCGGCGATTCCACCGCGCGGCGAGGCGCTGTGCAACACCGAGTTGTTCCGCCGCCTTGCAGCTGCGCTTGGCCGTACGGAGCCGTGGCTCTTCGAGAGCGACGAGGCGATGCTCCGCGCCGCACTCGCGAGCGGTCATCCGTGGCTGGAGGGGATCACCTACGAACGGTTGTGGGAAGAAGGCTACGTGCGGCTGAACTGCCCGGAGGACTGGCGCCCGTTCGCGGAGGGCGGCTTCATGACGCCTTCCGGAAAGGCCGAGCTGTACTCGGAGTCGCTGCTCGCGGGTGGGCACGATCCACTTCCGTGGGCCGGCGAGATCCCGATCGGCGACGGGCTTCAATTGATCACCGGGAAATCGCTGCACTTCCTCAACTCGGGCTACAGCAACCAGGACCGCCATCGTCGACGCGCGGGCGAGTTGCTCGTGGAGATCCATCCCGATGACGCCCGTGCGCGATCGGTGGAGACGGGAACGGCAGTACGGGTGTGGAACAGCCGGGGCGAAGTGCGCGCCGTCTGCTCCGTCTCGAACCGCGTCAGGCCCGGCGTGGCGTGGATGCCGTTCGGCGGACTGACCGATGCCGGCGGCGCGAAGCGATCGGTGAATATCCTCACCGCCGAGGAACCCACCGATTGGGGCGGCGGCAGCGGTCTCTATGACGCGTTCGTCGAGATCGCGCCCGCATCTGGTCAAGACGGGCCGGCCGAGACGATGGCCAAGAGCTGATTTCGCGGCCCGGCAACTCGCCAATCCCAACGATAATTTCGGTCTGCCCGTCAAAGCAGCATTACCATGTGCTCATTCATGAAGTCGACATCAGCTGAACCGCCGTTCTCGCGTCGTCCTCAAAGACGACATATGCGTTGTGCGTGGCAAGGCGCCATCGTCAGTGCCATCGTCTTCGTTGTGTGCGCAGATCCCAGCGCGCAACTGACCAGTGATCGCGAACAACGCATCGCACTCTTCACTCGATACCTCGAGCCGCTGCGCATTCAAGCGGGCATCCCTGGGCTTTCCGCGGCGATCACGTCCGAGGGACGCATCATCTGGGAGAGTGGACTTGGCTTTGCCGATGTGGAGGCAAAAGTTGCGGCGGCGCCGCACACGCCCTATCCAGTCGCATCGATCACCAAGACCTTTACCTCGACACTGCTGATGCAATGCACCGAGCAGGGCCGGTTGAATCTTGACGCGCCGATCCGGACCTACACGACAACCGTGCCCGATGCTAACGCCACGGTGCGACACGTCCTGGCGATGGCGTCGGACGCGGCCGCGGGCTCTACATACCGCTATGACGGCGATCGGTTTACGGCGCTGACGCCCGTCGTCGAGGGGTGCACCGGCGTCGCCTACCGAGTCGCATTGGCGAGACAAATCCTCGATCGGCTCGGCATGTCAGATTCAGTGCCTGGCCATGATCTCGAAGCGGTGACCGATGCAGCATCTTCGCCATTCGACCCCGCGACGCTGACGCGGTATCGGGCCGTGTTGACTCGGATCGCGAAACCCTACGCCGTCCGTAACGGCCGTCCGACGCCGAGTGAGTACCCGCCGAAAGGAATCAACGCCGCGGCCGGCCTCGTGTCGACGGTCCGGGATCTCGCCCGGTACGACGCGGCGATCGATGACCACGTGTTGATGTCATCGTCAACGCAGCTCGCCGCCTGGACTCCATTTCGGCTCGCGTCCGGTCGCGACGCGCCTTACGCGCTCGGCTGGTTCGCACAATCGACGGTCGCTGGCCGCGCCGTCTGGCACTACGGACAGTGGCCCACGTTCTCGTCGCTGATACTCAAGCTGCCGGATCGCGGCATGACGTTGATTCTGCTGGCGAATAGCGACGGATTGAGCAGCCGATTCCCGTTAGCGTCTGGCGACGTTACGGTCTCCCCGTTTGCGCGGGCGTTCATCCAGGCGGCTCGATGACATCCCGTTTCGTTACTCTCGTTGGAGTCTGGATCTGCGCTCTGCTCACGATGGTGCCGGCGGAAGCGTCGGCCGATTGGACCGTCCGGCCGTTCTTCGGGGCCGCGGTGAATCCGAAACATGGCTTTGTCGATCTGGAGCAGACGTCCGGCGACTCGAAGCTGGTGTGGGGCGCTGCGGGAGGGTGGCAACGGCGCGCGATTGGTGTCGAGTTTGAACTGAGTGCCCTACCTGGCTTTTTCAGCGGCGCTGACGACCTGATCATCGACGGACATGTGACGACGATGATGGGCAACGTCACGTGGCAATTGCCGAAGCCACACGAGTCGTCGCGACTGCGCGCGTATGTCTCCGGAGGCGCCGGTATCGTCCGCGTCGATTTAGAAGATTCCCTCGGCGCGTTTTCAACCAAGACGTCGCTGGCGGCGGGAAACGCAGGCGGGGGCGTACTCTTTCGATTGCGGCCACGGCTGGACATCAACGCCGACGTGCGGTACTTCAAGACCCAGTATGGAGATGTTGACCCGGCCGGGTTCAGTGAACAGTTCGTCTCGTTCACACGCATCACGGCCGGCGTGGTGCTGCGGTTTTAGATCAAAACGCGAGTTGCGCCGGAACCTCCTGGGCGGCGGCTTGGATCGTCAGGAGGGGCGACTGCGGGCGTCGGCGTGGCTCTCGATGTGATAAGACAGTATCTGCGACTACACGCAAACCACCTTGAGGAAGAGAACAAGGATGAGGACTCCTGCCATCCTTGCCGCATGCTTGTATGCGTCGGCGGCGACGTACGCCCAGGCCCCGACTGAAAAGGGACGGCTCGGCCTCTCGTTGGCGGACATCGTCAGGCCGTGGACTGGCGATCTCGATGGCATGGTCGAGCGCCGCATGATCCGCGTGCTGACCGCTTACAGCAAGACCCAGTACTTCGTCGATCGCGGCACACCTCGCGGCACCGCGTACGATCAGGGCCGGCTGCTGGAAGAGGCGCTCAATAGACAACTCGGCACGGGCAACCTGACGATCCAGGTGCAGTTCGTGCCAGTCTCTCGCGATGAGCTGATTCCCGCGCTGATCGCCGGCAAGGGTGACATCGTCATGGCGAATTTGACGGTCACCCCGGAACGATTGGCGCTCGTCGACTTCAGCGAGCCATGGATTGACGGCATCAACGAAATCGTCGTGACGAGTCCGACAGCGGCACCACTCACGACCGTTGATGATCTCTCCGGCCGCGACGTGTTCGTTCGGCCATCCAGCAGCTACTACCAGAGTCTGCTCGAACTGAACACCCGCCTCGCGCGCGCGGGGAAGAAGCCTGTGACGCTGACGCCGGCGCCGGAGGAATTGGAGGACGAAGATCTGCTCGAGATGGCGAACGCAGGTCTTGTCGACACGCTCGTGGTCGACAATCACAAAGCCTGGTTCTGGCAACGCGTCTGGCCCACGCTGAAGTTATATCCGGCAGTGACGCTGCGTACCGGCGGAGAGATCGCGTGGGCGGTTCGCAAAAACAGTCCACAGTTGAAGGAGGCGTTGAACGATTTTCTGGCGAAGAACGGTCGCGACTCACTCAACGCACGGATGATCTTCCGCCGATATCTGCTGAACACGCAGTACGTGCGGAGCGCGTCGGCGAATCAGGCGCGACAGCGATTCACCACGCTCGTGGCGCTGTTTCGGCGCTATGGCAATCGATACAACATGGACTGGATGCTGATGGCCGCGCAGGGGTATCAGGAGTCACGGCTCGATCACACGGCGAGGAGCCGAGTGGGAGCAATCGGGATCATGCAGGTCATGCCGGCAACCGGCAGAGAGATGAAGGTCGGCGACATCACGCAGCTCGAAGCCAACATTCATGCCGGTGTAAAGCTGATGCGCACCTACGTCGATCGGTACTTCGCGAACCAGCCGATGGACGAGATGAACAAGGTGCTGTTTGCCTTTGCGGCATACAACGCCGGCCCCGGGCGCGTGCGTCAACTGCAGCGGGAGGCAACCGCCCGCGGACTTGATCCCGAGGTCTGGTTCAACAACGTCGAACGGATTGCGAGCGAGCGAATCGGCCGCGAGACGGTGACCTACGTGAGCAACATCTACAAGTATTACGTGACATACCTGCTGATCCAGGGGGAGTATTTGCAGCGTCGCCAACTCAAGCAAACCAACTCTGGCGACACGGCCCCGGAGCTGCACTAAATACGGTGGCAACACCTGTGGGCGGTCGACATCCCGTTCACCCTACCAGACAAAGACTTTCATCAGCGCGCGGATCAAGGTCTCGCCCGCCGGATTCAGAAAGAGGAAGTCGGATACCACGAACCAGATGACGATCCAGACGATCGCGAGCAATGACGCGCTGAAAACCGGAACCCGCCGCAACAAGATCGAGTCATAGCCGACGAGGGCGATGGCGGGTGCGGCGGCAAGGAGCTTGCGAACGAGCCGCAACCCATCGAGACCAAAGACGTGCGAGACACGGTCCGCGGCCGCGATCGTCAACATCAGCGTCGCGAACAGCATCAGCCGTTTGTGGACAAAAGGCCGCCTGCGGTTCGCGAGGCCTGCAAACGCGAATGCAAAGCCTAAGGTCAGTGCACAGAGATTGAAGCCCGCCTCATCGATACTCTTGCGTCCGGCCGCCGTCTTCACCAGCACCACATGAAAGCCGACCGGAATCATGAGCAACAACAGGAGTATCGATGCCGAGCCCAGAGCAACATGCCAGCGCACACGATGGCTGGAGATGAGCAGTGCCTGGACGAGAAACAGGACAATCCAGGCGGAATACACAATGCCGTGGACAATTTGGTGGGTAGGGAGAGGCTCCGGATCGACGCGCAGGAAGAACGTCGGCGAAAAGCCGACAAAGGTCAACACGACGAACCACAGGCCGACGAGACTGAAGAATAGCCGGTCTGAAAGGCGCTTCGACGGTCGCACTTCTCCCATGACGGACGACATCACTTCGGATGCTTCTTCGGCAGCGAGGACATGAGAGGCCCCGCGGGCGTCATCGTCGCGCGCCGATTACCGGCATTGCGGCACGGCGGCGGGTAACGGCGGCGACGCGAGCCCGACGTTCCAGTGCCATGGGATACCCCCCTTGGCGCGGCGCCGGCAGACGACCTGTTCGTTGAGTTCGTACATGCCGGGCATCAGATGCGCTTTCGCATGCGGAGCATCTTCGAACGCCAGATACGCGCGCTCGCGGCCGTATGCTGGCCACGGGGGCGCATTCGCGGCAGCGGGAGTCCCGGTGCGCGCAAACGACGCCCAGTAGTCCAACATCGCTTTCGTCAGCTCTGTCTCGACCGGGGTCGTCGGCACGGCCGGCCACCGTGCCGGCGACCGATCGGCGGTGCCGAAGACATATGGCAGTTCGCTGGCATGAAAGGCGTGCAGGCCGCGTGCATCGGCGGCCGGATAGCCGTGATCAAACAGGTAAAGGAATGACGGCACGCCCGCAGCGGTCTGCTTGATGACGAGTCGCTGCGACGTCCAGCCGTAGAGCGCATCGCGTGTGGTCGCGAGCATACTCTCCTCGATGTTGTTCGAAGGGTAGAGCGCGAGGAATGCGTCTGCCAGATCCGCGTAGCGCGCCCGGATTTCCTTTTCATATGCGGCGGCATCCGCCACCGCCGGCGGCATCAGGCTCCGCAGCGAGCGAATCTCGCCGCTATTGAAGCCGGCGAGCACCGGCACCTTTGCCTCCTCACCGCGATCCAACACATCCACGATCTGATGGGTGAGGACATGACCGTCGATCACGAAGAACGGGAAGAACCCCGAACTCGCGGCGACCGTGGTCAGCGCCTCGGCATCCATCGAACGCAGTCCGGCAAGATCGGCCGCACCTGCCTTCTGCGCAAGAGACAGGCCCGCCGACTCCGCCGCCACGCCACCGAACGTTGTTGTGCGCAGCTCCGGGGCGGACACCATGTACGCACTCTGCGCGACGGCTTTGGCGAATAAGCCGCGCGCCTCGCGCGCCGCCATGAGGTACATGACGCTCAGGCCGCCCGCCGACTCGCCAGCGATCGTGACATTTGCGGGGTCGCCGCCAAACGCGGCGATGTTGCCCTTCACCCAGCGCAGGGCCTCGATCTGGTCCAGCAGTCCGTAGTTGCCGGAGACGTGCTCGCTCGACTCCGCGCTCAACTGCGGATGCGCGAGAAGGCCGAGCACACCCAGGCGATAGTTGATGGAGACGACCACGAGGCCGCGCGAGGCGAGCGCGGCGCCGTCGTACAAGCGATCGCTGCCCGCACCGCTCGTGAGCGCGCCGCCGTGGATCCAGAAGAACACCGGTGCCTTGCGCGCGCCGGCCGGCGCCCAGATGTTGAGCGTCAGACAGTCCTCGCTCATCGGCCGAGGTTCCCACGAGTAGATGCTGCCGGGCTGCGGCTTCGGCTGAACGCAAACAAAACCGAACTCCGTCGCCTCGCGCGTGTTTTTCCAGTTCGGCACCGGCACTGGGGGCTTCCAGCGCATCGGACCCGTCGGCGGAAGAGCGTACGGAATTCCCTTGAAGACATGGATGTCGCCCACGGCCGCGCCCCGCAGCGTGCCGACCGGCGCCGCCACGAGGGGAGCGGACTCGGTGGCGGGCGGCGGCAACGAACCAGACGACGCGGCCACGAACAACAACACGATGAATCGCTTCATGCAGTCACTCTATCAATATAGACTTCTTGGCCCGGATGCCAGAGTAAGTCGAGAACCACAGCTGCAGCGACGATGCTGGCGACGAATTTTACGGCGAGATCATGAGGCATTTCATGGAAGGCATCACGCCCGTAACGCATGGCCTCGAGCCTGCGCAGATCGAACAGTTCATCACCGATGGATTCGTACGAATCGACCGGGCGTTTCCGCGCGAGCTAGCGAATGCGGCCCGGGCGATCCTCTGGAGGGAAACGGGATGCGATCCGGATGATCCGGCCACCTGGACGCAGCCCGTTATTCGACTCGGGATGTTCACACAGGCCCCGTTCATCGAGGCGGCAAACACGCCCCGGCTGCACGCCGCGTTCGATCAGTTAGTCGGAAGGGGCCGCTGGCGTCGACCCGAGGCGATGGGTACCTTCCCCGTGCGGTTCCCGTCTACCGCCGATCCCGGCGACGCCGGTTGGCACATCGATGTCAGCTTCGGCACGGACACGCCGGACTTCATGTCCTGGCGCGCCAACATCGACTCGAAGGGTCGCGCTCTGCTGATGCTGTTCCTGTTCTCGGATGTCGGGGAGCTCGACGCGCCGACGCGCATTCGGGTCGGATCACACGTGGACATCGCTCGGCAGCTTGCACCCGCAGGAGACGAGGGGATGACGCTGCGCGAACTCGCTGCTGACGCCTTTGCGATGAGCGCGCATCGCTCGGTTGTCACTGCCACGGGTGAGGCCGGCACGGTATACCTCTGCCATCCGTTCCTGGTGCATGCGGCGCAGCCACATCATGGCAAGCATCCGCGATTCCTGGCGCAGCCACCGCTGCTGCCCGTGCCTCCAGACAATTGGTCGCACGGAGAGCTCAATCTCGTTGAGCAGGCCACCGCACGCGCTCTCGGGCGAGACCGGAAGGGCTCAAAATAAATCCAGACTTCCTCGAGAAGAACTTGGCCGCCGGCGAAGAGTACCGGACTAGCAGAATCTGCACAGAGAGTTGACGCTGCATCTTTCAAAACTCCAGATCTGCATCGCGCTTCAGCCGCACGACGCTGCCGGTGAGGTTCTCTGTTGCGATCGAGACGTACAGCTCGCGCTCTGCAATCGAAATACTGAAACCGACGCGGCGTTCAAGTCGCGCGACCAGCGCGGCGATCAATGCGCGATCGAT
>Ga0075423_10005107_pt1 | contig 12234 bp, 14 predicted proteins | sample SoiMethybrSBSTD2_FD_80114 | JGI IMG/M metagenome (GOLD analysis project Ga0075423, IMG submission 80114) | Bulk soil microbial communities from a Populus tree surrounding site in Tennessee, USA - Soil MetaG P. TD hybrid SBSTD2 | ecosystem: Environmental > Terrestrial > Soil > Tree plantation...
ATGTGCGGGTGATTGAGCGAGGCGAGCACGTGGGCCTCGCGCTCGAAGCGGGCGAGGCTCTCGGGATTGAGCGCGAACGGGTCGGGAAGAACTTTCAGCGCGACATCTCTTGCGAGCGTCGGATCGTGGGCGCGATACACCTCGCCCATTCCGCCGAGTCCGAGGAGTCCACGAACTTCGTACGGACCGACACGATCGCCGGCTGTCAGCGACATGGCTGACAGATATTACTGCGCGCTGATGTGGATTTCGCCGACCCCGCCTTTGGCATCGACGGTGATCTGGACCGCGTCGTTTTCGTGGCCGGGATTAACCCAGCGATCGCCTTTCTTCTCCAATCCGTCGACGTGGATTTCGCCGATTCCGCCCTTCGCGTTGGCTGAGATGCCAACGGTCTTCGGCAGCATGATGCGCGCTTCGCCGACGCCGCCGTTGATGTTGACGGCGTAGCTCGATTTCGGCGTGCTGCGCAGGTCGACGCTCACCTCGCCGACGCCGATGTCGACGTTGAGGCCGCGCAGGTTGACGCCGGCGAGATCCAGATGCGCCTCGCCTGCGCCGAGCTTCGCCGCGACCGCCAACGGCGCCTCGTTGTGCAGACGGATATCCCACTCCGATACGGTGTTGCCGAAGGTGAAGCCGCGCGCCTCGGGCTGCGAGATCTCGATCTCGCTGCGCGAGCCTGAGGTGCGCTGTTCGACGGTGGGCTTCAACCGATCCGAGTTGTAGGCGAGGTCGGCCTCCACTTTCTTGGAGGCGCCACCTGAGACGCGCAGCTCGCCGGCGCCGATCTTGAGGTTGAGACGCGTCAACTCACTCTTGTCGAGTTCGACCGAGTGCTTGTCGTGAATGGTGGGTCCGGTGCCGATGCTGCAGGAGGCCGCAAGCAATGCGGCCGGAAGCCAGCTGAATCTCATCATCCCTCGACTTCGCTCGGGATGACGCTGAGCGAGCCGAAGAATCGTCGCGAGTCGAAGGGTCATGGCGCGCATTCTAGTAGACCCGGTGAGTTTCTTCGGTACGCGAAAAGGGTAGAATGCCCGTCCGGACACAACAGACGGAGAGCGATGCGGAAGATCGATATCTTCACTCACATTTCACCCCCAGGCTTTTCAGAAGGCGTGCAGCGAATTGCCGGCGGCCTCAAGGACATCGGCAAACGGAGCCGCGGCGTTCCGATGCTTCATGACTTGGATATACGGTTCCGGGTCATGGACACGTTCCCTGAGTATCAGCAGGTGCTGTCGGTGCCGACGCCGCCGATCGAGCTGTTCGCGAAACCAGAAGACGCTGTCGACCTGGCGAAGATCGCCAACGACAGCATGGCCGATCTCGTGCGCAAGCACCCCGATCGATTCGTCAGCTTTGCTGCGGCGCTGCCGATGAACGTGCCCGACGCGGCCGCGCGCGAGACGCATCGCGCCGTGACGGAACTGGGCGCGAAGGCGATTCAGATCCACTCGAACATCCTCGGCAAGCCGCTCGTCGCCGCTGAGTTCCTCCCGATCTTCGAGGCGATGGCGGGCTACGACCTGCCGATCCTGCTGCACCCGTATCGCGGCGCCGACTTCCCGGACTATCTGTCGGAGCAGTCGTCGGAATACGAGATCTGGTGGACGTTCGGGTGGCCCTACGATACGAGTGCCGCGATGGCGCGCATCGTGTTTGCGGGACTCTTCGATCGATGGCCGAACCTGAAGATCGTCGCCCACCACATGGGCGCGATGGTGCCGTACTTCGCCGGCCGCGTCGGTCCGGGGTGGGATCAACTTGGCGCGCGGACCACCGAGCGCGATCTGTCGCTGGTCCTCAAGGGTCTGAAGAAACGTCCGCTCGACTACTTCAAGATGTTCTACGCGGACACCGCGCTCTTCGGCGCCTATCAGGCGACCGTGTGCGGGCTCGACTTCTTCGGTGTGAACAACGTGGTGTTCGCGTCGGATGCGCCGTTCGATCCCGAGAAGGGGCCGATGTACATCCGCGAGACGATCAAGATCATCGATCGCCTCGAGGTGACGAACGAGCAGCGCGAGCAGATCTACTGGCGGAATGCGGCAAGGCTGTTGAAAGTGAACTAGAAGGGGACCGTCGTGATCATCGATTCTCATGGACACGTAACCGCACCGGACAGCCTCTACGTCTACAAAGCGCAGATCCTCGCGCATCGCGGCGCGCACGGGCGCGGCGGCAACCTCGCCAACGATGACGAGGTGAGAGAAGCGCTCAACTCACCGGTGTTCGGCGGCAGCTCGCACCTCGAACAGCTCAAAGAGGTCGGCACCGACATGCAGCTGGTGTCGCCGCGGCCGTACCAGATGATGACGAGCGAGAACCCGAGGCTCGTGCACTGGTTCGTCGAGGAGACGAACAACATCATCGCCAAGCAGGTGGAGCTGTATCCGGATACCTTCCGCGGGGTGTGCGGTCTGCCGCTCACGCCGGGTGTCAGTCCGAAGACGGTGCTGCCGTATCTCGAGAAGTGCGTCAAGGAACGCGGCTTCGTCGGCTTCCTGCTCAATCCCGATCCCGGCGAGTGCAGCGGGGTCGAGACGCCGCCGCTCGGTGATCGGTTCTGGTATCCGCTTTACGAGAAGATGGTGGAGCTCGACATTCCAGGCCACATTCATTCGACGGGCTGCCGATCGGAGCGCCTGCCGTACTCGCTGCATTTCATCAACGAAGAGAGCATCGCGGTGGTGTCGCTGCTGACGTCGGACGTGTTCAAGGATTTCCCGACGCTGAAGATCCTGGTGTCGCACGGCGGCGGCGCCATTCCATATCAGTTCGCGCGCTTCGAGGCGGGATCGCTGCGACGCAAAGGCGGGCCGCGCTTCTCGGATCAGATGCGGCATCTCTATTACGACACGGTGCTGTACTCGAAGGACGCGCTCGAGCTGCTGTTCAAGACCGTCGGCGTCGATCGGTGTCTCTTCGGCACCGAGCGGCCGGGCGTTGGCACGGTGCTGGATCCGCGCACGGGCCGGTGGCTCGACGAGACCCGGTTCACGATCGAAGCGATCGAGTGGTTGAGCGACGCCGACAAGAAGAAGATCTTCGAGGACAACGCCAAGCGGTTGTTCAACATGAAGGTCCCCGAAAAAGCCACCGTGTGATTTCGTAGAGGCGGGTCTTGAGACCCGCCGGGAATGCATATGACCATCACGACTCTCCGTCGGTTCGTGCTCGCGACCGCCGTTGCGGTGATCGCGCTCGTCAACTGGCCCCACGCGCAGTCGCTGCAGAAGGTCACCATCAACTACCCGACGCGCAGCGGCGCGTCGTGGCCGCTCTACATCGCGAAAGAGGGCGGCTACTACCAGAAGTACGGCCTCGACGTCGATTTGCAGTTCGGCGTGCATCCGGCCGGCATCGCCATGCTGACGAGTGGTCAGGCGGTGATGGTGAACCACTCGCTCGAGCAGGGCATGGTGGCGAGTTCCAAGGACGGCTCGATGGCGCTGATGGGCAGCTCGTCCAACAAAGGGCTGTTCGCGCTCATGGGGCAGAAGGAGATCAAGGACGTCAAGCAGCTCAAAGGCAAACGCGTGGCGGTGGGGCAGATCGGCGACGCACCCTACAACTACACGGTGGCGTTGCTCGGCACCTACGGTCTCGGCACACGCGACGTGCAGTGGATCACGGTCGGCACCGATGTCAGCGGCCGCGCCGCGGCGCTGCAGACCAATCGCGCCGATGCCACGCTGCTCACCGCCCCGAACTACTTCCGTCTCGAAGAGGCCGGCTACAAGAATCTGGCGAACCTCGCCGAACACCAGGTCTACGCGGCGACGACGTATCTGTTTGCGAAGAGCGCGATCACGGCCAATCCGAAGCTGCCCGAGCAGATCATCAAGGCGCACGCCGAGGCCATCAAGCGCTTCTACGATGACAAGCCGTTCGCAGTGAAGACCTATATCGCCTTCGACAAGCAGCCTGAGGCCGACGTCGCGCGCATCTACGATCTCTACAAGAACGGCGACATCTTCGATCGCGTGCCGTACGTGCTGGCACCTGCGGTGAAGGCCATCATCTCGCAGCAGGCCGATCCGCGAATCGCCGCGGACCTCAAGGCCTACGACTTCAAGAAGGTGATCGACAACGGCACCGTGGCGCGACTCGTCAAGGAAGGGTACTTCCAGCAGGTGTTTGGGCCGAGCGTGAAAGCCGAGGAGCAGCGCAAGGCCTCGATCGCCTTCAAATAAACTCTCGGGGCGAATGCACAAGCTCGAGATCCGAAACCTCACCAAGCGCTACGACGTCGAGCGCGAGCGGCGGCAGGTGGTGGCGTTGTCGGACGTCTCGCTCACGGTGTCCGACGGCGAATTCATGGCCATCGTCGGTCCGAGCGGCTGCGGGAAGACGTCACTCCTCAACATCGTGGCCGGGTTGATGCGCTACGACGCCGGCGACGTGATTATCGACGGCAAGAAGATCACCGGTCCCGGCGTCGATCGCGCGGTCGTTTTTCAGCAGGCGAGCCTGCTGCCGTGGCGCACCGTCGCGAGCAACGTGCGCTACGGCATGGAGCTGCAGAAGCGCTTCGATGCCGACACCATGCGCATGCGCACCGATCGCTTCATCGAGCTCGTCGGCCTGTCAGGATTCGAGCGTCATTACCCGTCGGAGCTGTCGGGCGGCATGCAGCAGCGCGTCAACCTGGCCCGTGCGCTCGCGGCGGATCCGGCGGTGCTGTTGATGGACGAGCCGTTTGCCGCCCTCGATGCGCAGACGCGCGAGCACATGCAGGCCGAGCTGCTCAAGATCTGGAGCGCGGCACGGAAGACGGTGCTGTTCATCACGCACCAGATCAACGAGGCCGTCTATCTCGCCGATCGCGTGGCGGTGATGAGTGCGCGTCCGGGACGTGTGAAGGGCATCGTGCAGATTCCCTTCGACCGCCCGCGCGCGCTGTCGGTGAAGCGCGACCCCAAGTTCCTCGAGATCGAAGAGCGGATCTGGCAGATGGTCGAGGAAGCGCCGGAGCGGATCGGGATGACGAAAGCGGCCTGCTGATGGTCGTCGATCACGAACTGGAGACCGGGCCGCGACGACGATCGTTCTACGAGCGCAATGAGCGGCTGATTCTCGGCGGCGCCGCGGTGCTCATCGCGCTCGCTGCCTGGCAGGCAGCGTGGTCGGCCAATATGATCTCCCCGCTGTTCTTCACCGGACCTTCCGCCGTGGCGACACGCTTCGTTGCCGAGTGGACCGAGGGGCACCTCAAGCAGGACCTCGCCTATAGCGGATGGAACTTCGTTATCGGGCTCGGGTTGGCGATTGCCACCGGCGTGGTGCTCGGTGTGCTGATCGGCTGGTACCGTCGTCTCGCGATTCTCGTCGATCCGTTCATGACTGCGCTGTACTCGACGCCGCGCGTGGCGCTGGTGCCGCTCATCGTCATCTGGTTTGGCCTTGGCTGGCGATCCAAGATGTTCGTGGTGTTCATCAACGCAGTGTTTCCGGTGTTGATCAACACGATCGGCGGCGTGCGGGCAACCGACGCCGACCTGTTGAGGGCCGCTCGCGCCTACTGCGCGTCGGACTGGCAGATCTTCACGACGCTGGTGGTGCCGGGCGCAGTGCCGTTCATTCTGACTGGCGTTCGCCAGGCCGTGTCCCTCGGCCTGATTGGAGTGGTCGTCGGCGAGATGCTGGGCGGCAGTGAAGGGATCGGTTTCATGGTCGCGTATGGCGGCTCCAATCTGCAGACCGACACGATGTTTCTTGGCGTGGTGATCATCGCGACATCCGGCATCGTGTTGACGTGGCTGGCCGAGCGATTGGAGCGGCGCTTCTCGCGCTGGAGGCCGGAGCGATAGTTACAAGGATCACACATATGGCTGACATCGTTTTAGGGATCGGATCGTCGCATGGCCCGCTGTTGTCCACCCCGCCCGAGCAGTGGGATCTGCGGGCGAAGGCCGACCGCGAGAACAAGAACCACTGGTTCCGCGGCAAGAGCTACGACTACGAGTCGCTGCTCAAGACGCGCGCGCCGGGGTTTGCGCACGAGATCACCGTGGAGAAGCGCCGCGAACGCTTCGGGCAATGTCGCGCTGCGCTCGAGGCGCTTGGCCAGAAGTTCAACGAGGTCGCGCCCGATGCCGTGGTGATTCTCGGCAACGATCAGCGTGAGTTCTTCAACGCCGGGTTGACGCCGGCGATCACGATCTATCGCGGCGCCGCGATCAGCAACGTCCAGCACCTCAACGAGGATGCGCCCGGGCTCAACATCGCCGAGCCGGCCAATTCACCGGCCGAAGGCGCAACGTATCCCGGAGCGACGGCGTTTGCCGATCACTTGCTCCGATCGTTGGGCGATGAAGACTTCGATCTCGCGCAGTCCGACGATACGCCCAGCGGCGCACCGCGCGGCGGCATCCCGCACGCCTACGGCTTCTTCTATCACACGATCCTGCAGGACCAGACACCGCCGAGCGTGCCGATCATTCTCAACGTGCACTTTCCGCACAACACGCCGAAGGTGCACCGCTGTCTCGAGCTGGGTCGCGCGCTGGCGCGTGCGATCAAGACGTTCGACGGCTTCAGCCGCGTCGCTTTGATGGCGTCGGGCGGGCTCACGCATTTCGTGATCGATGAAGACTTCGATCAGAAAGTGATCGCCGCGATGGAAAGCGGCGACGAGGATGGCTTGGCCAAGCTGCCCGAAGGCTTCTTCAAGGTCGGCACAGCGGAGATCAAGAACTGGATCCCGGTGATCGCAGCGATGAATGCGGCCGGATTGACGTATCACCAAATCGACTACGTCCCGTGCTATCGATCGGAGGCGGGCACTGGCAACGCCATGTGCTTCGCGTACTGGCAATAGGCCATGAGCGATCTCCTCACGCGCCTCGCGCAGCTGGATTCGTGCGCGATCTCAGATGCGCTCGACAAGCTGGGACTCAAAGGAGTCGCGTCGGGCATTCACCGTGTCGCGACCGACGCGCGCGTCTCGGGACGCGTCGTCACCGCGAAGCTTGAACCGGACGATGGGCGGCCCGCTGCCTCGCGTCACCTTGGCACGACGGCGATTGAAACGGCACAAGCGGGCGACGTGATCGTGATGGAGCAGCGGACCCGGATCGAAGCCGCTGCGTGGGGCGGCAATCTGTCGCTGGCGGCGCAGCTTCGTGGGATTGCTGGAACCATCGTCGAAGGTCCCGCGCGCGACGTCGATGAGGCGCACGGCTACGGCTATCCGGTTTTTGCGCGCAGCCGAACACCTCACACGGCGCGCGGCCGCATCGTCGAAGTGGGCACCAACGTGCCGATCGTGGTCGGCGACATCGCCGTCTCGCCCGGCGATTACGTGGTCGCCGATGGAACGGGCGTCGTGTTCGTGCGCGCCGCCGACATCGAGGCCGTGCTGACCGCGGCCGATGCGGTGGTGGCGCGCGAGCGCGCGATGGTGGCCGCCCTGCGCGAGGGTACGCCCGTGACACAGGTGATGGGCATCACCTACGAGACGATGTTGAAGCGATAGCAAGATGGCCTCTTCCTCCGACGACAGCAACGTTCAGCGCGCGTCGAAGCTCGACACGACGTCGATCAGCGATGCGCTCGATCGTCTCGGCATCGCCGGGCAGTGTCTGAACATCAAGCCGCTCGACCCCCGCTTTCGGGTCACCGGTCGCGCCTACACGATTCTCTATGGGCCGGCAGGAAATCCCGCAGGCACGGTGGGCGACTACATCGACGATGTGCATCCCGGTGGAGTGGTGGTGCTCGACAACGGCGGCCGCGAGAACGCGACCGTGTGGGGCGACATCCTCACGTGGGTCGCGCATCGCCGCGGCGTGGCTGGCACCGTGATCGACGGCGCCTGCCGCGACACGCATCTGGCGCGCGAGCTCGGGTATCCGGTGTTCAGCCGCAGCTACTCGATGCGCACCGGCAAGGATCGCGTGCAGGTGGAGGCGGTGAACGCGGTGGTCACCATCGGCGATGCCCGAGTCGCACCCGGTGATCTTCTGCGCGGCGACGCCGACGGCGTCGTCGTCCTGCCGCGCGAACACGAGAAGGCGATCCTCGACGCCGCCGAAGAGATCGATGCCATCGAGCAACAGATTCGCGCGGCCGTGAACGAGGGAAAGACGCTGGCCGAAGCGCGCCGGCAACTTGGCTACCACCGGCTGCAAACCCGGAAGTCCTAGGGACCTCTCCCCCAGAACGACGCGTCAGACGCGATCCACTCGGGCGCGGGAAAGCTGAACGTCGGACGAACTTGCAAGACGACGGAGTCGCGCTCCGCGAGCCGGTCGGCTGCCTCGCGGGTTTGCGACGACCTGACGATGAGGTACGTGTGGTCCGGCGTTTCGAAGACCGTTCCGTCGCGCGTGCGTGGGCGCGTCGTCACCGTGATCACGAGAAAGCGGCCGTGGCCGACGGTCCACGGCGTTCCGCCGCTCATCTCCGGTCGATACGTCGCGACGAGCTCGATCGGTTTCAAGGTGAGGACAGACTTTCGCGCGCTTTGCCGTTGAAGCGACGACAGCAGACGGGTGTTCGTCGCGTACGCGTCGGCGACCTGCTTCTGTTCTGCCGTCGAGCGGTAGCCGTTGAACCACCAGATCTCTTTCGCGCCGGTGAGCGATTCGGCGGCGAGGTACGGATGTGGGCAACCTTCGACGACGGAGATGCGCGCGGTTTCTTCCTCGATGATGCGATAGGCGTCGTCCTGGCCAGGCTTGATCGGCTCGCGGACGACCTGAAGAATCTGTGCCGGATCAGCGATAGTCATCGAGATGACCCGCGTGACCGCGCTCCTCGTCTTCCATGAAGCGCCAGATGTCCGGGCGCGATCCGTCGAGATCGGTGAAGCTGTACTCACGTGCGAGTTGACCTGACGTTACGCTCTTCTGATTCCATCTCGCCCGGCCCGGATCCGCGGCCAGGGCCGCGACGGCCCGTCCGACGAACCGCGGCGACTCTGACAACGCGAACGCGGGCGGGGCGGCAGCGCGCTCGCCCTGAAACGCGTCGCGCCAGTTGTTCTCGGATACGCCGAAGTTCTCGAGCATCATCTCCGAGCGCAGCCATCCTGGCGTGACGCACGTCGCGCTCGCGCCAAAGGCGGCGAGCTCGTGGCCCAACGAGAAGGCGAGTCGATTGACGGACACTTTCGCGAGGTCGTAGAAGGCCGAGATGCGGTAGTGCGACGCGTTGTAGTCGACGGTGCCATCGCTGACCTCGACGAGCAGGCCACCGGGTTTGTCGACGAGAAGCGGCAGCAGGTGATGCGCAGTAATCAGGTGTGTGTCGATAGCCAGCCGCAGGATGCGAAGGCCCGTGTCGAGATCGACCTCCCAGATTGGCTTGTTCCAGTCAGCAGGCCCACCTTTGAGGACTTCGGCGCCCCAGATGTCGTCGACGAGCACGTCGATGCGGCCGAAATCGGTTCGTATCTGCTCGGCCAGCTGCTCCACGCGATCGGGTGCGAGGTGATCGAGCGCGATCGGCACGCCGGTTCCACTCAGACTGGTGACGAGCTCGGCCGTCTCTTCGATCGTCTCGCGGCGGTTGTATTCCGACCGTGCCGACCGCGTCGATCGTCCCGTACACACGACGGTTGCGCCGGCTTCGCCCAGCGCGGCAGCGATGCCGCGTCCCGCTCCTCGCGTCGCTCCTGCGACAACCGCGATGCGTCCGCGCAGTGCGTCTTTCGGAGTCCATGCCATCGCCCCAGTCTAGTCGCGTCGGATGAGTACTAGCGCGGAGCTTGGAGATATGATCGGGCGCCGACTTCGCAAGGAGGACAGCGTGCGCAAATTGACAGTGCCATTGGCGGCCGCCGCGGCGGCTGCGCTTCTCACCCTGGCGTTGACATCGATGACCTCCTCGGCGGCGACGAGCAGCTATGCGGAGGATCGCGCGGCGATCGAAGATCTGCAGGCGCGATATCTGTTCGCGATGGACTTCGGCGATCCCGATCTCTACGTCACCACATTCACCGAGGACGGCATTCTCGACGTCGGTTCCGGCGAGATTCGCGGCCGCAAGGCCATTCGCGACGTCATCGCGAAGATGCCGAATTCGCGAACGAGCGAGAACGGGCTGCGTCCCGCCTCTGGACGCCACAACATCTCGAACATCGCGATCAAGGTCACTGGCGATAAGGCCACGGGTCGTGCGTACTGGTTCCACTACAGCAACAACAATCCGGAGCGGAAGTCGGTGTTCGATGGATACGGTCACTACGAGGACGAGCTCGTGAAGGTCAACGGCCAGTGGCTCTTCACCAAGCGCCGGATCTACAACGAGGGCCGCGCCGAGTGGGCCTACAAGGGCGGCGGCAATCCTGCCTGGTAGGGCGGGCGCTCCGCGCTCGTAGGGCCGCCTTCGGCCGTGGGGCACGCGACTTCGTCGCGCGTGGGGGAGGTTTCAATGAAACGAGTCATCGTCGCGCTTCTGCTTGTCGCGGCAGCGTCAATTGCGAATCGTGCGCAGACCCAGAGCGTCACCGCGTTCGAAGGCGCGCGCGTGATCATCGGCGATGGCCGGCCGCCGATCGACAACGCCACCATGCTCGTCACCGGTGCGCGCATCACGCAGGTAGGCCGTGCGGCCGACGTCAAGATCCCCGCTAGCGCCGCGCGTGTGAGCCTCAGCGGCAAGACGGTGATGCCGACGCTCATCGACACGCACACGCACCTCAGTCAGGACCGCGATGCGCTTGTCCAGGACCTGCGGCGGCGCGCCTACTACGGCGTGAGCGCCGCAATGAGCCTCGGGCAGGATGTGGGCGACGTGGCGTTCCAGGTCCGCGCCGAGACGATTCCGGGCGCGGCGCGTTTCTTCACCGCCGGACGCGGCATCACGATGCCGGAGCCGGGGCGCACCACGGCGCCGTATTGGATCCAATCCGCCGCGGAAGGACGTAAGGCGGTTCAGGAGCTCGCGGCGAAGAAGGTCGACATCGTCAAGATCTGGGTCGACGATCGCAACGGTCAATACAAGAAGCTGACGCCCGATCTTTATGCACCCATCATTGAGGAGGCGCACAAGAACAAGCTCCGCGTCACGGCGCATCTGTTCACGCTGGACGACGCGAAGGGGCTGATGAAGGCGGGGATCGACGCCTTCGCGCATAGCGTGCGCGATCGCGACGTCGACGATGAGTTCATGGGGATGGTGAAGGCGAAGCCGGCGTTTGTCCTCGTGCCGAATCTGCCCGACCGCGGCGTGAAGACCGATCTGAGCTGGCTGCGCGACAGCCTGCAGCCGGCGGAGCTGCAGAAGCTCGAAGCCGGCAACACCGATCGTCCCGACGCGCAGGCGCAGTTCGGCATTCAGGCGCGCAACCTGGCGAAGATGAGTAAGGCCGGCGTGCGCATTGCGCTCGGCACCGATGGCAACACGCCATGGGCGCCGCATGCTGAGATGGCCGATATGGTGGCATCGGGCATGACGCCGATGCAGGTGATCGTCGCGGCGACTCGCAACGGCGCAGAGTTCCTGCGCATGACCGATGCGGGCACCATCGAGGCCGGCAAGAGCGCCGACTTCATCGTGCTCGACGCCAACCCGCTGGACGACATCACCAACACGCGCCGCATCGCGTCGGTCTATTTGCGGGGTGTCGCGGTCGTTCGCAAATAGCGAGTACGTAGAGGCGGGTCTTGAGACCCGCCGCCGTCCTGATGGTCGACACAACGAAGCATCACCTCGAAACGACGGGTCAGGGCGACGTCCACGACCTGACGCCGATCGTCTCGCGCGTATTGAGCGACTCGTCGATCACGTCAGGGTTGCTCACGGTCGCGGTCGTCGGATCGACGGCTGGCATCACGACGATCGAGTTCGAGGCCGGCGCGGTCGCCGATCTCAATCGCGTGTGGGAGCAGCTCGCACCGCGTGATGGCGAATACGAGCATCATCTCCGTTGGGGTGACGATAACGGTTCGAGCCACGTGAGGGCCGCGATGCTTGGCCCATCGATCTCGATTCCGTTCGATCGTGGCCGCCTTTGTGTCGGAACCTGGCAGCAGATCGTGTTGATCGAGTTCGATACACGCCCCCGCAGCCGAGAGATCGTCGTGCAGTTGATCGGCTAGCCACGAAGCGCATGAAGCGTTGTTAGCGCAGGGCGATGGGCAACAGAATCGTGAGCAACGCCATGACGACGCACACGACGTACGTCACGGAGATTGCCGCGGTACTGAAGATGGCTCGAATCAGCCCGGTGCGGTAGACGCGACGGAAGGCCCTCGAGAAATAGGTGCCGCAGAACAG
>Ga0075423_10005108_pt1 | contig 12233 bp, 16 predicted proteins | sample SoiMethybrSBSTD2_FD_80114 | JGI IMG/M metagenome (GOLD analysis project Ga0075423, IMG submission 80114) | Bulk soil microbial communities from a Populus tree surrounding site in Tennessee, USA - Soil MetaG P. TD hybrid SBSTD2 | ecosystem: Environmental > Terrestrial > Soil > Tree plantation...
CATCCCTGCTGAGTATTATGAACGACGCTTTCCGAGCCGAAGTGGCGGAATTGGCAGACGCGCATGATTCAGGGTCATGTGCCCGCAAGGGTGTGGGGGTTCGAGTCCCCCCTTCGGCACCAGTGAAACTCAGTTAGACACCTCCCTCGCAGCGCCGGTCGACGCTCAGGGCGTGCACTTGTGATCGGCTGCGAAGCTGGTACCCGTGGTCGGCGTCGGCGGATGCAGCGATTGGAACTGATCGCTGCTGCTGTACTGCGGCCATGCCGGCGCCGCGGGCGAATTGGGGTCACCGCTTCGCGCGAATTGCGTCCAGTAGGCGACCATCGTGTTGGAGAGCCGCGTCTGGTCGCCCGTGAGCCCGGGACTCGCGACGGGAGTCTCGAGGACGTTGAAGATGTACTGAAGCTCGGAGGCGTGATAGGCCCCCGTCGGGAAGCTGACGGGTGGAAAGAACAGCATGGGCGCGTTGGGATCGTTGAACTCGTACTGATACGTCGGTACGTACTGTGACAACAGCCGCGCCGACAGGCGCGCGTTGCACGCGAAGATGATGTCTGTTCCGATCGCGCCGAGCGCGACGCTCGGACTCGAATAGGCGGCGAGCGGATACCCGGCCGCGATGAAGGCCGCGACCGCTGGCGGCACGCCCAGCGTCGCGGCGATCGCCGGAATGTATCCGGCTGGGCTCAGCGACGTGCCCGTCGCAACTTCCGTCTGGGCGACGAACAATCGCCACTCGTCGTGGTTCGAGCCCTCGATCACCGGCACGCGGTTGAACTGTCCGCCGGTGAACGCGGACCGCACCGTAACCGGAAGCACGAAGCCATCGAGATTCGGCACCATCGTTCCTCCGGGCTGGTGCCCGAGGACTTCCGCGACGGAGAGACTTCGCAGGCATGCGGCCGTTTGACTGACGCACCCGGCGCTCGTCGCGAATGCTGCGCCAGCGCTCTCTGCCGCCGAGAGCGAGGGTTGCGCGAGCGAATAGGCGCCGCTCTCGACGATTGCTTTGTGGAAGAGGCCGGCCGCCGACGGAGAGGCGAGCTGCGAGTGAACGCTCAGGCCGCCGGCCGATTCACCGAAGATCGTCACGTTATCGGGGTCGCCGTCGAAGCTTCGGATGTTGCGCTGTACCCAGCGGAGTGCGGCCTGCTGGTCCATGAGGCCGTAGTTCCCAGCGGCGCCGGCTGGCGACTCGGCCGCGAGCGCCGCATGGGCGAGGAAGCCGAGTTCGCCGAGCCGGTAGTTGATTGTGACGACGATGACGTCTTGCGCGACGAGCTTGCTCGGATCGTAGCCGTCGCTCAGGCCGACGACCAGCCCTCCACCGTGGATCCAGAACATCACCGGAAGGAGATGGGGCTGTCCCTGATTCGTTTTGTCCGGAGTGAAGACGTTCAGGAACAAGCAATCCTCGGTCGTGCTCGGTAGTCCGTAAGGACTGGCGACCTGCGGGCAGTGGGCACCGAACGCGGTCGCATCGAGGACGCCCGTCCACCGTGCGTGTTCTTGCGGGGGCCGCCAACGAAGAGTACCCACCGGTGCTGCAGCGTATGGGATGCCAAGGAATTGCTGCATCGAGCCGGTAGCGACACCCCGGACCGGGCCATTGTCTGTGGGGACTACCGGCGATTTCGGCGCGGCCATCGCGCCGGCGGGAATGCCCGAGGCCACCGACCACGCGAGGGTTGCTGCAGCGGCGCACCGTCCGATCCAGCGTGTCCGCATGTTCGTCCTCCGACGATCGGCTGCGAGTCGTGCCGTGGAAGCTAGCCCTGGTGCGATCGCGCCGTCAAGTACGCCCTTGAAGCGGGTCCAGAGGCGGCACGTGCACATCGACAGCACTCTTCTTCTTTAGCGGCGGTCGCAGCGCCGGTCGCAATCGAAGCCGCCGCGCAGCGCGCTGCACCTGACGTCATGGCCAGTGCGGGCGCGGATGACGTACTCCAACTGGTGTAACGTCTCGGCCTGGTCCGCGTGGTCGGGACCATACAGTCTGACGTAGCACCTCGTCGTAGATGCGCACCAGGTCGGACGTCGACAGCACGTCGTAGCGCCTCACCGCTGGACTCCTCCCCGACACCTCCAGGCGGTCGTCCGCATCGCAGGTGCGATCGTAAAACGAGTCGTCGGGCCACGACAACCAGCGGCGGCGGTCGGTGGGGATGGCGGCGGGACGCGCGACCGTTAGTGCAGCGCGGTGGCACCACCAGAAAGGCCACATCAGCCGAAAATCTGGTTACGCGTCGGCTTCAGATGTTGCGCCGCGCTTCGCCCGGGCGCTACGCCACGAGCTACGTCGACCCCCGCCGTGTTATGTTCGGGCGCCACCGCGGGAGGCGGGGATGCCAGAGAAGGGTGCGCTCTTGGCCGTGCTCATTATCGAGCGCCCGCTCTGCGTCGACTGCATCGCGGAGAAGTCCGCTATCCGTGCCGACGAAATCGAACCGCTTCTCGCGCGCATCGCCACGAGGATCGCCATCACAAGTGCCGTCGACCGCTGCCGCGCGTGCGGCGAGACTAAGAAGGTTCACATCTCATCCCGTGCGGAGTGATTAAGGGGGGCGAGTGGCAAAGGTTACGATCAAAACCGCGTAACGAGCGATGCCCCTTCGGCTTCGACGATGAGACCTGTCGGCGCGACTTCAATGGGAACAGAGGCCGCGCGCTCCGGCATCGAAGTGCGGGAATAACACTCTCGCCCATCGGTTTATCATTTTGATCGGCGCGGCAAAACCGCCAGCGCGGCGACCAGCGAATCCAGGTCAACGGGCTTGAAGAAGTAACCTGCGTAGCCGCTCGCGGGATCGAGGTAGTCGTGCCGCTCTCCGCTGATCGCAAACACCGCGGCGTGCGCCGAGGGTGTCGGCGACGCACGGAGTTGGCTCAGGAACGACCAGCCATCCTCACGGGGCATTCGAAGATCGACCACCGCTGCATCGAGTACGTGACTCTCGGCGATGGCCAGCCCGGCTTTCGCGCTGCCGGCGCCAAAGGCCGTTGCACCGTAGGCGGTGAGATATTCCAGAAGCACGTCGACTGTGTCGGCGTGGTCGTCGATGATGAGGACCGAAAGGCCCTGAAGCGACCGCGACGTCCGCCCCATGGTCAAGACTGATACGGCGTTCAAGCCATCCTGTGGAGGTGCATGGCGTCAGCTTTACCTCCCACGGGCTCGCCACGTGTACATCTGCCACAGAAGGGCGCACCTGACGTGAAATCTGAAGGAGTGGCGGTCACGCGCCTCAACCGCGTACTCCATCTCTCCGGGGAGGATTGGCGTATCACAGCCGTCGCAAATCAGGTCCGTGCCGAAGTCTGCAAATGTTATCGCGCCGACATCAGGCAGCGCGCCTGTAGTGACCTTCTCGCGGATTTTGTCGGCAGCGTCCGGCGAAGACGGCATCTCGACTCCGAGACGTTTCGGCTGCGAGTAGCATGCCAGCGCCGGGGTTCGACGATGTCGACCGAACCTAAACCGGGACGCTCGTCGGAGCAGTGTGCGGCGCCACTCGTCGACCAACTTGTTTTGAGGTTTGAACGACAGGATGCGATCGAGCACGCCTCAGTCGTGTCTCGTCGACTCGCCAGCAACGGACATGAATCACGTCACCGTCGTCGAACGTGACCACGATGTCGTGTGATTCAAGTGGATCGTGACAGTTGCCGCATTTAGTGGTCGGCGTCTTCACCAGCAACTGTCTTTTACAAGACTCGGGCCATTTAAACGGCGTGGGTGCCGAAACGACACGGTGCACTTGGGCTCGACGATAGCAAGGGCGGGTCTCAGTACTGAGACGCGTTGATTAATACCGCGCGTCGTCGCTGCTACGCAGGCGCGTCATCGGTAGCCATCGGACGTGGAGAGAGATACGACACTAAACTGCCCGCCGTCGTTCCGAGCGTCGCTCGGCGAGACGCGTGGCGATCTCGCGCCCAAGCTGCTCGGGAGTGATCGGCTTTGTCAGGTAAGCACAGGCACCTTCCGCGATGGCCGAGTGCTTGAGGTAATCCTTGAGGTCGTGACCAGTCAGCACGATGACGGCAATGTTCGCCGTCCTCGCGTCTTTCTGCAGCTCCCGGATCGCAGCCCAGCCGTCCATCGTGGGCATCTGTAAGTCCATAACGATCATGTCCGGACGAGATACTCGCGCGAAGCGTGCGGCCTCACGTCCATCGGTCGCCGTCTCAACACGATACCCAACCATGTTGAGGTACAGCGCATACATCTCCCGCGTGTCCGCGGCGTCATCCGCGAGCAAAACGAGCGGGCGTGAGGCGCGTTCACGGCCCCGCATGGCCGAATAGTAGACATACGTAGTCCCGCAGTCGAGATGCGAAACAATTTTCCTATCGGCGGGCTCAGCCTCTCAACGAGACGACGTAGCGTCCTGCCGCGAGACCGACGGCACAGACACTGAGACACACGAGCGTCGTGACGATGACGTTGGCGAGCGCGCGACCGAACGCGTCGAGCTCGATCAGGCGCACCGTCTCGTAAGAGAACGCCGAGTAGGTCGTGAAGCCGCCCATCACACCCGCCGAGAGAAACAGGCGCGCCGGCTCGGAGAGCACGGCCGCCTCTTCCGCGAGCGCTTGCACGACGCCGATGAGCAGCGAGCCCGTCACGTTGACGATCAGCGTGCCGTAGGGAAAATCGAGACCGAGCCACCGCGCGGCCAGTCCCGACGTGAGGTAACGCAGGACGGAGCCGAGTCCACCGCCGACGGCGACCAGGACGACGCGGTCCACGTTCAGACGCCGCGGATCTCGGCGATGGAGACCGTGCGGCCCAGGCGCGCCGCGCGCGCGGCGGCTTCCACCACTTCGACGGTATGCAGACCGGCCCGCGCATCCACGGGCGACGGCGCGTTCGCACTGCAGGCGTCCAGGAACGCCGCGAGCTCCAGACGAAGCGGCTCGGCCACGGCCACCGAGAGCTCTTCCTTGCCGCGATCGAGCGCGTCCCACACGTCGCCCTTTCGCACGTGCTCGCCGGAGTACAGCGTGACGGTGCCCGCGCCATAGTCGGCCACGAGGCTGCCGCGCTCGCCCACGATGACGCACTCGCGGTGTGTCCCGGGCACGAAATAGTTCGCCTCGATCATCACCGGCACGTCGCCGAAGCCGACGGTGACGACCGACAGATCGTCGAGGCCGCGGCCGAGGAAGTCGCGCTGCAGCGCCGCCACGGTGGTTGCTTCGCGGGCGAGCAGGTAGGCGAACAGGTCGACGTAATGGATGCCGTCCGTATGAAACACGCCGACATCGGTCCGCGGGCGCTTGAACCCGGCGAAGCGGCCGGTTGCACAGCGAACGGCGCCGATGCGTTCCTCGGCGAGCGCCGCGCGCAGCGTCGCCGTCACCGGATGGAAGCGAAAGATGTGGCCCACCTGCACGACGCGGCCCGACGCGTCGGCCGCGGCCACGAGCCGGCGGCCTTCATCGACGGTGACGGTCAACGGCTTTTCGATCAGACACGGCCGCCCGGCGGCGAGACACGTCGTCGCGACCGCGAGGTGGTTGTCGGCGGGCGTGACGATGTCGACGGCGTCGACGCGGTCGAGTACCGCGCGATAATCGACTGTCGTTCGATCGGCGGCGACGCCTTGCGCGGTCGCCCACGTCAGTCGCGCCGAAGACACGTCGGCCGTCCAGACGTCGGCGCCCAGCTCCCGAAGCACACGCAGATGCTTCTCGCCCCAGCGTCCGAGGCCGATGAGCAGGACGTTCACGGCGCGGTTACTCGCGGACGAGGTCACCGCCGAGGTCCTCGGCGATCTCGTAGTGCAGCGTACGGGACTTCATCCAGCGCACGACGAGCAGATCCGCGGTGGCAACGAACACGCGATTGAGCACGCCGTATTTCGACTGCCCGAAGCGCCGCGGTCGGCTGCGCACCGGCACCTCGACGACTCGATACCCACGCATCCTCAGCAGCGTCGGGATGAACCGATGGAGCCCGCGGTAGAGCACGAGCCCGCGCAGGCATTCACGGCGAAGCGCGCGGAAGGTGCAGCCACTGTCCTGGATCGCTTCGTCGCTGACCCAGTTGCGCACACGGTTCGCAATACGGGAGGACAGCCGACGCACGATGGAATCGCCGTCTTCGCGGCTCACGCGCCACCCGACGGCCGCGTCCCATCGCTCGAGATGACGCAGGAGGCCCGGGATGTCACGCGGATCGTTCTGCAGATCGGCGTCCATCGTGACGATCAGGCGGCCGCGCGAAGCGTGAAACCCCGCATCGGTGGCCGCAGTCTCGCCGACGTTGGTCTTCAGCCGCACGAGCCGCACGCGCGGATCGCTGTCGCGCATCCCGCGGATGATCTCGGCGCTCCGGTCCAGGCTGCCGTCGTCGACGAAGACGACCTCGAAGTCGAGCCGTTCCGCGTCGAGCACCGAACGCAGCTCGGGCCAGAGGAGCGGCAGACTCTCTTCTTCGTTGTAGACCGGGATCACCACCGACAGCTCGATCATCGAGCGGAGCCGCGCCACTCGGTGACGAGTGTCTGCGGCAGATTCAGCCGATCGAGCACACGGGCCACCGTGTGGTTGACGATGTCGTCGAGATCCTTCGGGCGATTGTAGAAGGCGGGCATCGGCGGCAGGATCACCGCGCCCATCTCGGCTAGCGACGTGAGCACGCGAAGGTGTCCGAGATGCAGCGGCGTCTCGCGCACCACGAGAATCAGCGGCCGGCCTTCCTTCAGCGTGACGTCGGCCGCGCGCGACACGAGCGTGTCGCTGTGACAGGCGGCGATGGCCGCCGCCGTGCGAATCGAGCACGGAGCCACCACCATGCCGAGCGTGCGAAAGGAGCCCGAGGCGATGGAGGCGCCGATGTCGCGCACGTCATAGCGATGGTGCGCGAGCGCCTCGACGTCGGCCACGCTGTAGCGCGTCTCCTCGACGATCGTGCGCTTGCCGGCGCTGGAAATCACGAGGTGCGTCTGCACGTCGGCGCTCCCGCGCAAAACCTCGAGAAGACGGATGCCGTAGATCGAACCGCTGGCGCCGGTGATGCCGACGACCAGTCGCGTCACAACCGGAATCGCTTACGGAAGACCTCCTCGCGGGTCTTCTCGTAGAGCACTTCCCATTCGCGACTGCCCTCGGGCATGGGCCGCGAGTACGAGGCGAGCGTCTTGCGCACCTCGGTGTCGACGGATTCTTCGAGCTTCGACTCGTCGGTCAGCACGCGGATGATCTCGGGCCGGACTTCGTCGGGGGATTTGATCGTCACGCCCGGCACGTTGCCGAGCTCCTTCATGATGCGCTCGGCGAGAAAGAATATCCGCTCGCGGCTCATGCGCATCAGAGGATGAATCCTCGATCGCGTGCGAGCTTTTCCCTGACCTTGTTGAGAAGCTGCCGATAGTCCGCTGCCGAGTCCTTGATCATCTTCGCGTGCTCGAGCAGCAGCTTTCTTGCGTCGGCGTCGAGCGCTTCCTCCGCCGTCAGGTTCTCGACGACGACGTGACGGACGGCCGCGCGTGCCGCCGACTCGTCCTTGATGTCCATGATCTTGCGCGTCGTCAGCCGCTTGACGACCGCGTCGGCCATTCGTTCTGCGATCTCATCGCGTCGAGGCATACCAAGCGAGAGTACGTCCCCGCGACGCGGGGTGTCAAGGAAGCGCAGGCAACATCACGGTCATTCGTGTGCCCGTTGTCGACCCGGCCTCGGCGTGAACGGTGCCGCCGTGAGCCTCGACCAGTGATTTCACCACCGACAGGCCGAGACCGGTGCCAGGTCCCAGCGCGGCGGTGCCGCGCGTGCGGTAATACGGCTCGAAGATAAGGGCACGCTCCTCGGGAGGGATGCCCGGGCCCTCGTCCTCCACGTCGACGGTCACCACGCCGTCGGCCGCCCGCGCCCGCACGCGTATACAGCTGCCCGGCGGCGAATACTTGAGCGCGTTGCCGATGAGATTCTTGAGCACGCGATCCAGAGCGTCGGCATCGGCATCGACGTGCGGCAACGCGCCATCGACATGCAGCTCGACGCGGTGGCTGGTGCGCGTGCGCCGAAACAGCTCGACGGCGGCGGCGATGACCGGCGCCGGATCGAGCACGGCGCGGCGAATCGACAGCGCAAGACCGCGCTCGAGACGGGCGAGGTCGAGGAAGTCGCTGACGATGCGACCGAGACGCTCGATCTCACCGCGCATGATCTCCGCGAGCCGCCGGACCTCGGCCGGCGCGAACGGTCGCGTCGCCAGGAGCTCCGAGAATCCCTGGAGCGCGGTCAACGGTGTGCGCAGCTCGTGGGAGGCCAGGGCGACGAAGTCTGACTTCAAGCGATCCATTTCGGCCAGCCGCGCGGTGGCCTGGCTCACCTTCAGCTCCAGCTCTTCCGCGAAACGCCGCTGCCGCGCCGCCAGGCGCGCGTTATCGAGCGCCAGTCCCATGGCGGCTCCGAACCCGGCGAGAGCGTCGCGCTCCTCGCGCGAAAAGTCGCCGGCCCGCTCGACGGCGAGCACGCCAACGGTTTCGTCCATGCTCGTGAGCGGCACCACGACGGCGCGGCGTGCGCGTGGTCCCGCGCCGGCGTCGGTCACGAACATCGGCTCACGATGCGCCATCACGTAAGCGGCCGGGGACCGGGGATGGACGTGATCCGCCCCCGCGACCACGCGTCCGTTCTCCAGGACGAGCCCGGCCGCCTCGGCGCGCAAGCGTTGCTTCACAATCGAGGCGAGTCGCGTGGCGGTGAGCTCCAGTGTCGCCGGATCGGCGAGTGCGCGCTGTACCGCACGCAGCGCGTCGTAGCGCTCGCGCTGACGCCGCGCACGCGCCGCGAGGCTGCCGACGGCGGCGCCCGCTATCGTCAGTACGGCCAGCGTGACGATGCCCTCCGCGGCCGCCCGGGTCGGGCCATGCCCCTCGATCTCTCGGAGGACGAACGGGCCAAAGGCAAGCACCGCCCCGAGCGCTGCAACGACGCCGCCCGCGACGCCGAAGCGGAGGCCTGCGAACACGACGGGCACCAGGTACAGATGACGCCACGGCGTGCCCGGCGTCATGTCCGCAGCGGCCAGCGCCGCAGTGACGGCGATGAGCATAGCCGCGGGGGCGAGCGCCCAGCGAATGTGCCCAGCGCTCACGAAAGCACGTAGAGGAGACGGTAACAGATGAAGAACGCGACACCCGCCACTACGCCCGGGACAATGCTGCCGCTGCGCCAATACATCCAACAGTTGGCAACGCTGAGAAGCGTGAGGTAGAACACCGCGCCGGCCATGACTTCGAGGCTGTGCGGCAAGAGCGGATCCACGAGATAGCGCGCCAGACAGACGACGGTCACAAGCGTGCTCGCCATGGCGAAAGGCCAGCGACGCTGAGCGCGATCGAACAGCGCGCCACGGAAGAACGCCTCGGTCGTCAGCACGTTGGCTCCGGCGTCGTATGCCAGCCACGAGACCAGGTGCGCCGGCGTCGCCACGCGCACGCCGTAGCCGAGTGTCAGGGACGCGGTCAACAGCAAGTGCGCGCCGAGCAGTGTTCCGAGCGCGGCACCGGCGACGCACATGCCGATAGGAGGGCGCGTGAGACCAAGACCCGGAAGCTTACAGCGCTGGGTCCACAGCCACACCGGCGCGACCAGATAAGCGATCGCTGCAAACGCCGGGAGCGTCGCGCCGACCGCACCGACGAACACGACGGCCGCCGCCATCGCCGGCGCCGTGCGGCTGCGTGGACGACTCTGCGTCCAGGTCACGGCCGTGGCCAGCAACGCTCCCTGTGCCGCGCCGGCGCCCACTGCGCGTGCGGGCGTCAATGGCAACAACTCGGCGGCTGCGAGCGCCCCCGCCGTCGCGGTGAGCAGTCCCAGCACGACGAGCAGCGGCAGCGGCATGCCCGCCAGCAAGCTGCGTCTCGGCGGTATCCACGGGTCCGTGATCGCGTACACGATCAAGCTCGTTCCATGTTCAGCATGTCGAGCAGGGTGGCGACGACCGTCGTGTCGAGTGTGCGTCCAGCCTCCTGGAGAAGAATCGCGCGTGCCGCATCACGGGTGAGCGCGGAACGGTATGAGCGGGCCGAGGTGAGCGCGTCGAAGACATCGGCCACGGCGACGACGCGCGCTTCCAAAGGAATATCGTCTCCCCTGAGGCCATCGGGATATCCCGATCCATCCCAGCGTTCGTGATGGTGACGGATGACACGCGCCGCGGCCTCGAAGAACTCGAATGGCGCCACGATCTGCGCGCCGATCACCGGATGCCCGCGCATGATCTGCCACTCCTCAGGCGACAGCGATCGAGGCTTTCGCAAGATCCCCTCGGGAACGCCGATCTTCCCGATGTCGTGCAGCAGCCCCGCTTGGCCGACGGTATCGACGACGGCCGGGGCCAGACCAAGCGCCGACGCCAAACGACGACTCAGGGCGGCGACACGCTCGGAGTGCCCGCGCGTGTACGGATCTTTGGCCTCGAGCGCGTTGGCGAGGCCGAGCAGTGACTGACCGATCGCGCGCTGCATCTGGTGGTAGAGCCGGCGCACGTCCTCGGCGTAACGCAGCGACTGCTGATAGGCCGCGTGGAGACGGCGATAGTCCGCGGCCGGGTCGCGCTCTACTCGAGATGCCATGCGACACGCGGGAGGAGCCGGTCAACCAGCGACAGTAACCGCACGGGAGAGAACGGCTTGGTCAGGTAGTCGTCGGCGCCGGCGGCCAGTCCGCGCACGATGTCATCCTGCTGCGCGGCGGCCGTGAGCATGACGATGCGCGAGCCCGCCAGCCGGGAATTCGCGCGCAGCGCGCGACAGACGTCGAGGCCGCTGATATCCGGCAAGTGGACATCGAGAAAGACGAGATCGATGGCGACCGCCTCTGCGACGGCGAGTGCCGTGCCGCCGTCACCGGCCTCGAAGACCTGGACCCGCTCGTCCTCCAGCGTCACGCGCACCAACTCGACCACGTGAGGCTCGTCGTCGGCGATGAGAACAGAAAGCATGGCGCGCGCTGTCGCAAGGCGCGTACCACGCGGAAATGCGCGAATGGCGGGGATTTGAGGCCGAGCCCAAACGATAGCTGCCACACGGAGCGGGCGCAGTGCCCCCTTCGGTGGGCAGCGACGACGTCAGCGCCTCAGCGGTTTCGGCTGGCGATCTGCAGGCGATTGAGCGCGCGGGCGAGCGCCGCCTGTGCCCGCACGTAGTCGACCTCTTCTTGCGTCCGCCCGGACAACCGCTGCTCCGCGCGCTCGCGCGCCCGGTCCGCGCGGGCACGGTCGATCTCCTCCGGAAGCTCCGCCGTGTCGGCCAGAACGATCACCTTGTCGTTGCGCACCTCGCAGAACCCGCCGGCCACCGCCGCGCGGCGCTCGTCGCGACCGATGCGATACGTCAGCTCGCCGATGCCGAGGGTGGTGAGAAAGGCGGCGTGGCCAGGCAGGACACCGAAGTAGCCTTCGATGCCGGGCACCACGACTTCGTCGACCTGCTCTGAGATGATCGCTCGCGATGGTGTCGCGACTTCGAGCGTGAGGCGGTCGGCCATCTAGCCCTCGCGCATCTTCTTGGCTTTTTCCGCGGCCTCGCCGATGTCGCCGACCATATAGAAGGCCTGCTCGGGCAGCTCGTCGTGCTTGCCTTCGACGACCTCCTTGAAGCTCTTCACGGTGTCGGCCACCTTGACGTAGCGTCCCGGCAATCCGGTGAACTGCTCGGCGACGAACATCGGCTGTGACAGGAAGCGCTGGATCTTGCGCGCGCGAGACACGGCGATCTTGTCGTCATCCGACAGCTCTTCCATGCCGAGAATCGCGATGATGTCCTGCAGGTCTTTGTAGCGCTGCAGGACCAACTGCACCGCGCGCGCGGTTTGATAGTGCTCCTGGCCGAGGATGTTCGGATCGAGGATGCGTGACGTCGACGCCAACGGATCGACGGCGGGATAGATGCCGAGCTCCGAGATCGGACGCGACAGCACCGTGGTCGCATCGAGATGCGCGAACGCGGTCGCCGGCGCCGGGTCGGTGATGTCGTCGGCCGGCACGTAGATCGCCTGCACGGAGGTGATCGATCCCTTCTTCGTCGACGTGATCCGCTCCTGCAGCTGGCCCATCTCCGTCGCCAGCGTCGGCTGGTAGCCGACTGCCGACGGCATGCGGCCGAGCAGCGCGGACACTTCGGAGCCGGCCTGGGTGAATCGGAAGATGTTGTCGATGAACAGGAGGACGTCCTGGCCTTCCTCGTCGCGGAAATATTCAGCGGCCGTGA
>Ga0075423_10005109_pt1 | contig 12233 bp, 11 predicted proteins | sample SoiMethybrSBSTD2_FD_80114 | JGI IMG/M metagenome (GOLD analysis project Ga0075423, IMG submission 80114) | Bulk soil microbial communities from a Populus tree surrounding site in Tennessee, USA - Soil MetaG P. TD hybrid SBSTD2 | ecosystem: Environmental > Terrestrial > Soil > Tree plantation...
CCCCGTAGGTGGTCGCACCGCTCTCCACCAGCGCCCCGGCCCCGCCGTCCCCGCACATGCCCAGCGCCTCATACGTCAGCAGCTCATTGATCGAGAAGCAGTCGTGCAGCTCCACGACGTCCACGTCCTGCGGGCCGCGTCCGGCTTGCCGGTAGGCGCCGGCGGCCGCCCGCTCGGTGGCGGTGACGCGAGAGAGGTCGCGCTTGTCGTGCATGAACATCGTGTCGCTGGCCGCCGCGCTCCCCAGCACCCAGACGGCCCGGCGATGCGTGCGCGCCACCTCCTCCGAGGCCAGCACGAGCGCGGCGCCGCCGTCGGTGAAGGGGCAGCAGTCGAAGAGCTTGAGGGGATCCGCCACGTAGGCGCTCTGCAGCACCGTCTCGAGCGTGATCTCCTTCCTGAATTGCGCCTTGGGATTGTGCAGCCCGTGCCGGTGATTCTTCACCGCCACGTGTGCCATCTGCGTCTCGGTGGTGCCGTACTTCTCCATGTGGGCGCGCGCGATCAGGGCGAAGACGCCGGGGAAGGTGAGGCCGGTCGGCTGCTCGAAGGAGGCGTCGGAGCAGTAGGCGAAGTACTCGGTGGCGTGGTCGGTCGGCACGTGGAGGATGCGCTCGGCGCCGCCCACGAGCACGACATCGGACATGCCGGCGCCCACCTCCATCACCGCGTGGCGGAACGCGGCGTGGCTGGTCGCGCAGGCGTTCTCGAAGCGGGTGGTGGGGATCGTGGGTAGCCCCACCAGCGAGGCGGCCAGCGGGCTCATGTGCAGCTGGCGCTCGCTCTCACCGCCGGTCACGTTGCCGTAGTAGAGCGCCTGGATCGCCCGCGGCTCGATGGCCGCGTCGACGACCGCCTCGCGGGCGGCCTCCGCGAAGAGCTCCGCGCTCGTGCGATCGTGCTTGCCGAACTTCGTGACGCCGACCCCGATGACGGCGACCCGGCGCATCCGGACCTCCTGGGCTGAGCGGAATTGTTGAGGGCTCGACTCTTCTTCGAATATTACCGCGGGGACGGGGGGCCAGCCAACGCGGGAATCTGTCGTGCGCGGCGGGAGCGCGTGCTAACGTAGCCGCGAGACATCGAGGAGGTGAGCCCGGCGTGACGATGGAAGACCTGCTGATCGTCCTGCTGGCCGTGGCGTCGGGACTTTCCCTCTTCGTCGGCCTGGCCCAGGCGCTCGACGGCCGGCCGCGCCGCGTGTCCCTGCGTCGTCGAGCCCACGCCCTGTCGCCACATCACCGTCCGGCCGCCACCACGACTCCATCCGCCGCGCCCAGCCCGAGCGCCGGTCGCATCTTCGCCGACGCCCCGCCCGCCACCGCGCTCCGCGCGGCCGTCGTGGCCGAGCCGGAGCCGGTGGCCGCGCCCGAGCCGATTACGGTGTTCGAGCCGGCCGTCGAGCGCCTGGGCCAGGCCGAGGGCGCCTTGCCGGCGGCGGTGGAGCCGACCACCCCCGCGCGGCCGGCCCCCGAGCAGATCTCGCTCCTCGATGCGCCGACCGACGCGCCGCCCCGTCCTGCCGAGCCGGAGCCCGTGGCCGAGACGGTCGAAGCGGCCGGCGCCTCGGAGCCGGTGGCCGAGCCCGCGGCCGCTGCCGATCTGATGGGGGACGCGGCGCGCCTGCTCAAGGTCGGCGACCACGAGGGGCTGCTCGCCGCGCTCGAGCCCACGCTCAAGATGCGCGGGCGCGCGCGGAATCGCGCCCCCGCGTCGTTCGAGCGGGCCCTCCTCTCGGCCATGGCCGGGCTGGCCCAGCGAGCCCGGGGTGACGAGGCGTCGATGCGCGCGGCCTTCGAGCAGGGCGTGCGCGCGCTCCCGAAGACGGACGATAGCGGCAGCGAGCCTCGTGTGATGCCACTGGCGGAATCGATAGGGAGTCGCCTCGTGACGGACGGTCAGGCTGCGGGCGACGGCTCGCCGGCCACGCTCGCGGCGCTGCGGCTCGCGGTGGGCCTGCTTCGTGGGGTCGCCGTCGCGCAGGGGCGCCAGCCTCCCGCCGCGACCGCGGCCGCGCTTCCCCCGCTGGATACTGCGCCAGTCGACGCCGGCGGCGACGATCTGCCCCCCTGGGGCAGGGCCCTGCGCGCCCATCTGGCCGTCGAGCGTGCGCGAGATGCTCTCGCCACCGCGGCTGGACACCGGCTCGACGGATTCCTCGGCAAGCGAGATCACACGGGCGGGCACCGCTGGCTACGCGAGGTGCTGGGCTGGGACGAGCTGGGCGATCGCCGCGCGCCGATGGAGGACACGTACTGGCATGCGGTCGGCGGCGAGGTGACGCGGCTCGCCGGAAGCGCGCTCGAGTCGAGCGATGATCCGGCGGGCGCAACGGCCGCGCTCGAGAGCGCGGAGGCGCTGGTCGCCTCCCTTCCGACGGAATCGGCCCAGTCCCCGCGCTTCGACGAGCTGCGCCGGCGCATCTGGTGGGGCCACGTCAAGCTCGGGCTGCACCGCCTGGAGGTCGGCGACGCCAGCGGCGCCCCGGAGCCGCTCTACCGCGCGCTTCGCTGGGCCGGCGGGGACGCCGATCGCGAGATGGAGACGCGCCACACGCTGGCGCAGGCCCTCGATGCCCAAGCCGCAGGCGCGTCGGCACGGATCGAGAATCTGCTCGAGGCCGGCGATCGGGCCGGCGCGGAGACGGCCGGCGAGGAGCTCTGCCGGGCCATCGACCGTGGTCTCGCCGAGGGCGTGTCCCAGGAGGAGCTGGTCGACGCGCTCGCGAAGCGCCAGAACGTGATGGCGCGCATCGCCCAGGCCGTCTGACCGTGGCCCGGTTCGGGCCGGCCCTCACCCTGGGCCAGATGGTGGACGGGGCGGCGACGCGCTTTCCCGACCGCGAGGCGGTGGTGTTCCGCGGGCAGCGCGTGACCTATCGGGATCTCAGGCGTCGGGCGGACGACTTCGCCCGCGGCCTCCTCGACCTCGGCCTCGGACCCGGCGATCACGTCGTGCTGTGGATGCCGAACTGCGTCGAGTGGAACGTGGCCAATCTCGGCGTCGCCAAGATCGGCGCGGTGACCGTCACGTGCAACAGTCGCTATCGTGCCTTCGAGGTCGAGTACGTGCTGCGGCAGTCGGACGCGAAGGCCCTCATCATGGTCGACCGCTTCCCCGCCGCAAAGATGGACTATCTGGCCATTCTCGACGAGCTCTGCCCGGAGGCGCGCCGCCCGGGGGGGCTACCGGGGGCGCGCTTCCCCATGCTGCGACACGTGGTGGTGCTGGGCGCGGAAGTGCCCGCGGGGGCGGTCGACTTCGCGACGGTGGAGCGCGCGGGCGCACGACCGGGCGCGCCCTCGCACGACGGAATCCGCATCGATCCCGACGATCCGGTGGAGATGCTCTACACCTCGGGGACGACCGGCGAGCCGAAGGGGTGCCTCCTCTCGCACGGCAACATGTACTACAAGTGCCGGGTCTACACGGATCTCCACCACTGGACCCACGAGGATCGCTACCTGGTCCCGGTGCCGTACTTCCACATCTTCGGCTCGATGGGCGGGGTCGCGGCCAACTGCCTCGTGGGCTCCACCCAGGTGCTCATGGACGTGTTCGATGCGGGGGAGGCGATGCGCCTGATCCAGGGCGAGCGCGTGACGATCTTCTCGGGCGTGCCGACCATGTTCATCACCGTGCTCGGGCATCCCGCCTTCGGATCCTACGACCTGTCGTCCCTGCGGACGGGCTCCATCGGCGCCGCTCCGGTGCCGGTGGAGATCATGAAGAAGATCCTCGATCGCGAGGGCGGCCTCGGCATGGACGCGCTCGTGGTGTACGGGCTCACCGAGGCCACCGGCGGCACGCACTGGACGCGCGCGGGCGACGCGCTCGAGAAGCGCGTGGCCACGGTGGGGCTGCGCACGCCCGAGATCGAGGACCGCATCGTGGACCCGGCGACGGGCCGTCCGCTGCCGCCCGGCGAGGAGGGCGAGGTATGCGTGAAGGGGCCGACTCTCATGCTCGGCTACTACAAGAAGCCCGACGCCACCGCGGACAAGATCCGTGACGGGTGGCTCCACACCGGCGACATGGGCGTGAAGGACGCGGAAGGCTATCTCCGCATCACCGGCCGCGTCACCGACATGATCATCGTGGGCGGCTTCAACACGTATCCCGCCGAGATCGAGAATTTCTACCTGCGCCACCCCGGCATCCTCGACATCTCGATCGTGGGCGTGCCCGACCCCATCATGGGGGAGGTCGTGATGGCTTTCGTGATCCCGAAGCCCGGGGCCGCCCTGACCGCCGAGGCGGTCATCGCGTTCGGGCGGGACAAGATCGCGAACTTCAAGGTGCCGCGGTACGTGGAGATCGTGGACCAGTTCCCCCTCACCGGGTCGGGGAAGGTGCAGAAGTTCAAGCAGAAGGCCTACGCGGTGGAGAAGCTCGGCCTCAAGTCGCCCGGGCCCTAGATCAGCGAGAGGCGCCGGATCTCCTCGAGCGTGGTGACCGGCACGCCCATGAAGCTTTTCACCACCGCCGGGTCGAAGTGCGCGCCGGCGGAGCGGCGAATCTCGGCGCGGGCCGCCTCGAAGTCGATCGCGCGCGAGTAGGGCCGGTCGAACGTCATCGCGTCGAAGGCGTCGGCGACGGCGAAGATGCGCGCGCCCAGGGGAATCGCCTCGCCCTTGAGCCCCTGCGGGTAGCCGGTGCCGTCCCAGCGCTCGTGATGGTGATAGACGATGGGCACAGCCGGCCGCAGGAACGCGATCTGCTCCACGAGCTGCCGGCCGATCTCGGGATGCGTTCGCATGATCTTCCACTCGGCGGGGGTGAGCGGGCCGGGCTTGAGCAGGATGGCGTCGGGGATGCCGATCTTGCCGATGTCGTGGAGCAGCACGCCGTGCTCGAGGGTGCGCAGGTGGGCCTCGTCGGTCATGCCGTGGGCGCGGGCGATAGTGAGCGAATAGCCGCGCACCCGGCGCGAATGGGCCTGGGTGCCGAGGTCCCGCGTGTCGATGGCTGAGCCGAGCGCCTCCAGCGTGCTGCGGTACGTCTCCTCGAGGGCCCCGAGGGTGGCCTCGAGATCGCGCGTCGCCTCGGCGACGCGCCGCTCCAGCAGCGCGTGATACTCCCGCCGCTCGAGGATGAGGGCGCGGTGCTCCAGCGCCCGCTCCGCGGCGTTCAGCAGCTCCTCCATGTTGACCGGCTTGAGGATGAAGTCGTAGGCGCCGTACTTGAGGCTCTCCACCGCCGTCTGGATGTCGCCCACACCGGTGAGGACGAGGAATGCGGCGTCGGGATCCAGAGCGCGCGCCTGCTTGAGGAACTCCACCCCGGACAGCGCGGGCATCTGCACGTCGGTGACGGTGAGGGGCGGGCGCTCGGCCTGGAACAGGGCGAGCCCTTCCTTGCCGTTGACCGCGTGCCGGCAGGTGAACCCGGCGCCCTCGAAGAACTCGGAGAGCACACGCCGGATCTGGCGGTCGTCGTCGACGATGAGGACGCGGCGCTCGGCGATGCTCACGTCGGGCGCCCCGTCTGCCGCGGGGCCGGGGCCACGTCCTCGAACACGGAGACGCGGTTCTTGCCAGCGCGCTTGGCCGCGTAGAGCGCCTCGTCGGCGGCCCGCATGAGGTCATCGGCGCCCGGCGCGACGTCCTCGGGGAGCGAGGCGATGCCGAAGCTCGCGGTGAGCCGCCGATCGTGCGAGAACCGATGCGTGGAGAGTACCCGACGGATCCGGTCGGCGTAGAGCTTGGCGCCGGCCTTGGACGTCTCGACGAGCAGCACCGCGAACTCGTCACCGCCGTAGCGGCAGATCACGTTGATGCCGCGAGAGTAGCGAAGCAGGATGTCCGACATGTCGCGCAGGGTGTCGTCGCCCGCGCCGTGCCCCAGGTCGTCATTGATCTCCTTGAAGCCGTCGAGGTCCACCAGCACGACGGAGACCGGGTGATTGAACCGCCGGTAGCGGGACACTTCCTCCTCGAGGCGAATCGAGTAGAAGCGCCGGTTGTAGAGACCCGTCACCTCGTCCTTGAACGAATACTCCTTGAGGCGGGCGTTGCTGAGCTCGAGATCCTTGTAGGCGGCCTCGAGGCGATGGGCGTAGTCCTGGATCTCGTTGCCTTGCTCCTCGATGCGCCCGAGGATGCGCGAGAACGCGCCCATCATGGCGCCGACCTCTTCGTTGCCGCCGCTCAGGGCCAGATCGGGCAGGTCAATGGGCAGGGGTGCCGGCACGGCCGGCGCGGCCCCGGCGCGGCGCAGGGTCACGACCATGAGCCCCCCGGCGAGGACGGCGACCACGACCAGGAGGCCCTCGACCACGGGCATGGCGAAGCCGAGCCGGGCGGGATCGTAGAGGGGACGCACCCGCAGCTCGATCACCAGCACGAGGGCCGCGGCCACGAGGATGATGGCCCCGGAGAGGGCCAGGGCGAGCGTCGATTTCGGACGGCTCATCGCGGCTTGCATGGGTCGAGCGTCGAGAATACCGAGTCCGCGCTCGGTCCCTGCGATTATTCCTCTCGGGCTCTCGGACTGTCAAGCAACGCGCCCGCTCGCTTGACGCTCGCGCGCGGCGTGGGGTAGGGTAGGACGGCATGACGTCTGTCTCAAAAGTCGTCAATGTTGACAAGCAGATTGATTGCACCGGGCTCTTCTGCCCCATGCCGATCGTGAAGACCCGCGAGGCGCTGCGCGACATGGCGCCCGGCCAGGTCCTGGAGATGCTTTCCGACGATCCGGCTTCCGACGCCGACATGAAGAGCTGGGCCCAGCGCTCCCGGAACGAGCTGATCGGAGTGTCCCGGGACGGAGCGGTGTACCGCTTCCTGGTCAGGAAGTCGGGATAGACGGTGGAGGCCGGCGGAGAATCCCCCGGCCGCGTCTACTTCGACTACGCCGGCTTCGCGCCGGTGGATCCCCGCGTGCTCGCGGTCATGCGGCCCTTCTTCGAGGCCGGGATCGGCAATCCGTCCGCCCGGCACTCCCTCGGCGCTGAGGCGCGCGAGTCCCTGGAGGCGGCACGCATCAAGGTCGCCCGGCTGATCGGGGGTGCCCCCGGCGGCGTGATCTTCACCTCCGGCGCCACCGAGGCCAATAACCTCGCGATCAAGGGCGTGGCGCTCCGCGCGGGCGAGCGCCCGCGCCACGTGATCGCCGCGTGCATCGACCACATCTCGGTGCTCACCGCGTGCCGCGACCTCGAGAAGGCGGGCGGCGCGGTGACGCTGCTCCCCGTGGACGCGGAGGGGCGGGTGGATCCGGACGCGCTGCATCGCGCACTCCGGCCCGAGACGGCGATCGTGAGCATTGCCGCTGCCAACGAGGAGATCGGCACCCTGCAGTCGCTCGCCGATCTCGCCCGGGTGACGCGCGCCGCGCGCGTGCCGCTGCACGTGGATGGCGTGGGGGCCATCGGCCGTGCACCCCTCGCGGTGGATGCGCTGGGTATCGATCTTCTGACGGTGTCCGGCAACGATATTTACGGCCCGCCGGGCACCGGCGCGCTCTGGGCGCGCAAGGGCGTGAAGCTGGCGCCGCAGATCCTAGGCGGCGGCCAGGAGGTCGGGTATCGCTCCGGCACCGAGAATCTCCCGGGGCTAGTGGGGCTGGGCGTCGCCGCGGACCTGATCCGGAGCGAGAGCGCGCACGGGGAGCCCGCGCGGCTCTCGGGGTTGCGTGACCGGCTGATTCAGGGGTTGCTCGAGGCCATCCCCGACTGCCGGATCACCGGCTCGCTGACCCGCCGCCTGCCCCACCACGCGAGCATGGTGCTGCGCGGGGTCAAGGCGGACAGCGTGCTCCTCGACCTGGATCTCCAGGGCATCGCCGCCTCCTCGGGCTCGGCCTGCGCCGCACTCACCCAGACGCCGTCGCATGTCCTCCGCGCCATCGGCTGCACGCCCGCCGAGACGGACGGCTCCCTCTGCTTCACGCTGGGCCGCTGGAGCACCTCCACGGAGGTGGACACCGTGCTCGACCGGCTACCGCCCATCGTGGCGCGCCTCCGTGCCCTCTCCGTCCCGGTCACGCCGGCGTCCCACTAGCGCGCCCGTGCGGCTCGTCCTCTTCGACATCGATGGCACCCTCGTGCTCACCAAGGGCGCGGGCCGCCGCGCGCTCGGCGCCGCGCTCCTGCGCGTGTATGGGACCACGGGGCTCATCGACGGCTATGACTTCCGCGGCAAGACCGATCCGCGCATCGTGACCGATCTCATGGGCGCCGCCGGCCTCGCGCCGGAGGTGATCCTCGCGGGGCTGGGCGACTGCTTCGAGGCCTACGCGCGCGGACTGACGGGCGAGATCGGCGACGGGCAATGTGTGACGCTGCTGCCGGGTGTGGCCGACCTCGTGCGGCGGCTCGACATCGCCGAGGGCGTGGTCCTGGGCCTCCTCACCGGCAACATCGAGGAGGGCGCGCGCATCAAGCTGGCGCCCACCGGGCTCTGGCCCTACTTCCGCACCGGGGCGTTCGGTTCCGACGATGGCGACCGCCGGCGGCTGCCGTCCCTGGCGGCGCGGCGGGCGCAGGCGCTCACCGGCCATGCCTTTCGCCCCGAGGAGGTGCTCGTGATCGGCGACACGCCGCTGGACATCGAGTGCGCGCGGGCCTTCGGGGCGGTGGCGGTCGCGGTGGCGACGGGCTTCCACCCCTATGCGGACCTCGAGGCCGAGAAGCCCGATCTGCTCTTCGAGAGCTTCGCCGACGTGAAGACGGCGGCGTCGCGCCTCCTCGCCTAGGGGAGGCCGGTGATCTTGATCCCCGAATTCTTGAGCTTGTAACGCCGGTTGATCGTCGCCAGCACCGCCGTGATCCCCTCTAGCGGGCCGGCATTGCTGAGCGCGCCCACGTCGACTGTCCGAAGGCCCATCGACGCGCCGAGGTCGGCCACGCGCTTCTTGGCCTCGGCATCCCCACCGCAGATGAGCAGATCGCACTCGATGTCGTGCTCGGTGGCCGAGAGCTCGTGCGCGGCGATGTGGTGGAACGCGCCGACCACGCGCGCGTCCGCGCCCAGCATCTCCTGCGCCTCTTCGGCGGATGAGCCCTGGGGGGGCGGCGTGAACAGGCGCGGGCCGCCGAAGGTCAGCGGCACCACGGTCGAGACCACCACCTTGCCGCGACATGCCTCGCGCACGTCGGGGAGGGTGGCAGCGAGGCCGCCCGCAGGCAGCGCGATCACGACGATCTCGGCGGCGGCGGCCGCGTCCCGGTTGCCCGCGCCGCTCATGCGCGCGCCCGGCACGAGCGCGGCCAGTTCCGCCGCCTTCGCGCGCGCCCGCTCGGCATCCCGGGAGCCGATGACGATGTCGTGTCCGGCCTGGGCCCACCGCACCGCCAGGCCCGCGCCTTCCTTGCCCGTGCCGCCGAGTATGCCGATCTTCATGGGTCTCGCCTCATGTGGGGTTCACCGGAAGAGGTCCCGCACGGGATCGCGCTGCAGCGGCCGGCTGTCCGCCTCCGCCGCCGTCCATCGCGCGCCGCGAATGATGACGACGGGGATGCGATCGAGCTTGCCCATCACCGGCTCGGCCGCGGAGGCCAGCTCATCGGCCACCGCGAGGATGGTCGCCTGCAGCACGTGGCCCGCGGGGTCGGTGTCCCCGAGATAGCTGACGATAGGCTCGATGCCCGCCAGCCCGACCGCCACGTTGACCAGGCCCTCGCGCCACGGCCGCCCGAACGTGTCGGCGACGATGATGGCCAGCGTGTGACCGGTGAGCTCGGCCAGGCGCTGCCGGAGGGCCCGCGCGGAGGCGTCCGAGTCCGCGGGAAGGAGGCAGGCGGTGTCCCCGTCCACGTTGGACTGGTCCACGCCCGCGTTGGCGCAGATCCACCCGTGATGCGTCTCCACGATCAGGACGCCCTTGGCCTGCCGCACGATGCGGCGGCTCTCGCCGAGGATGACCTCGACGAGGCGCGGGTCGCGGTCGATCTCGGCGGCGAGCGCGGCGGCGCGCGGTGACGGGGTGACCTCCGAGAGCCTGACCAGCCGTCCCTCGGCCTTGGACACGATCTTCTGACTGACCACGAGCAGATCGCCCGCCGCGAGCGGGGTGCCCTGGTGCCGCGCGGCCTCGACGATGAGGGGCGCGAGATCGGCGCGCGGAGCGACCTCGGGCAGCCCCTCGATGCCGATCACCTCGTAGCGGGCGGGCACGATCAGCGGGACGCGGGCAGGCGCTCGACCAGCCGGAGGGCGTGGCAGAGCCGACCCGCGCGCGTCGACTCGCCGTGGGCGAGGAGCAGGCGCAGGTCCTCGGGGCCGTCGACGTCGAGCCCGACGCCGCCCAGCCTGAGGACGCGCGGGGCCAGGCCGCGCGCGCGCGCCGCGTCGAGATGATTGGCGAAGGAGGGCTCGCCGAACTTGAGCGGCATGATGTCGACCGGCGACAGGAGCGCGGCATTGGTGCCGAAGCCCGAGCGGGATGGGACGAAGGTCACGCCGGGCGCGCCGGCCGTAGCGAGGAGCGCGACCACCTCTTCCGGCGTCGTGCACGGCACGTCCCCGGGAATGGTGAGGAACGTCTCGGCGCCCCGACGGGCGGCCTCCGCCTGGGCGAAGGCCACCGCCTCGGTGTGTCCGCGGTTCGCGCTCTCGGTCAGGCACGGCACCCCGCGGCGCCACGCGAGGGCGAGGATCTCGGGATCCCGCGTGACGAGGTGGATGTCGAGCCCGTCCGTCGCCGCGAGGGCGTCCAGCACGTCCTCCAGCATGGTGGCGGCGAGATCGTGACGCTCCGCAGGCTCGAGGGCGGGGATGAGCCGCTGCTTGGCGCTCATGAGGTCCTTCACCGGCACGGCGGTGAAGACACGGCTCATTGCAGGCTCTCCAGGACGCGCCGGGCGAGCGCGGTCTCCGCCGCGCGATCGGTCATGAGGGTGGGCGCCGCGACCCCGCGGACGCCCAGAGCGGCGAGCTCGGGCAGAAGCCCCCGGTCCCGCTCATCGACGACGAGCACATCGAGCCAGGGCGTGTACGCCCGTGCCACGCCCGCCGCCGAGACCGGGAGCCCGGCCATGGCCATGAGGCGTCCCGCAGGGCCGGAGACCGCTTCGCCCCCGACGATGGGGCTGATCCCGACGACGGTGGCGCCGGTGTCCTGCAGCGCGCTGACGATGCCGGGCACCGCGAGAATGGGGCCGATCGAGGTGATGGGATTGGATGGGCATACGATCACGGCTTCGGCGCCCCGGAGCGCCTCCAGCACCCCGGGGGCCGGCACGGCGGCGGCGGCGCCGGCATACTCCACCGCGCGCACGTCGGTCTGGGCCTTGTCGCGGACGAAGTATTCCTGGAAGGTGATCCAGCCCTCGGGTCCCAGAATGCGAGTCCGCACCGGCTGATCCGACATCGGCAGCACGCGGGCGGGCACCCCCAGCGCCGCCGTGATGTCCGCCGTCACCTCGGTGAGCGCGCGTCCCTCGCGGAGGAGCCGGGAGCGGTGCAAATGCGTGGCGAGGTCGCGATCCCCGAGGCCGAACCAGGCCGGCTCCGCGAAGCGCGGCATCTGCTCGAGGGCGTTGAAGGTCTCGTCGCGAAGCCCCCAGCCTTTCCGCTCGTCGATGAGGCCGGCGAGGGTATAGGACACGGTGTCGAGATCGGGCGAGATGTGCAGGCCCCAGAGCTCGGTGTCGTCGCCGGTGTTGCCGATCACGGTGAGCGCGCCGCCCGGCAGGAGCGGCGTCAGCCCACGCAGAAGCTTGGCCGCGCCGGTTCCGCCGGCGAGGGCGACGACGCGCATCGCCGGACTAGCGGCGGCGCCGGCCGCCGGAGGAGCGTGGCGCGCGGGCGCCCTCGGGCACGGGCTCGCCACGGCGGGCCGCCTCCGCGCGGCCGGCCATGCTCCAGATCGCCGTGCCCCCTCGCCAGCCGAAGAGCCCGAGGCCGGGCCGGCCGCGCAGCGCGCCGGGAAGGTCGGCCTCGGGAATCGGGATGAACCCGGCGCGGACCCAGATGCGGTCGAGGCCCTGGGGGCGCGTATAGAGCGTGTCGATGCCCTGAGCCTCCGAGAGGCTCAGGGCCGGTTCCAGGAGTCCGGCGGCGATGTCGAACAGCGTCTCGGGATCATCCGCGTCGGGGACCACTACGACTGGGCCGTAGAGCATGGCCGCGCCCCCCGCACGCTCGAGGAGGAGGGCGCCCACGAGGCGGTCGCCGTCCCAGGCGCCCCAGCCGGCGGAGACCGCCGGCCCGGGCGGGGCCCACGCGCCGACGAAGCCGAACAGGTCCCGGGCGTCCCGGCCGGGATCGGCGAGCGTGCGGTACGCGAGC
>Ga0075423_10005110_pt1 | contig 12231 bp, 11 predicted proteins | sample SoiMethybrSBSTD2_FD_80114 | JGI IMG/M metagenome (GOLD analysis project Ga0075423, IMG submission 80114) | Bulk soil microbial communities from a Populus tree surrounding site in Tennessee, USA - Soil MetaG P. TD hybrid SBSTD2 | ecosystem: Environmental > Terrestrial > Soil > Tree plantation...
CCTGGCGCCAGATCCTGACCGGCGATGCCCAGGGCGCGCAGCGGGACCTGCAGAAGCTGCTCGCGCGGAGCCCGGGGCTCGTCGCCGCGGAGACGGCGCTGGGCTACGCGCGGCTGCGCGGGGGCCGGCTGGAGGAGGCGAGCCGCAGCTTCGAGAACGTGATCGCCCGGCAGCCCGAGTACGTTCCCGCGCTCGCGGGCGCGGGCGCCTCCGCCAACCGCCGCGGGGACGCGGAGGGGGCCCTGCGCTTCTACCGGCAGGCCCTGGCGGGCGAGCCGGGCAGCCCGTTCCTGCGCCAGCGCGTGGCCGAGCTACGCGTGCAGGTGACCGAGCGCCGCGTCGCCGCCGCCCGCGCGGCGCAGGAGGCGGGCCGGGTCGAGGAAGCGGTGGCGACCTACCGCCAGGCCCTCGACGCGGCGCCGGAGGTCGCCGGGCTCCGGCTCGAGCTGGCCAACCTCCTCGCGGCGGGGGGCGACGCCGAAGGGGCCGTCGCCGTCCTGAAGGCCGATCCCACCGAAGACCGGCAGGTGCTTCTCCGCCTCGCCGATGTGGAGACCCAGCGCGGGGACTACCCGGGCGCGCTCGAGGCCTATCGCCGCATCCTGGCGCGCGACCCCCACGACGAGGAGGCGCAGCGGCGCTCGCGCGAGGCGCGCGAGGCGATCGAGATGGACCAGATGCCGGAGGAGTACCGGCGCATCGCCACCGCTCCCGCCATCACGCGCGCCGACCTCGCCGCCCTCATTGCGGTCAAGGTGACCGCCCTCTCGCGGGTGCCGCCGGCCGAGCCCCAGGTCGCGGTCGACATCTCGGGATCGTGGGCGCGCGGCCACGTGATCAAGGCGCTGTCGTACGACATCATGACCGTGTATCCGAACCACACGTTCCAGCCCGCGGCGATCGCGCGCCGCGGCGACGTCGCCCGTGCCGTTCAGCGCGTGCTCGACCTGCTCAAATGGCCGGCCACCGCCGGCCCCAACCCCACGGACATGTCGCGGAGCAACGTCTACTACTACCCGGCCACGCGGGTGGTGGCGGCGGGCCTCATGGACCTGACGCCCGCCGGCGGCTTCGAGGCCTGGCGCCCGGTCTCGGGCCCGGAAGCCGTGGCCGTCGTCGAGGAGCTGATCCGCCTCGTCGGTCCGTAGGCCTCCCACTGTCGACTGTTGACTGTCGACTTTCTTTGTAGTGCTTGCCGTCCTTGACAGACGCGTCTAATATTCACAGCCGGAGGCCCGTGCCCATGGACGAGCGGGAGGTCCTGAGGACCGTTCCCATCTTCTCGGAGTTGTCCGACGAGGACATCGCGAGCCTGGCGCACCTGGCGCTGCGCAAGCGCTACCCGAAGGACACGGTGGTGTTCTTCGAAAACGAGGAAGGCGACTTCTTCTTCACCATCCTCGAGGGACGCATCAAGGTGACGATCCTCGGGGACGACGGCCGCGAGGTGATCCTCTCCGTGCTCGGCCCCGGCGACTTCTTCGGGGAGATGGCCCTGCTCGACAACGAGCCGCGCTCGGCGACCGCGATCGCGGTGGAGGAGAGCGAGCTGCTCTCGCTGCACCGCAACGACTTCCAGACCGTGCTCAACGACAACCGCAGCATCACGAGCGCCCTCATCCGGGTCCTGAGCGCGCGGCTCCGCCGGGCCAACCACCAGATCTCCACCCTCGCCCTGCTCGACGTCTACGGCCGGGTGGCCCGCGTCATCGTGGACATGGCCCGCGAGGAGGGCAAGCGGCTGCGGGACGGGCGCATCGCCTTCCGCCGCGCCACCCACCAGGAGATCGCGAACCGGATCGGCACCACCCGCGAGACGGTGACGCGGATGCTGAAGGACCTGGAGCGCCAGGGCCTGATCCACGTCGAAGGCAAGGAAATCGTCGTCCAGCCCGACTTCGAGAAAGTTTTCGATTAGGCCTGTCCGTCGGGCACGCGGGTCGCCCTCCGCGGGGGACGCTCCGCGCGCTGGCTCTTAAAAGGAAAGTATCTTCGCGCGCTCCGCTCCCGGTCGGCACCTCCCAGTCTTCTCATTCGCCGCCCGAGGCCCCCGCTGCGGGCGACCCGCGCGCCCTCCTACTGATTGCCTGACTTACAACAGGCTCAGCAGGTGGTCCTTGATTCGGGCGCGGACGGCTTCGTCGCGGGTGGCGGTGAGGGCCATCTCCCACATCTCGACCGCCTTCCGCCAGAACTCCTGCTTCTGGTAGAGGGTGGCCAGGGCCGTGATCGCGTCGTAGAAGTCCGGCGTGATGTGGACGGCGCGCTCGTAGTGGTCGATGGCGTGGAACACCATGCCCTTCTTCTCGTAGGCGAGGGCCTGGTAGTAGTGGAGCAGGTCGTTGAACTGGTCGATGGCGAGCCCGCGGCTGAAGGCGGCGATGGCGTCGTCGACCCGCTCCTGCTTGAGGGCCACGACCCCGTCCTTGAGCTGCTGGCGCGCGGCCGCCTCCGACGTGGGGGAGGGAGCGGGGGCGCGGTTGAGCAGCGTCTCCACGCGCCGGAGCAGCTCCACCGGCTCGAAGGGCTTCTCGAGATAGTCGTCGGCCCCGTACTTCTCCTTCACGTCCGCCGCGAAGCGCCAGCCGGTGTGGATGGCGGAGATCATGACGACGGGGATGTGCCGGAAGCGCTCGCTCGTCTTGAGCTGCCGGCAGATCTCGAAGCCGTGGACCTCGGGCAGCATCCCGTCGAGCACCACGAGGTCCGGCATCGTCTCGCGCACCTTGGTCAGGGCCTCGCGGCCGGTGCGGGCGGTCACCACCCGGTACCGGCGCGACTGGAGCACGTTCTCCATCAGCTGGAGGACGGCGGGATCGTCGTCGACGGCGAGGATGGTCTGGACCTCCTCGATCGCGGGCACGCGCACGGCGGCCGGGGGCACGGGAACCTGGGTGAGGGGGGTTCCGGCCAGCGTCTCGAAGACGGCGCGCTCCTTCTCCTCGAGGGGCACCACCGGCACCGGCTTCACCACCTCGGGCTCCGGGGCGGGCGGCGGGGGGGTCACGCGGACCTTCTGGACGCTCGGGCTGATCTGCCGCTGGCCGCTCTTGAGCGCCCGGCGGGCCTCGACGAACGCGTTCTTGACCGACGATTCCAGCGCGATGAGGGGGGCGAGCCGGACGCCGGTCTTGAACTCGATCTCCGAGATCACCGTGCGGTCGAGCGGGTCGGCCATGGCGAGCTGCAGGCGCGTGCCCTCCACCCGCACCGGGAAGGCCAGGTGCCGCTCGCACAGCTCGAGGGGCACCATGTCGAGCAGCGACAGGTCGATCTCGGTCTTGGACAGGTCCACCGGCGGGACGCCGAGCTGGCGGCCGAGGTAGGTCACCGCGAACTTCTCGGTGAGGATGTGCTGGCGCACGAGCACGCTCGCCAGCCTCTCGCCGTACGTGCGCTGAAGCGAGAGGGCCTCGGTCAGCTGGGCGGGGGTGATGAGCTCGGCCTCGCGAAGGATCTCGCCCAGCTCCTTCCTAGGCACCGGGATGCGTCTCCTCCACGAGGACCGTGACCTCGAGGCGGCGCCGGCCGCGCGCGAGGGTGAGGCGCAGGTGGGAGCCGACCGCCGCCCGCGCCAGCTCGTTGCGGAGCTGGGCGGCGGATTCGACCGGACGTCCCTCCACCGCCAGCACCACGTCGCCGGGCACAACCCCCGCCCGGTCCGCGGCGCTGTTGCGGAGCAGCTCCACGATCAGGACGCCTTCCTGGCCGCCCGCGCCGGGCAGCGTGTCCTCGTTGACGTCGGCCACGCGGGTGATCCCCAGCGTGCCCCGCACCACCCGGCCGTGGGCGACGATCTGGTCCACCACCGCCCGCGCGAGGTTCGCGGGCACCGCGAAGCCGATGCCCTGGTAGCCGCCGGTCTCGGAGTAGATCGCGGTGTTGATGCCGATGAGCTCGCCGCGGGCGTTGACGAGGGCGCCGCCCGAGTTGCCGGGGTTGATGGCGGCGTCGGTCTGGATGAAGTCTTCGTAGTCCACGATGCCGATGTTCGACCGGCCGGTGGCGCTGATGATCCCCATCGTGACCGTCTGGTTGAGCTGGAACGGGTTTCCCACCGCGACCACGTACTCGCCGACCTCGGCCTTCGCGGAATCGCCCCACGGCAGCGTCGGCAGGCCCGCGCCCTCTACCTTCACGACCGCGATATCGGTGACGGGATCGGTGCCGACGAGCGTCGCCGCCAGCCGCCGGCGGCCGGCGGTAGTGATCGCGATGCGGCTGGCGTGCTCGATCACGTGGTTGTTCGTCACGATGATGCCGCCCGCCCCCACGATCACCCCGGAGCCGAGGCTCATCTTGCGCTCCTCCTGGGGGATCCGGAACGGCAGGTCGCGGCCGAAGAACTCCCGGAAGAAGGGGTCGCTCAGGAACGGGGACCGCTCGGTCCGGTAGACCTGGAGCGCCGAGATGTTCACGACCGCGGGCGTGGCGCGGCGGGCGATAACGCGAAAGTCGGGACCGAGGGGAAGGCCGGCCGGGAGAGATGTCGACGCCGGCGCCGCGGTCTCGGCGGCGCGGGTGGGGAGCTCCAGGCGGCCGGAGAATCGCGTTCCCAGGACCAGGCCGGCCAGGAGGCTGGCGGCGGCCACGGCCAGCAGCACCGTCCGGCGGCGGCTCATTCCCGCTCCCGCCGCGAGCCGCCGCGGCCGCGCACCTTCGGCAGCTCGAGGCGGAGCACGCCGTCCCGGAGCTGCGCGCCGACCCGGCCGGGATCGACCTCCTCGGTCAGCTGGAACGAGCGCAGGAACGGTCCGTGGCTACGCTCCATGCGGTGGAACCGGTCCGGCCGGAAGCCGAGGCCCCGGCGCTGACCCTTCACGGTGAGCGTGTCCCCGTCGACCTGGACCTCGACGTCGTCCTCGTCGATGCCGGGCAGCTCGAGCAAGACCACGAAGGCTTCCGGCGTCTCGTAGGCGTCGGCCAGGGGCGTCCACGTGCCGGAGCCCATGAGGGCCGGCTCCTCCAGGCGGCCGGCGAAGCTTTCCTCGAAGAGCCGGTTCATCCGCTCCTGGAGGCTCAGCAGGTCCCGGAGGGGGTCCCACTTGCGCACGGTCACGGGCGAGTCATCGGGTGGCAAGGCGACAACAATGGAGTCTACCTCATGGGCCGAGGCGCTTGCGAAGCTCGTCGAGCAGGGCCAGGGCCTGGAGCGGGGTCAGATGCTCCAGGTCCAGCCGGCGCAGGTCCTCGAGCACTGATTCCTCGGCGCCGCCGAACAGGGCGAGCTGCCGTCCGCCGGCGGCCGGAGGGGCGGGCTGGTCGCTGCGGGCCAGCCGCGGCCGGCCTTCACGGTCGAACTCGGTGCGCTCGAGGTTGCGCAGGATCTCCTGGGCCCGGGCCACCACGGGAGCGGGAAGCCCGGCCAGGCGGGCGACCTGGATCCCGAACGAGCGGTCCGACCCCCCGGGCTCGATCTTGCGCAGGAACACGACCGTGTCGTGCCACTCGCGCGCGGATACGTGGAGGTTGCCGACGCCGGGGAGGTCGGCGGCGAGGTCCGTGAGCTCGTGGTAGTGCGTGGCGAAGATCGTCTTGCCGCCCGTGGCCGGGTCGCGTGCGATCTGCTCCGCCACCGCCCACGCGATGGAGAGCCCGTCGAACGTGGCGGTGCCGCGCCCGATCTCGTCGAGCAGGATCAGGCTGCGCGCGGTGGCGTGGCGCAGGATGTGGGCGGTCTCCTGCATCTCCACCATGAACGTCGACTGGCCGCGCAGGATGTGGTCGGTGGCCCCCACCCGCGTGAAGATGCGGTCGACGATGCCCACCTTGGCCTCCCGCGCGGGCACGAAGCACCCCATCTGGGCCATGACGACGATGAGCGCGGTCTGGCGGAGGAAGGTCGATTTGCCCCCCATGTTGGGGCCGGTGAGCACGAGCAGCCGGGGCGCGCCGTCGCCTATCTTGAGGTCGTTGGCCACGAACGGGTCGGGGAGCACGCGCTCCATCACCGGATGGCGGCCCTCGACGTAGAGCAGCTCGTCGCCCGCCCCGATGCGCGGCTTGACGTAGCCGTAGCGGGCCGACACCTCGGCCAGGGTGGCGAGCACGTCGAGGACGGCGGCGGCGCGGGAGGTGCGCTGGACCTCGCGGGCGGAGGCGGCCACCCGGCCGCGCAGCGCGTCGAAGATCTCGGCCTCGCGCGCGAGGATCCGCTCGTCGGCGCTCAGCACCTTCTCCTCGTACTCCTTCAGCTCGGGGGTGATGAAGCGCTCGCCGCCCGCCACCGTCTGCTTGCGGATGTAGTCCGGCGGCACCCGCTCGAGGTTCGATTTGCTCACCTCGATGTAGTAGCCGAACACCCGGTTGAAGCGGACCTTGAGCGACGCGATGCCCGTGCGGGCCCGCTCGCGCTCCTCGATGGCGGCGATCGTGGTGCGGCCCCCATGGCTCATCTGCCGGAGCTCGTCGAGCTGGGCATCGACGCCGTCGCGGACGAGGCCGCCCTCGCGCACGGTGGGCGGAGGCTCGTCCACGAGGGTGGCTTCGACGTCGGCGGCCACGTGCAGCGGCGGATCGAGGTCCTTGAGCTGCGCGCGGACGAGCGGCGCCGCGCTCGTCTCCACCGCCTCCGCGGCCGCGGGCAACGCCCGTAGCGAGCGCGCGAGCGCGCACAGGTCGCGGGGAGACGCGGTGCCGAGGGTGACGCGGCCGACGATGCGGTCCAGATCCTGCACGCCCTTGAACGCCTCGCGCAGGCGGCCGCGCGCGACGGTCCCGAAGGCCAGCTCCTCCACGGCATCCAGACGGTCCTGGATGGGCTCGACGTGGACGAGGGGGCGCAGGATCCACTCGCGCAGGAGCCGCGAGCCCATGGCGGTGGCCGTCTCGTCGAGGACGTCGAGCAACGTGCCCTGGCGCCCGCCGTCGGCGAGGTTCTCCACGAGCTCGAGGTTCCGGCGGGTCAGGCCGTCGATGACGAGCCCGTCGCCGTGATGGCGGGTGCGCAGGGAGGTGACGTGGGCGAGATCGCGCTTCTGGGTCTCCCGGACGTAGCGCAGGGCGGCCCCCGCGGCGGCGGCCGCCCGGGGCAGCGCCTCGCAGCCGAACGGCTCCAGGCTCGCGACGCCGAAGTGGCTGATCAGATCGCGCCGCCCGGAGCGCATGTCGAAGGCGGACGCGTCGAGGGGCGTGCGCGGGATCGCCCCTTCGGTCTCGATCGCGTCGGCGAGCCAGGGCGGCAGCTCCGCGCCCCGGGGGACCAGGACCTCGCGGGGGTGGGTCGCCCCCACCTCGTCGCGGAGGCGGTCCCAGCGCCCCGGCCCGCTCCACTCGCTCACGAAGAAGTCGCCGGTGGTCGCGTCGAGCCAGGCCGCGCCCAGGGCCGGATCGCCGGGCGCGATCGCGAGCACGTAGGACGTCTCGCCGGCCTCGAGGGCGGAGGCCTCGAGCTGGGTCCCGGGGGTGACCACCCGGACCACCTCCCGCCGCACGACGCCCTTGGCGTAGCGCGGGTCCTCCATCTGCTCGCAGAGCGCGACCCGGAAGCCCTGCTTGACGAGCCGGCCCACGTAGCCGGTGACGGAGTGGTGGGGCACGCCGCACATGGGAATGGCGGCGCCGTCGCGGTCCTTGGCCCGCGACGTGAGCGCGATCTCGAGCGCCCGCGACGCCACCACCGCGTCCTCGAAGAACAGCTCGTAGAAATCCCCCATGCGGAAGAACAGGAGCGCGTCGGGATGCTCGGCCTTCATGCGGTGGTACTGCTGCATGGCCGGCGTGAAGGCGGCGCTGGTGGCGACGGACATGGGCTAAGGAGAGGCTAGCCTATCGCAGCGCCGGCCCGGGACAACATGCCCTCTCCCCCGTGGGGGAGAGGGTAGGGGTGAGGGGGTTTCAACCGAAAAAAACCTCCGCGTCCGCGAACTGCTCGAGGTCCATCTGCTTCGGCCCCGCCGTGGCCTCGCTCAGGGGGACCGCGTCGATGCGCGTGCCGTGCAGCGCGACCATATGCCCGAAGCGGCCCTCGCGGACGAGGTCCACCGCGCGTAGCCCGAACCGGGTGCCGATGATGCGGTCGAACGCGGTGGGCGAGCCGCCGCGCTGGATGTGGCCGAGGACCGTGACCCGCGTCTCGACCCCGAGACGCTCCGCGATCTGCTTCGCGACCCGGAAGCCGATGCTGGCACTGCCTCCTTCCCCGACGCGCGCCGGGGGTTCCTCGCCGGCGGCAAACGCCCCCTCCGCCACGACCACGATCGAGAAGGGGCGGCCCCGCCGGTGGCGGCTCTCCAGCACCTTGCACATCTCTTCGAGGCGGTACGGTTTCTCGGGGATGAGGATGAAGTCCGCGCCGCCCGCCAGCCCGCCGAGGGCCGCGATCCAGCCCACCCGGTGTCCCATCACCTCCACGACCATCACCCGGTGATGGCTCTCGGCCGTCGTGTGCAGGCGATCCACGGCGTCGCGCACCACGTTCACGGCGGTGTCGAAGCCGAACGTGTAGTCGGTTCCCTTCAGGTCGTTGTCGATCGTCTTGGGCACGCCGACGATCGGCACCCCCAGCTCGTGCAGCTCGCGGGCCGCCGACAGCGTGCCGTCCCCGCCCACGGCGACGAGGGCGTCGATCCCGTAACGCTTGAGGTTGTTGAGGAGCTTCTGCCGGTCCTCCATCACGCGGAGCGGATCGTGCCGCGACGTGCCGAGGATCGTCCCTCCCTTCGGCAGGATGCCGGTGACGGAGAAGCCGGTCAGGGGTTCCACGTCGCCTTCGATGAGGCCGAGGAACCCGTTGCGGATGCCGAGCACCTCGATGCCGAACGATTGCGCCCGGCGCACGACCGCGCGGATCACGGCGTTGAGGCCGGGGCAATCGCCTCCGCCGGTGAGGATGCCGATCTTCACGCCGCGCGCCCGCAGGCGAAGCGCGGCTGGAGCTTCCGGGGCTTCACGGGCGAAAGTATAGACTAACCGGGCGGAGCGGAGGCACGAGCGTGCGCGTGCTGGCGGTGGACACGACGACCGAGCGCGGCAGCGTGGCCGTGACCGAGGACGACTCGGTCTCCGGCGAGGTGCGCCTCGCGTCGACCGAGGGCCATTCGCGTCGGCTCCTGCCCGCCGTCGACTTCCTCCTCCGGTGGCTGGGCCTGCGTCCCGCCGACCTGGACGCGTTCGCGGTCACCACCGGTCCCGGCTCGTTCACCGGCCTCCGTGTCGGGCTCAGCACCGTGCAGGGCCTGGCCCTCGGCGCGGGCCGGCCGTGCCTGGGGGTGAGCGCGCTGGACGTGCTCGCGGCCCGCATCTCCGGCGCCGCCCCCGTCGTCGTGGCCCTGATGGATGCCTACCGGGGCGAGGTCTACGGCGGCCTCTACGAGGCGGACGGCCGGCCGTCCGGACCGGCGAGCGTGGAGCGGCCGGAGGCGCTGGTGGCGCGGGTGCCGGAGGTCGCGGCGTTCGTCGGCGACGGCGCCCAGCGCCATCGCGAGCTGATCCTCTCCCTTCGACCGCGGGCGGTTTTTCCCGCGCGCAGCCTCTTCCTGGCGGGCACGCTGGGCCGGCTGGCCGCGCCGCGGCTGCAGCGCGGGGAAGGGGTGGCGCCCGCGGCGCTGCGGCCGCTCTACCTGCGCGAGCCGTCCATCCGCAAGGCCACGCCATGAAGAGCGCGGGGCCGTTCCTCGAGGGGGGCGAGGAGGAGGATCTCGAGGCGCTCGTTGAGATGGAGCGGGAGTCGTTCAGCCATCCGTGGACGCGGCGGAACCTCAAGCAGGCCCTGGACCGCGGCCAGCTCGTGGTCCTGCGCGGGCCGTCCGGAGCGCAGGCCGCGCGCCGCGGGATCTTCGGCTACTGCGTGTTCGAGGTGGTGGGGGGCGAGATGCACGTGCACAACCTGGCCATCGAGCCCTCCCGCCGCGGGCAGGGCCTGGGGCGCCGCCTGCTGCAGACGGTCCTGTGGCTGGGCGCTCGCCGGGAGGCGCGCTTGGTGCTGCTCGAGGTGCGCGAGAGTAACTGGCCCGCCCTCCAGCTCTACTACTCCCTGGGCTTCCAGAGCGTGCGGCGGCGGCGCAACTACTACTCCCACCCCACGGAGGACGCCCTCGAACTCATCCTTGAATTCCCACAGGCCGCGTGCTAACTTGGCGCCGTGGGCGCGTTCCCCCGCGCACTCAAAGCCAGAGCGGCCATGCTGCCGTCGCCGAACATCCACTCGACCACGGAGGTGCCGATGTCCCAGGACTCGCTTTCTATCAGGGACCGTCTCCTCGCCGAGAGCGAGGAGTACCGCCGGTTGGATGAGCAGCACCACGAGTACGAGAGCCGGCTCGTGGCCCTGACGGACAAGGCGGTCTTGAGCGATGAGGAGCAGGTCGAGGAGACCACCCTCAAGAAGAAGAAGCTCCAGGTGAAGGACCGGATGGAGGCCATCGCCCGCCAGGTGCGCGCGAGCGAAGCCCATCCCTGACCACCGCGCGCGCGGGAGGAACGCGGATGCCGATCGCGCGTGAAGGCTGGCCGTTGATCCTCGTCCCGCTCGGCCTGGCCGTCGTCCTGTTCCTGCTCCGGTGGCCGTGGACGGGCGGGGTGCTCCTCCTGCTCGGGCTCTTCACCGCGTATTTCTTCCGCGATCCCGAGCGGACGGTCCCCGCCGACCCGCGCCTCGTGCTCTCGCCCGCCGACGGCAAGGTGATCGTGGCGGGGCCGGCCCCCGCCGGCAACCCGATCGGCGAGGGCGCGCACCAGGTGTCCGTGTTCCTCTCGATCTTCGACGTCCACGTCAACCGCGCTCCCGTCGGCGGCCGCATCAGCCACGTCGAGTACCACGAGGGTGAGTTCCTGCCCGCCTTCCAGGACAAGGCCTCGCTGGCCAACGAGCAGAACAGCGTCACCATCGACGACGGCGCCGGCGGGCGCCGCGTGACGTTCAAGCAGATCGCCGGCCTCATCGCGCGCCGCATCGTGTTCAAGAAGCGGGTGGGCGACGCGGTGGCGGCGGGGGAGCGCGTGGGCATGATCAAGTTCGGCAGCCGCGTCGACGTGTTCCTGCCGCGCGAGGTCCAGCTGCGCGTCAAGCGGGGCGACCGCGTCGTGGCGGGGGAGAGCACGCTCGGGGAGCGGCCGTGAGCGACCCCGCGCGGCCGCGGCGCTTCCGCCGCGGGGCGGCCATCCTTCCCAGCCTCTTCACCACCGGGAACCTGTTCCTCGGTTTCTGGGCCATCGTCAAGACGCTGCACGGCGAGTACGACGAGGCGGCGCCGCTCATCGGCTGGGCCATCGTCCTCGACATGCTCGACGGCCGCATCGCGCGGATGACCGGGACCGCGAGCGAGTTCGGCGGGGAGCTGGACAGCCTGGCCGACGTGATCTCGTTCGGCGTGGCCCCGGCGCTGCTCGCCTACGCCTGGGCCTTCGGGACGATCCCCCGCGTCGGCTGGCTGGCCGCCTTCCTCTTCGTCACCTGCGGCGCCCTGCGGCTGGCCCGCTTCAACGTGCAGCGCCAGGTGAGCGACGGCCGCTTCTTCGTGGGCCTTCCCATCCCGGCCGCCGCGGCCCAGATCGCGGCCTGGGTCCTCGTCCTGCCCCAGCCGATCGCCGAGAAGGGCCAGGCGCTGGCCGCGCTGGCCCTGCTGGTGACACTCGCCTTCCTGATGGTGAGCACGCTGCGCTACCGGTCCTTCAAGAAGCTGGACCTGCGCAGCCGGCAGAGCTACATCATGGTGCTCGGGATCGCCCTCGCGATCGTTCTCGTCGCCCTCCATCCGAAGTCGGTGCTGCTAGCGCTGGCCAGCCTGTACTGGCTCTCGGGGCCGACGACGTACGTGCTGGGCCTCGGCCGCCGGCGCACGGAGCCCCCGCTGCCGGGCGGCGAAACGACCTCCGAGCTGCCCCGCTCGGCGTGACCGACCGTCCCCGGATCGGGGTCGGCGCGGTCCTGATCCACCAGGACAAGGTGCTGCTGATCAAGCGGGGCAAGGAGCCGCTGCGAGGGCGCTGGGTGGTGCCGGGCGGCACCGTGGAGCTGGGGGAGACGCTCGAGCAGGCCCTGGTGCGCGAGGTGCAGGAGGAGACGGGCCTCACCGTTCGTCCCCTCGAGGTGGTCCTGGTGTTCGACCGCATCGAGCGGGAGGGTGATGCCGTCCGCTACCACTACGTGATCATCGACTACCTCTGCGAATACGTCTCGGGCACGCCGCGAGCGGCCTCGGATGCGCTGGACGTGGCCTTCGTCGCGCGCGACGACCTCCCCGGCTACGCCCTGCCCGAGAAGGCGCTCGCGGTGGTGCTCGACGGCTTCGA
>Ga0075423_10005112_pt1 | contig 12230 bp, 8 predicted proteins | sample SoiMethybrSBSTD2_FD_80114 | JGI IMG/M metagenome (GOLD analysis project Ga0075423, IMG submission 80114) | Bulk soil microbial communities from a Populus tree surrounding site in Tennessee, USA - Soil MetaG P. TD hybrid SBSTD2 | ecosystem: Environmental > Terrestrial > Soil > Tree plantation...
CGGCATGACGGCCCATGATCGCGAGCAGCGTGCTCGTGGCGAGATTGAGGTCGTCGTTCTTCGGCTTGCCCGACCGGATCGACGCGAACAGCACGTCGTGCTCGCGCTGATACATGTCGTAGGGCTCGCCTTCGAACTGCCACGTCACCTTGCCGTCGGGGGTCTCGATCCGCGCCGGACCGACGCCGAGGACGAGCGTGGCCTCGGTGCCCATCACGTAGTCGTGGGTGCCGTTGTAGCAGCCGGTGGACTGACGGTTGGCGAGGAAGACGCGGTAGCCGTTCGGGAACAGGTAGTTCACCGCGAAGTGGTCGTAGATGTTGCCGCCGTTGGCCGGCACGGCGCGGCCGCCGACGCCGACGCAGCTCGCGGGCGGCTGGTCCTTCGCGATCCACATGATCTTGTCCGCGTTGTGTACGGCCTGCTCCACGAGGCTGTCGCCGCACAGCCACACGAAGTTGTACCAGTGGCGGATCTGCCACTCGATATCGCTCACGCCCGCCGGCCGCTCGCTCTCGGGGGGCATCGGCTTCACCGGGTTCGTGTAGTACGTCGAGTAGTGCGCGACCAGGCGGCCGAGCTCGCCGGCGTGCACCCGCCGCACCGCCTCCTGGATCATGTTGTTGTAGCGCCAGCAGAAGCCGGCGACCAGCGCCTGGTTCTTCGTCTGCGCGAGCTTCTGCGCCTCGATCACCTGGCGCACGCCGGGGGAATCAGTGGCGCACGGCTTCTCGCAGAACACGTGCTTGCCGGCGTTCACCGCGGCAGTCAGGTGTTGCGGGCGGAATCCGGGCGGCGTGGCGAGCAGCACCACGTCGACGCCGCTGTCGATGACCTTCTGGAAGGCGTCGAGACCGAAGAACGCGTGGTCGACCTTGACCCGCGCGCCGAACTTCTCGCTGCCCCGCAGCCGGGTCACCGCCCGCTCGACGATCGCTTCGTCGATATCGGCGAGCGCGGTCAGCTCGGCCGCCCCGTCCGCGGTCAGCGCCTGCGCAGCCGCGCCGCTGCCGCGCCCGCCCGCGCCGATGAGACCGACCTTGACCGCGTTGGTCACGGTCTGGCCGGAAATGATCGCGGGAAAGCCGGCGGCCAGGACGCCGGCGCCGGTCCGCTTGATGAACTCGCGGCGTTCGATTCCGTCTGAATGACTGCGCGGTGTGGAGGGCATGGGCATGAGCTCGCTCTCGGAAGGCGCCCGGCCGGCGGACGCCGTGATCTGGCGAATGATACCAAAGGGCAGCGCGCGCATCACCCCGCCCTACCTGACCCGCGGGCCCGAGTAATAAGATGAGCGCATGCATTCGACACGCGCGGCGCTCGTCCTGGCGGCAGTCATGTGCGCAAGTGCCCTGGGGCTCGGCGCGCAAACCCCGGCGGCGCCGGCCGCGGCAGGCGAGCCGCTCTTCGACGGCAAGACCCTCACCAACTGGAAGCCGTCCGCCTACACCGGCCAGGGAAAGGTCACGATCGAGAACGGCGAGATCCTGCTCTGGTCCGGCAACGACCTCACCGGCATCACGTGGAGCGGTCCCGCGCTTCCCAAGACGAACTACGAGCTGACCCTGCAGGCGCGCCGGCTCGAAGGCCGCGACTTCTTCGCCGGTATCACCTTTCCCGTCGACGAGTCGTTCTGCTCGCTCATCCTCGGCGGCTGGGGCGGCAACGTGGTCGGACTCTCGAGCCTCAACGGAATGGACGCCTCCGAGAACAGCACCTCACAGTCGAGGGAGTTCGAGATGAACCGCTGGTACAGCGTCCGCATCCGCGTGACCCCGGCGAAGATCGAGAGCTGGCTCGACGAGCGGCAGATCATCGACGTGGAGCTCAAGGGCAACAACATCGATACCCGGATCGAAGTCGATCCCTCCAAGCCGCTGGGCATCGCGACCTGGCGCACGAAGGGCGGGATCAAGGACGTCAGATTGAAGAGATTCTAGGGTTTCGCGATCGTGTAGCCGCTCCGCGCTCGCACGGTGAGGCCCCGCTTTCGCAGCTTCACCTCGATGCGATGCCAGCCCGGTGTGACCGAGGCGTCGATCGCCAGGAAGTACTGCTGGCGGAGCTCCGACAGCAGCGTCTCGACGGCCGCCGCCATCTGCTCCGGGGTCGCCGCGTTCACCTGCTCGCCTCCGGTCATCCTCGCCAGATTGGTCAGCTGCGAGTTGCCGCCGCCGAACCACCGCCGCTTCGGCGCGACCGCAACCACGTAGACGGGCACGTCGACGGAGCTGGCCAGCCCCGAGACGTCCTCCGGCGTCTTCGAGCTGCTGTTGTCGGCCCCGTCGGTGATCACGATGACGGCGCGCCGCGGCGAGGCCTGCTCGGACAAGCGCTTCGCCGTGTCGCCGACCGCGTCGTACAGCGACGTCTGCCCCCACATCACCGTTTTCGCCAGCGCCTGCTGGATGACGGCGCTGTCGTGCGTGAACGGCGTATCCTGCCGGAGCGTTTTGTCGAAGGTGAAGAGCGAGGCCTCGTCTTGCGCGCCCATCGCGGCGAGGAGCGCCGCGATCACCGCGGTCGCCTGCTGCTGGTTGTCGTCGCGCATGCTGCCGCTGGTGTCGAGCAGCAGCGCCATGGAGATCGGCGCCTGATCGGTCGATCGGAAGTCGACGATCGGGCGCGCCACCCGGTCCTCGAGGACCTGGAAATCGTCGCGCGTGAGGTCGCGCACGAGACGGCCACTCGAGTCGCGCACGACCGCCGTGACCGGGACCACCGAAACGCCGGCCTTGAACTTGGGTGGGGGCTGCTGGACCTGCGCGTATACAGTCAGGGTCGCCGAGCAGAGCAGCGCCAGAACAAGCGGGGCGTGGGATCGCTGCGTCACTCCCTTATTGTGACGCAGGCAGGGCGGGGATTATCGGCGGTCGCCCGGCCTCCGGCCGGTTGTTGCTAAGTAGCGGCGGGCCGGAGGCCCGCTCTTCGCGCGGGGGTGGGGCCCCGCGCGAGCGGGCGGGGGTGGGGCCCCGCCCGCAATCAAGAATGCTGATCGAGTCCGCCGAACAACCCCACTGCCCTGCCCTCAGGTCCTGGCCGTCAGCGCCGCCCGGCAGTACTCCACGCATTTGCGCGTTTCCTTGACGGCATCCGACCCCTCGGGCACGTTGTATTCCAGCTCGATCGACGCGGGGATGTCCCACTTGTTCTTCTTCACGAGCTGCAGGATTTCCCTGATCGGCGTCTCGCCGGTGCCCCACGCGATGTTCAGCGAACAGTGTTCCGGCGTCGTCCGATCCTTCAGGTGGAAGCTGCCGATGCGATCGTGGTGCTTCATCAGGAAGTCCATCGGCGTGCCGCCGACGTTCCCTGCCGCCACCCAGTGGCCGAAGTCCACGTTCGCCTTGTTGCCCTTCGACAGCGCGAAGGCCTTGTCGAACGCCGTCATGCTGCCCTGGGCGTGCGTGTGGTAGGCGGCGTAGATCTTCTTCTTCATCGCGAAGTCGCCGACCCGCTTGAGCTGGGCATCGTCGGTGAGCAGCTCCAGCGTGGTGTGCGTCGCGCCGAGGGCTTCCGCGACGTTGAAGACGTACTCGAACTCCTCGTCCGACATGTTGGCGCTCAGCATCTTGGTCGCGTAGATGGTGACGCCGGCGTCGTTGTACATCTTGCGCAGCTTCTTGAAGGGATCCATCGAGACGCTGGTGCGCCAGGCCTTGACCTTGGCGGCCTGCTCCTGCTGCGCGGCCTGCTGCTCGGCGGTCATCTCGCCGCGGCCTCGTCCGCCGCCACCGCCGCCCCGCGCGCCGCCCGGACCGGCGCCCGGCGCCGGAATCACACACTCGGTCCCCTTCCAGGATCCGCGCTTGGCGCCGGGCGGAAGCTCCGCCGGGATCGCGCCGCGCTCACCGCGGCCGGCGCGGCCGCCTGGCTCGCCAGGGCCTCCCGGACCACGACCGCCACCACCGCGGCCAGCCGCCGTCGGGATGCCGGCATAGCTTTCGATCGGACCGCCCATCAACTCGACGGCGCTGATGCCTGACTCGAGGATGTACTTCAGCGTCGCCTCGGCGCTCTGATCGGGCATGCTGCGATAGCTGTAGGTGATCGTGCCGATCTGCACGCCCTCGATCTTCGAGTTCGGTTTGCCCTGGGCAAAGGCGGTGAAGAAGCCGCTTCCCCCGAGAACCGTCGCAGCCGGCACGCCGGCCAGGGCGAGCTTGCCGAATTCACGTCTGCTCAGCATTAATGGCTCCTTGTCTTGTGCCCGAATCACCTGGTGGCTGATTTGAACAGGCCCGAATCATCTGGTTGCTAAGTCGACCACGCCCGCCCTGAAGGGCGGGCCTGCAGGTGTCATCGTCATTTTCCATCCGGAACTTCGAATAACCGCAATCTTTGTATCGACCAGTTGGGCGCGTTCTCGACCGCTGCGGTCTGCGTGATGCGGACGAACTTCGCACGGACGGGGGCGAATTTGATGACCGTCGTCTGGCCGGGGCCCCGAGCGGTAAGACCGGGGCCTTCCGCCACCGGCGTCCAGGCCTTGCCGTCCATCGACACTTCGACCTTGTGGCCGCGCGGGTACGCGGCGGGCGGCTGTTCGAACACTTGCGGCGGCGCTGCTGCAGGTGGCGCACCGGCGGCCGGCGCGGCGCCCGCTGGTGCGGCGGCCGGCGCGTTCGCCCGGCCTCGTCCGCCGGCGCCGCGGCCGCCAGGCGACTCGAACTGAATCTCCGCGAGCCGCACGGCGTCCGGCAGCTCGACCTGGAACCACATGCCCGGCTGCTGCGGCGCGTTGGTGTTCCACGTCGTGAACGTCAGCGCGCCTGGAGCGGCCTCCACATTGTGGCTCGCGGTCACCTTCCAGGAGGGCTGTGCCAGGAGGAGGCGCGGCACGGACCCTTCGAGCTCCTCCGGCGTCCACATCGCCTTCCGGGCCGACGTGGATGCCCGAATCGCCGCAACTTCGGCCTCGGTCACGAACGGCGCCCGGTTCCCGAAGCTGTTGCGCACGTACGACGCGATCGAGGCGATCCACTGATCATTGTTCGCCCCGAGCGGCATCATGACTCCCGCGGGATAGGTCTTGCCGTCGAGCGGACCGGTCATGCCGTGCAGCAGGGTCTTGATCACGTAGTCGGTGTGCCCGAGCACGCGCGGCGACCCGACGAGCGAGGGCGCCATGATCGTGCCCGCGGGACCGCCGTCCTGCGGCGCGCCGCGGCCGTCCGGGCCGTGGCAGGTGAAGCACAACTCCTTGTAGACCTTGTCGCCGCGCTCGATCACCGCCGATTCGCCGGCGGTGAACGGCGGTGGCCCGCCGCGCCCGCCCCCGCCTCCACGGCCTGCGGCCGCGAGCGCCGGGTTCAGGATCTGCTTGCCGATCTCCTGCACGCCACGCGCGCTGTTCGCGGCCTGCGCCGCCTCGACGATGGCCTTGAGATCGGCCAGGTTGAACAGCTTCGACGTCAGCATGCCCTGAATCGCGACGTCGGCGTCGCGATCCTTCGCCGCGGCCGCGTAGTCCGCCGCGAACGATCGATCGCCGGCCTTGTAGAGCGTCTCGCTCGCGCGAATCGCCTGGACGCGGATCTGCGGATCCGCATCCTTCATCTGCTCACGGACGAACGACGCGTCGAGCGCGCCGAGCCCTTCCAGCGTCCACAACGCGTGGATGCGGGCGAGCTGCGTCTTCTCGCCGCGCGTGGCCGCCAGCTTCTGCAGCGCCGGGACGACCGACTTGTCCTGTTTCAACACCAGCAGCTGCTGCGCGGTGTCACGCCACCAGCCGTTCGGGTGGCTCAGATGCGCGACGAGCTGCGCCGGCGTCTCGTTCAGCATCCGCGGCTGTGTCTTGTCGCGCTCGATGCCGTCGTACGTCAGACGCCAGATGCGGCCGTGCTTCGTGACCTTGTCGAGCTGATACTGCTCGATCTTGCGGCGCAGGTAGGTGCCGCGGCCCGACCAGGTCGCCTGCTGGATGATCCCGCGATACATGTCGGTGATGTACATCGTACCGTCCGGGGCGGTGGTCATGTCGACCGGACGGAACAGCGGATCCGTCGAGCGGATGAACTCCGACAGCGGATACACGTTGCGCATCTGCGTCAGCCCCTCGGTCTTCACCGGACGCAGCCGGCGGACGATGCGGGCGACGGTTTCGCCGTAGAAGTAGTCGCCGATCATGTCCGGCGGCAGGCGATGGCCGCGGAAGACGTCGTTACCGGCCCCGCGGTCGAGCGGTTCAGCGATCCGTCGGGCAGGCGCACGGATGGCAGGCCGCCCTGCATGTCGGCGATCAGCACCGGCGCGCCCCACGTGATGTTCAGGTTCTCCTCGAACTGATCGGGCACGCTGAAGTTGCCGTAGTGGACCGGCAGCTGGAAGTACCCGGGCATCCCGCTCGCGCCGCCCTGGAAGTGCACCTTGCCGTAGTTGTCCATGGCGGCGCCCCACTGGGCGTTGTTGCCGCCGGTCGGCTCCTGCCGCACCGGTCCGCCGTTGAGCGAAGGCCGCGCCCGGAACGCGTTCACCGTGCTGTACAACCAGTTGTCCATCGCCCAGAACAGCCCGGACTGCTGATGCTCGACGTTGGCGAGGCGGCCGAAGCCGGTCGCGAACAGGTCCTTCTTGTCGGCCACCCCGTCGTTGTTGGTATCGGTGAACTTCCAGACCTCGTCCGCGTTCGACTCCATCGTCAACACTGCGTTGGCGCCGTAGGGCATCACGAAGCGCGGGAAGATCAGCTTGTCGACGAAGATTTTGTGGGTCTCGTACTTGCCGTCGTTGTCGCGATCCTCGTGCATCGAGATGCGGCCGATCGCATCGAGCTCGCCGGCGGCGTCGGCGTCCTGCATGTAACTGCGAATCTCGAGCACGAACATCCGGCCGTTGCCATCGAAGGCGATCTGCGCCGATTCCTCGATGTCGGGATCGGTGAGAACCGGCTCCATCCGAAAGCCCGGCGGCAGCCAGAACTTCTTGGCCTCCTCTTCTGGCGGCAGGATCTTCACCGCCGGCTTGGGACCGTAATCGGCGGTGGCGTTGGCAGGGTCGTTCTCCTGCGGACCACCCAGGCCGCCGCGGCCGCCGCGGCCGGCGGGTCCACCCGGTGGCTGCCCCGGTCCGGGTACCGGCTGTCCCTGAGCGGCAGGTTGTACCACCTGCGGCGCTCCCCCGGCCTGCGCCTGCGGCGACGCGGGAATGGACCAGATGGCCAGCGTGGCCAGCACCAGTCCTGCCATGGCACCACGGATCACACCTTTATTCATGCTCTTGCTCCCGTTGGGGCGAAATACGACGCGGAGGTTCGGACGGTTACGTGGCCGCGATTTTCTCACCTGCCGGCCCTCACCTGACGGCCCTTACCTGTAGGCCCGCCCTTTAGGGCGGGCGTGCTCAAATCAGCTCGTTGCTGACTCCACCACGCCCGCTCTTAAGGGCGGGCCTACACGTTACGGTGATTAAAACGAGAACCTCACCTGTACTTGCACGGTCCGCGGATCCTGGTACGCGGTGGCCACGCCGAATCCCGCGCCGCGCGGCAGAGATCGCGCCGCGACGACGTTGCCGTTGGCGTCATACGGCAGGTTCGTCGCGTGTAGGCCCGCCCTTCAGGGCGGGCGTGCTCGAGCCAGCTGGTTGGTGATTCGGGCGTGCTCAAACCAGCTGGTTGCTGATTCCACCACGCCCGCCCTGAAGGGCGGGCCTACACTCTGTCGGTGCGCCCGCTCTTCATCCTCTCCGTCACCATCGCGCTGGCCGGCTGCGGTCCCACGGTCGCGCAACGCCCGCCCGCACCCGCTGTCTCGATCCCGCTCGCTCCTCCGGCTGTCGACGCAAGAACACTGGCCGGCAAGCTCCTCTTCGGCTACCAGGGCTGGTTCGGCTGTCCGGACGATGGGTCGCCGCTGAGGCGGTGGGATCACTGGTTCCGCGGCGGACAGGCTCCTGCCGCGGCGGCGTTGCGCGTCGACATGTGGCCGGACGTGTCAGAGCTCGCCGCAGGCGATCGTTGCGTGACGGATCTGACGATGACCGACGGCCGCCCCGCCGAGCTGTACTCGGCTTACCGCGATGCCGTCGTGGACACGCATTTCCGCTGGCTGAAGGAGTACGAGCTTCCAGGCGTGTTCCTGCAGCGCTTCACTCCCGGCCTCAATCGCGACGAGATGCGGACGTTTCGCGACACGGTCGCCCGGAACGTGCGGGCCGCCGCCGAGGCGCACGGCCGCGTCTTCGCGCTGATGTACGACATCTCCGGCCATCGTCCCGAGACGCTGGTCGAGGATGTGAAGCGCGACTGGATCTATGTCGTCGACACGCTGCGCGTCACGGAGAGCCCGCGCTACCTCCGTCACGACGGCAGGCCGCTGCTGGCGATCTGGGGCCTCGGCTTCACCGACCGCCCGGCGACGCCGGAGGCGGCGGCTGAACTGATCGACTTCTTCAGGAACAACCCGGATCCGCGCTATCGCGTCACGCTGTTCGGCGGCGTTCCGGCCGGCTGGCGCACGCTGACGCGCGACTCCAGGCCGGAGCCGGCGTGGGCCGACGTGTATCGCTCGTTCGATGTGATCAGTCCATGGACCGTAGGCCGTTTTCGAGACGACGAAGGAGTGGATCGCTTCTATCGCGAGCAGGTGGCGCCCGACCTGATCGAGGCGCAGCGAGCCGGCATCGAGTACGTCCCGGTCACGTTCCCGGGCTTCTCGTGGCACAACATGAACCCCGACGCCCGCCTCAACCAGATTCCACGGCGCGGCGGCCGCTTCCTGTGGCGCCAGATCGAGCAGGCGCTCGCCGCCGGCGCCACGATGCTCTACGGCGCGATGTTCGACGAAGTGGACGAGGGCACCGCGATGTTCAAGGTCGCCGGCACCGCGCGCGAAGCGCCCGCCGATGTACCGACTGTCACCCTCGACGCCGACGGCGAGTCACTGCCGAGCGACTGGTATTTACAGTTGGCGAGAGAAGCGCAGATCAGGCTCAATTCGCCTGCGCTGTCCGAGCGCTCGCGAAACCACCCGCGCGCGGGACCGACACCATCAGGGCACCAACGCCAAGTGCCCCGATGATTCCCGACAGGATCCTGAACATCGCGGCGTAGCTGCCGGTCGACTCGACGCACCACGCCAGCATCAGCGGGCCGAGCGCCGACGCCAGGACGGTCAGCGCCTGCGCAGAGCCCTGGATGCGGCCGAGGTGGCGGCGGCCGAACGCCAGCGGCCAGACGCTGAAGAACAGCACCGTCACAATCCCCCCACCGATGCCCATCGCCGTCGCCCACATCATGACCTGCGGCAGAGATGCGAGGTGCGGCAGCGCCGCCAGTCCTCCCGCGAGGATGAAGAGCGAGACGGCGAGCAGCCGTGACGGCGGCACGCGCGTGGAGAGATAGCCGGCGGCGAAGTTCGCGGCCAGCGCCGTGAGGGCGGTCACGACCAGTGTCTGGTAGTAAACCTCGGGGCCGAATCCGCGCTCCGCGAGGATCGACTCGTTGAACAGTCCGATGCCCGATGCCACCAGTCCGTAGAGCGCGGCGCCGAAGGCGAAGACCCAGAACGCCGCGGTCCGCAGCGCGTCGGTCCAGTCGTGCCCCTCGAGCGCCTCACCTCCGCCGATCGTCTGCGCGCGCGGGCTGATGTCGTATGCGCCCTCGCCGTCGGGAGCCAGGCCCAGCGTCTCGGGACCCCGTCGCACGACGATCCAGCCGAGCGGCGCGAGCACGACAATCAGCGTCACACCGACGCCGAGCCAGGCGGCCCGCCAACCCGCCTTCTGCACGGCCGTGCCGACGAGCGGAAACGCCAGCATGAAGCCCACGCTCATGACCACGCTGTAGATCGCCATGGCCTGGTTGATGCGGCGCACGAACCAGTGGCCGACGATGGCGAGGCTGACAACGGAAAGGGCGCTCTGCCCGAAGGCGCGCGTGAGGGTGATGCCGATCGCGAGCAGGACGAACGAAGACGACGCGCTCATCAGACAGACTGCGGCGCCGAGCGCGCACACGACCGCGGTCAGCACCGCGCGACTGCCGTATCGATCGAGCAGCTGGCCGATGCCGATCGCGCCGGCCGACCCGAGAATCGTTGCCCAGAAATTCAGCGTCGCGTAGGTGACGCGATCGAGCTGGAAGTCGGCGATCAGCGGCTCGGTGATGAGCCCCAGCCCCTGGGTCCGGCCGGGCAGCGTCCCGACCATCGCGGCCGCCGCCACGAGCAGGACGCGCCAGCCGTAATAGGAGCGCCGCGTGCTCAGCGTGGCAGGACTCCTCTCCCCGGTCCTCCCGGCCCCTGCTGCTGCGGCGGCATCGCGAACCGCGCGTCGTCGATCGGGACGTTCACCTTGATGTCGGTGAACTTCTCGACCTGCACCTCGTTCCAGGTCGCGAAGCGCACGGTGAACGGCATCTTCACTCCGCTGACGTCGCGGTAGTCGCTGTAGTCGATCTGCTCGGCCAGCGGCGAGAACGCGGTACGCGTGGAGATGCTGCGCCGCAGCAACAGTCCGGTCTCGCGGTCGAAGTGCAGCTGCTCGGTGGTGTCTTCGGTTGGACGGCCGACCAGGACGATCGTGTTGCGTCCCTCGACGGTGCCGTAGCGGTTGACCGTGAGATTCGGGTAGCGCTGCATCATGTTCAGCGGCGCGCCGAGATCCGCGCGGCGCCTGGCCTGCTGCGCCTGGAATCCCTGCATGCCGCGCCCGCCGCCGCCGCGGCCGCTGCCCCAGACCGTCGATCCCGACGCGGCCCAGGTCTGCGGCTGGGGCTGCGCCTGAATGTCGAGGCGGTACGAATCGGGCAGCTTCTCCTCGACGCTCACCGGGACCTGCTGCAGATCGCGCAGCGTCACCGTGCCGGTCATCACGCGGGACTGGATCTTCTGCAGCGCGTCGCGGCCGCCGATCGCGTGCACGTATTTGTTGAGAACCTGATCAACGGTCTCGGTCGGCTTCGGTTCCTCCGCCGGTGCCGCACCCCGTCCAGCAGCCGGTGCGGCCGCCGGAGCGCCCGCTCCGGCCGGACCCCCGCCGCCCGGTGGGATCGCGCCGCGCGCACCCTCGGGACCCGGCTGTCCGGGCCCGCCGAATCCGCCACGGCCGCGCCCCTGCTGCTCCCGCAGGCGCGCCGCCTGCGCGGCCTGCCACGGCGCCATCTCCACGGCGATCGGCGGCGTGCGCATCGGCTTCGATTCGCCGTGATGACACGTCGCGCACGCGACCACGCTGCGTCCTTCGAACGCACGCGTGTTGATCTCCGCGACCATTCTCATCATCTCGCGGGCCCTGTCCTTGGTCTCCTTGTCGTCGCGATCGAACCCGCCGCCCGGGCCGGTCACGTGACAATGGTCGCAGCCGACGCCGAGCGACGCGGCGATCGACTGCATCGCCAGCTGGAGCTCGGTGCAGGGCAGATCGGTCAGGACCTTGATGCTGCGGTAGTGCTGCCCGATCGTCTCACCCGGCTTGCACGGCACCTGTCCCCCGCGGCCCGGTCCGCCGGGTCCGGGGCCGGCGCCTTGCGGCGCTCCCTGGGGCGGCGGTCCGCCCTGCTGCGCCACCAGCGTGGGCAGCGTGCACAGCGACAGGACGAAGACCGCAATGCTCCACGCCAGAACGATCCAGGTTCGATACCTCACAGCAACACTCCTCACATTAAAACGAGGCAAGAGTATGCGCTGAACCTGTGGCATTTCTATGAAAGTGCACCTCGACCGCTGGCCGCTCATCTCACCCGCGATCCCGCCACCAGCCGGCGATTAGCAGGCTCGTGAGGATCACTCCCGCGATCCGGCCGGGTGCGGTCGCGAAGACCAGGACGGCGTTGAAGACGATGATGATGTAGACGATCCACAACGTGTGACGGATAGCCACGGGACGGGTGGCGTATGACTGCGGCGAAACCCTCCACCACGCGATCTCGCCGATCCACACCAGCAGGAACAGATAGTTGACGTAGAGGCCACCGCGCCAGGCGATGCCGTACACGGTGGCGGCGCGCGCGGCCGTTTCGCGGACCGCCCGCTCGTGGTCCCAGCCGTAGTGGGCGCCCATCGCGATCGCCATGTGGATGGCGCACAGCAGGGCCCCTGCCAGCCAGATCCACCACGCCAACCTCGCGAGCGGCGATCCGGGCGTCCTCCGGTCGGCGATGGCGCCGGCGACGAACAGCGTCATCGCCGCCCAGATCGTGGCGTAGAGCCACGTGGTCATTGCGACGCGGAAAAAGGCAGCGTGGAGCTCGCCGTGCCGGCCATCTCACAACCGCCTGAGCACGCGCA
>Ga0075423_10005113_pt1 | contig 12228 bp, 15 predicted proteins | sample SoiMethybrSBSTD2_FD_80114 | JGI IMG/M metagenome (GOLD analysis project Ga0075423, IMG submission 80114) | Bulk soil microbial communities from a Populus tree surrounding site in Tennessee, USA - Soil MetaG P. TD hybrid SBSTD2 | ecosystem: Environmental > Terrestrial > Soil > Tree plantation...
AAACCAAGGACGGCAAGATGACGGCAAGCTGGGTCAAGACCGAGGCCCCTCACAAGATGTGACGGAGCTCTCCTTCTCGGGGGGACGCTCGGCGTCCCCCCGCTTTTTTTCCCCGACTCGCCACTCCCCTCCCCGCTTCTTCCCGCCGACCCCCGCGAAACCGCTCCCCCTCACGCGGGCGGCGATTTCAGCGCCGAGAGCGGGCTGACCCTCGCGGAGGCCGCCGCCGGCACGAGGCTCGCCGCGAACACGACCGCCGAGAGAAGGGCCGCGGCTGCCGCGAAGACCGCCGGATCCTGCGGCCGAATCCCGAAGAGCAGACCCGCAAGACCGCGCGCGGCGAGCGCCGAGACCAGGATTCCCGCGCCGATCCCCCAGGCGCCGAGCGACACAGCCTCTCGCAGCACCAGGCCGACGACGTGGCTCCTCGACGCGCCGAGCGCCAGCCGGATCCCCATCTCGCGCCGGCGCTGCGTCGCCGAGTAGGCGATGACACTCGAAATCCCCGCGGACGCGAGCAGGATCGCGAGGGTGGCGAAAACGGAGACGAGCCCGGCGTAGAAGCGCGGCTCCGAAGTCGAATTCGCGAGCACGGTCTCCATGGTCCGGAGGCTGGAGACCGGCTGCTCCGGGTCGAGCCGCGTCACTTCGTCCCGGAGCGCCGCCTCCGGACCCGGCACGCGCGGCGCGGACTTCGCGACAAGGACCATCGCGTCGTAGGGCGTCTGTGCATAGGTGATGTAGATCTCCGCAACCGCGGGCGCGTCGAGGGCCGAGTGGTGGACGTTTCCGACGACGCCGATGACCTCGCGAGGAGCGCTCCGTCCGCTCGAGCTGGCGAAGAAAATGCGCTTTCCCACCGCCTCGCCGACGCCCCAGTAGCGGTCGGCGAACGCCCGGTTGACCAGGACCACGGGAGTCGATCCGGCGCGGTCGCTCGCGGCGAAGTCGCGCCCCGCCAGGATCGGGATCGAGAGTGTCCGGAAGTATCCAGGCGTTGCCGCGCGCGTTGCGGCCTCGGGAATGTCGTTCGGGTCGGCGGGCAGCCGGTCCTCGACGAGATATCCCTCGGTGCTGTTGCTTCCGGAGAGCGGCAGGTGGCTCACGCCTCCCACCGAGACGACGCCGGGCAGACGCGAGGCCCGGTCGGCGAGAACGCGGAAGAAGTCGGAGCGCCGCGCGCCCTCCGCATATCGGGGCGCCGTCAGTACGACCTCCATCGCCGTGACGTTCGACGCGTCGAACCCCGGATCGACCCGCAGGAGACGTCCGAGGCTCAAGAGGAGGAGCGCCGCTCCGACGAGGAGCACCAGAGCCGTCGCGATCTCCGTGACGGTCACGAGCCGCCGCATTCGGGACCCTCCGCCGGGATCCACACCTCCGCGCCTTTCGAACCGGAGGCCCGCCGCCGGGTCGCTCCTCCACGCGGCGAAGGCCGGGACGAGGCCGAAGACGAGCGTCGAGAGAATCGCGATTCCCAGACCGAAGGCGAGCACACCGAGATCGAGACGCACTTCGTCGAGCCGCGGGATTCCCGGCGGGGCCGCGGCGAGGAGAAGACGCAGCCCGCCGCCGGCGAGCGCCACACCGGCCAGCCCGCCCGCAGCGGACAGGATCGCTCCCTCGGCAAGAAGCGGCCGCAGGAGATCCTTCGGGGAGGCCCCAAGCGCCGCGCGAATTCCCATCTCGCCGCGCCGGGCAGCGGCCCGGGCGAGGAGCAGGTTGCCGATGTTCGCGCACGCGGCCAGGAGGACGAGGAGCGACGTCGCGAGAAGGATCCGGAGCGCCGGACGCACCCGGCGCACGATCTCTTCGCGCAGCGGAACGACGCGCGCACCCCATCCGAGGTTGTCGGCCGGAAAGTCGCGCGCGAGCGCGGCGGTCCGGGAGTCCATTTCCCGCTGCGCGGCCTCGACGGAAACGCCGGGCGCGAGGCGCCCGATGGCATAGAGCCACCGGCTCTGGCGGTCGCGAGCGCGCTCGGGCGTGAAACGCAGAGGGATCAGGAGCTCGACGTCCCGCCCCAGACGCCGCGGGAATCGAAACTCCCGAGGGAGGATTCCGACGACCTCGTACGCGCTCCCCGAGAGACGGACGGTCCGGCCGAGGGTCGCCGGATCCCCCCCGAAGCGTCGCTGCCAGAGTCCGTAGGTGAGGATCGCGACGCGCGCGTCGAGGCGCTCCTCCTCGGGAAGAAACGGCCGCCCGAAGAGTGGCTTCGTCCCGAGAGCTCGCAGCGCCCCGGGGCTCACCTGTGCCGCCTGCCAGCGCTCGGGCCGGCCGTCGGAAATCGCGTCGAGGGTCCGCGGGCCGAGGACGCCGAACGATTCGAAGGCCGGGTTGTCTCTGCGCCAGTCGAGGAAGTTTCCGGGGGAAACCTCCTCACCGATTTCGTTCGGACGATGGCTCGCTGCGACCATCACCAGGCGTTCCGGCTCCGGGTACGGCAGCGGCCGGAGGAGGATCGCCCGGACGACGCCGTAGATCGCCGTGTTCGCGCCGACGCCGAGGGCGAGGATTCCGACGACCGCGGCGGCGAAGCCGGGACTGCGCCGAAGAGACCGGAAGGCTCGCCGCAACTCCCGCGAAGCGTTTTCCAAGGCGTCACCTCCGCTCTGCCTCCGGAGACGCCCGAGCCTGCGGCGAGTTTCGCAGAAGACGAAGGTGCGCGGACGGCGCGTCCGGGCGCGCCGCCAGAGTCACGGGGCGGGAGGAAGATCCTCGCGCACCTCCGGAGAGTCTCCCGTCTCGTGGTCCTCGATCTGGAAACGCAGGAACTCGTGGACGGCAGAGAGAGCTTCCGCATTCGCTGTCGACACCCGGATCCTTCCGCCGGACGGGATCTCCTCGAAATGCCACCGAATCACGTCCTTCCGACGGCGCATCGCGGGAGCTCCCGGAGGCACGCGGCCGTGCACGAGCATGGGCGCCTCGAAGTCCCCCTCGGCGAACATGCGAGCGATGTGCGAGAGATGGCTCCGAATGGCATCGCGGCTTCCCGAGTCCGCCGCGTCCTTCGCGGTCACCTCGATCGCGCCGCCGGACGAAGTCAGGCGGAAGTGATGGGTCGTCTTCTCGTGATCGAAACCCATGACGCGATCGCCGCGCTCCTCCACGGCGGCGTGATGAGCGCAATGAACCGACTCCGTCTGCGCACGGGCGGCGCTGGCGGCGAAAAGGATCGGGAGAGCGAACGCGAGAGTCGGAATTCTGGATCGGGTCATGTCATCTCCTTTCGAGATCGAGGACCCCTTTCGAAGCGAGCTCACGGCAGCGCCCGCCGGGCGACGAGGACCGGCGCGCCGCCGGCCACAATTCCGACGGCGAGCGCCGCGAATCCGATGGCCCCGGCGGGAAGGCATCCGATCGAAGCGAGGAACAGAAGCGCCGCCGCCGCGCTCCCCCAGAACTCGGGGCCCCGCGCGGCGCGGCCTCGAAGTCCGAGGACGACGCCCGCGGCCACGCCGCCCGCGCCGCAGATCCAGTGGCCGTGCGAGGAGAACATCAGCATGCAGAGCCGCGGATCGAACGCCGCGAACGACGCGGGCAGGAGACACGGCAGGATTCCGGCAAGCGCGCCGGCCCGCGTTCCCTCCTCGTACGATTCGCCGCGCACATGTCCGGCGATGACGACGAGGGCGAAGCCCGCGAGGCACGCTGCGGCGATCGGCGTCTGTCCGCAGGTCAGGAAGGCCGGGGTTGCGAGCAGCGCCGCCCCGGCGCCCCGAGCGACGGCACCGCCGAGGCGACCGCGCTCGTAGGCGCGGCGGGCGGCCGATCGGAGAGCGATCTCGGCGACGTCAGAGGTTGCCATGAGGAATTCTCCAGCGGGAGCGAAGGCGCTCGAGCGCCCGCTCGACGCGTTTGCGGAACGTCGCTCCGGGAACGTCCGGCTTCTCGCCGCGCGCGTACGCGAGCAGCGTCGCGGCGTCGGATGGCGAAAGCTCGGCCAGCGCGCGATCGAGCTCCGCGGCGAGCTCCCGAGCCAGAGCGTCGGCTTCCGGCGAGCGGCCCGGATGCTCCGGGTCTTCCGCTGCGGTGAGAGCCTCCTCGCGCCGCCGCCGCGCGCGTGTGCGGTGCGTTCGAACCTGCCACGCGGCGATCCCGAGCACCCAGGCGAGTGCGTCGCGCTTCGGATCGAACTCGCTCGCGCGGAAAAAGATTCGAAGGAGCGACTCCTGCGCGGCGTCCTCGGCCTCCCCCGCGGGCAGGCAGCGCGAGGCCAGCCCCCGCACGAGCGGCCACACCCGGCGGAAGACCGGATCGAACGCCGTCCGATCGCCCCGCGCGAGCGCGGTCAGGTCCCGCTGGAGGGCGCCCTCCCGAGATTGCGGAGAAATGGCCCCGGCCGCCTTCTCCCGAAATTCGCTTCGCCGACCGCTACTTCGTGCAGCTCTGCGCTGTGCAGCAGCAGCCGGAGCAGTCCATTCCGGCCTTGCCGGCCTTGCCGGATCCGCCCGCTTCCGCCCAGGCCAGCCCGACGGAGAGAGCCACAAGCGCTACCAACGCCATCCACAGCTTCCTCATTGCGCGCCTCCCGAGAGTCCCGGCGCCCATTCGCCGGTTCGAGACGGATAGGCGCCGGAGGGGCCGAGCGTGACAGGGGCTTGCCGCCCCGGTCCGGACGAAGCCGCCGGGCCTGCCCTGCGGCGCCGGGAGGTCCCGAACCGGACCCTTGCGCCCGACCTGAGCTACAGTTCGCCGAAAGTGAACCCGGGAAACCGATGAAGCGCCTGGAAGAGCTGACCGTCGAGGACCTGCAGGCGAGCCCCGTGTGGCGATACGAGGGGGGATCGGGCCCCGCGGCGTTCATCGAGCCGGCGAAACGCGATTCCCTCTCGCAGGTGGACGACGAGATCTTTCTCGCCGCGACCGAGTTCGAGCTCTCCGACTCGAGCCGCTACCTCGGGTTCTGCTTCCCGGCGGACGACTCGAGCATCGACTACCTGCAACCGGTGATCGTCAGCGCCGGCGGCCACGTGAATTTCTGGTTCGACGAGCCGGCGAGTCCCGAGATTCTGTCGCGCCAGTGGAAGGCTCTCGGGAGAGAACCCGAGCGGGTCTTTCCCGTGGAGTTCCGGTGCCTGGTGCCGGTGGACGGAAGGACGGTCAGCGGCCTGATCCAGGGGATCGAATCGCCGCACGACTGGACTCCTTCCTTTCTCGCGGAGGAAGGCCTCAAGCGAAACTTCGAAGAGCGCGACCGCGACTCCGGAGACCCGAAGTCTTCGAGCCCGAGCGCTCGCGAGAACGTCTTGACCGCGAGGCCGCTCGACACTCGTCAGAAGGAGCACTCGGGCGCGGGGAAGCGCACCTCTCGCCGCCGCAAGGCGGAGATGCCGGTCCAGTTCAGTCAGGGTCCGCTGGAAGGAACGGGCGTCATCGGCGACGTTTCGCGCCGCGGCGTGTTCGTGCGCTCGAAACAGATCCCGGGGACGGGCCCGCTCCTGCGTTTGACTGTCAATCTTCCCGGCGGGCGCAAGCTCGTCCTGAAGGGTAGAGTCGTCCGCCGCGCCGGAAGTTCTTCCCCCGCGGCGACCACGCCCGGCTTCGGGCTCCGGCTGGTCGAGGAGTGGCCGGAGTACGACCAGCTCTTTCCGAAGAGGCGGGAAGACAACGACTGAGGCCGCCCGGGCGGCCGAACCGGATTCTCAGGCCGGACGGGGAAGTCCGACGCGCGCCATGACGGCGCGAACGAGACGATCGCAGCGGGCGCCGAGAAACGGGAAGGCTTCGCGAACGTCCGGTCCGACGCGCGACGCCAGGTTCTTGCGGACCATCGCGCGAGCCCGGTGGAGCCGGACCTTGACCGTGCTCTCCGTCAGACCGAGAACGTTCGCCGTCTCGGCGGTCGAGAGATCCTCGACGTCGCGAAGGACGAGAACGACTCGATAAGACTCGGGAAGAGACTCGATCGCCGACTCCAGGTGTTCGCGCGTCTCATTGCCCAGCATCCTTGCCTCCGGGTCGGGTCCCGAGAACATGAAGCCGTCGGGGACCTCCGAGATTTCTTCATCGATCGATCGCAAGCGCCGGGCTTTTCGGGACCGGGCCCAGGCCTCGTGCAGCACGATCTTCGTCAACCAGGTCGTGAAGAGCGATCGTTCCTCGAATTGGCCGAGATGCTCGAAGACGCGGACCCACGCTTCCTGAGCGAGGTCCTCCGCCAGGGCGTCGTCGGCCAGCACGGCCCGGCCGACTCGATACACCCGCTGGTTGTGGCGCCGCATCAGGACCTCGAAGAGCTCGACCTCGCCCTGTATGACGCGACGGACGACGTCGCCGTCGGAGAGCTCCGGGCTCTGCCTCGTGAGGGCCACTCTTTCAGTCGTGCTCATCGAATGGTTGCGCGGGGCCGCGCGGCCCCGCGCCACTCCTTCACTGCTCAATTCTAAGCGTGCGCCGTGGCTCCGACCCGCTCCTCGGCTTCGGCGAGGCGCGCGAGCGAGAGCGCTCCCAGACAGAGTCCGAGGTCGCGCAGCGCGACGTCGAGATACCCGCCCGTCAGCACGAGGTTGATGATGATCCCGACGAGCCAGGCGGCGACCAGGTAGCCGCCGAACCGCGGTCGCGTCGCCACGACGAGACCGGCCACGATCTCGATCACACCGACGGCGATCATGAAGGTGTGCGGCGCGATCCCGAGCGAATTGGAAACCGCCGGCGCGAGGTACTTGTCCCAGTTCGTCAGCAGCCCGAGAAACTTGTCGAGCCCCGCGATGATCGGCGCGACGGTGAAACCGAAGCGGAGGATCAAAAAGGCCTGATGGCTCTCCTTGCTCAAGGCAGACTCCTTTCGTGCGGGGTCCTGCCCGGCTGCCCACGGCCGAGCCTTCCCCTGTTGCAATAGAGCCGCCAGCCGAGAATCGGTTACAGGGTGCGGAACCTACGGGAGCCCGCCGGCATCACTGCCGGCGCCGGATCCATCGTCGTGACCTCCACGTCGAGCGAAGCGGGATTCGCAAGATAACGCAGCGGTCCGGCGCCGGTTGGCGTCTCTTGCGCGTGGCACCGATGATGCAGCGAATTTCGACGAGAAAAGTGTCGGCGGCCTCGACCCGGCTTCCGTGTCGATTTGGCCCAAACCGCAACGACCGATCCTGGAGGTGCACATGTTGTCCGACCGAGACGCCGCGGCGACGATCGCCGTCAAGAACACGAAAGTGGCGAAGAAGTTCTACGAGGGCGCGCTGGGGCTCGAGCCCGCGCCCACGGACGAACCCTCCGTCCTCACGTACAAGACCGGAAACTCGAAGATCCTCGTGTACGAGTCGAAGTACGCTGGGACCAACAAGGCTACGGCGGCCACGTGGATGGTCGATGACGTCGACGGCGTCGTCAAGGATCTCAAGTCGAAGGGGGTCGCCTTCGAGCACTACGACATGCCGGGCATGGTGCTCAAGGGAGACGTGCACGTCGCGGGGGACCGCAGGGCGGCCTGGTTCAAGGATCCCGACGGCAACATTCTCTCCGTCGTCAGCTGACGTCGCAGGCCCGCTACCCGGGGGCGGTCTTCTCCGGCCGCCCCCACGCCGGGCAATCCCCGCGAGCAGGATCGATCAGCGGGACGGCCGGCGCCGCGTTGCGGACCGGCTCCCGCCGGCGGCGGAACGGCGCGCGCGAGCGAGCTCCGCCGTCGGTCCCAAGCGGGACCTCCTTCACCTCTCCCAGTGTGGGGGTCTTGCCGGTGACCATCGCGCGCGCCAACTCGAAGAGCACGACGGCCGCCGGTTTGTCCATGGTCATATACTGGGCGGACAGCGCGGGTGCTCCGATCCGCACGAGACGGATCGGATCCTCTTCGACCTCGACCTGGCGATCCAGAACGTCAAACGGAAGCGCGCCGGCTCGCCGGCGGCGATCTCGCTAACCGGCTGTACCACAACCTCCGGGGGGCGTTGGGCGGAGGTCTAGGGCCGGGGGCGAAACGCGGGGGTCCTCCACGGCCGCCGGGCCTCCCGGCTCCATTAGTTCGAGGGATTTTTGACGAACAGCCGGTCGTCCACCGGGATGAGAACGACACTGAAGGGCGTGCCCGCGTCATCGCTAACCTGAGGGAGGGGGCCGCCGAATTCGTTGCCGCCGAGCATCGAGTTCTCGTAGTAGGGCGCAAAGACCATCATGTGCGGACGCCACGCACCAATTCCGGGCGCCAGGTGCTGGTGAGCCGACCACATGTACGCGAATGTCACGGCGTCTCTGCGCGGAAGTTCGCCTCGGACATAAGCCGACTGGAGAGCTTCCGCAATCTCGTCGGGCCGCTTGCCCTCCATTGCCAGCTTCGTGCGCAGCTCGTAGTACGGCATCGCCGTCCGCGCCGCCGGAGCCGTAAAGCAGATCGGCGCGTGCACCGTCGGGTCGTAGACGAGGTCGCGAAACTGGGCCGGCGTGTATGTCGGCGCGCTAAACCCGCGCATGACCATGCAGACGGCTCCATTATCACCTTCGCGCGCCACCACGTATCCGGACTTCGTCAGAACCTTGACCGTGGCGTGGTCGGCCAGGCTTGCCGGCGCGGCGCTCTTCGCGAGCGCAATTTCGGCCTCGCGGGGCATCAAGTACCGATCGATCGGCGGGTACTTGGCCGCCTGGGCCGCGACGGCGGCCGCGTCAAGGCTCGCCGCCAGGAGAACCGTGAGAACTGGAAGGGACTTCATCTCTACCTCCGTTTTCTACTGCGCCTATCAAGCGACGTCGAGGCGAACGATGAGTGCGGCGTCCACCCGTCGCGCAGAATGGCCTGCGGGTCGATCTCGACCTGGAAGGGCATCAGCTCACCCCCTGACTGTTCAGTCGGTACATCAGTCTTCGCAAGGCAAAACGCGGCGTGATCCGGACGAGGAACCCCGTCAGGAACTTGTAGAGCGGGCTGAACACGGCGACCGCTTTCCCGCGTTTCATCATGCGGTACCCGTACCTCGCCACCTCGGCTGGCGTCGTCCGGGTCGTCGCCATGAAGTTCGCGGGAGCAACCCCGGCGGCGCCGGAGAACGCGGTTCGGACCGGCGGCGGACACAAAGCCGTCACGCGAACGCCGCTGCCGCGCAGCTCCTCGATCAGCCCCTCGGAGAACGCGAGAACGTAATGCTTGGTGGCGTAGTAGACGCTCATCCGGGGGCCCGGAAGAAAACCGGTCACCGATGCCAGGTTCAAGATGTGCCCGCGTCCCCGCTCGAGCATCGAGGGCAGGAACAAGCGAGTCAGCGCGGTCAGCGCCAGGATGTTGACGCCGATCATGCGCTCCAACCTGCCGAGGTCGGAGACGGCGAAGGGACCGTGATCCCCGATCCCCGCGTCGTTGATCAGGCAATCTACCTCCGCCCCGAGCGATCGGACCCGATCCGATACTCTCTGCGGCGCTCCCGGCTGGCTGAGATCCTCGGCGATCGTAAAGACCCGGACTTTCCGCCGGAGCTCGTCCGCGACCGCCTCGAGGCCCTGGGCATTGCGCGCGACCAGAATTAGGTCATGACCGTCGGCCGCAGCCTGGCGGGCCAGTTCGAGCCCGATGCCGCTGCTCGCGCCGGTCACGAGTGTGTAGGTGGACCGTTCTTCAGGCATGGGCCCACCTCGGCGCCGGCGCGATGCGACGGAATATCAGAGCATGCACCAGCAGAAACAGCGGGACGAAGAAAGTCGGAATGAGACTGACAGGGAAAGTCGCCATGAGCGCCGTGTTCGACGCCGGCGTGCTCAGCACGCCCACCGCGCTCTGCGAGTAGAGGACCCCCACGGTGATCGCCGACACCAGGTCGAGGAAACCCCACGTGTTCCAGGCGAGGAGCCATCCGCGCGACGCGGTGCCCCGGCGGAGCGACGGCAGGAGAAGGAGCGCGCCCAGGGCCGCGATGATGTCGCCGAAGCCCTCGGGAATACCGAAGCCCGCGGGAAGCAACCCAGCGCGCCACGCGAGGACGAACCCGACTCCGACGAACCGCCAGAGGTGTGACCCGACCAGGAGCGTCATCGGAATCATCTCGGTGAATGCCCGAAAAGAAGCACTCGTGAGATAGACGGTCACGAACCCCAGAATCGGCACCGCGAAGATCGAAAGCAGCACCAGCGGCGGCCGCCCCGGTTCGTTGACGATTCCGAGGGCGCCCGCGATGCACGCGGCGGCGAACCAGACCAAGAGAGCGAGGACACTGAGCCTGCGGGCTTTCCCGATCTGGCTCTCGCTGACGTTCCCTTCCATGTCGCACCTCCTCGAACCCGCGCCGGCCCGAAAAGGTTCCCCGCGGGCTCCGATTCATATGTATATACATCTTTATCGACGGAAGGTTCCGGCGCTGTATTTGCATCCAGGCCGTCTCTTAATGAACGTGCGGGAGACCCCAAGCGCCTGGGTCCACGATGGGATCGGGACGTCGCCGGCCTTATTCGAAGGAGAGCTCACCTCTCTGTGCAAACAACCGCCCGCATTTCCGAGTGGGAGCCGAGGCCATCCCGGACCGTCGAGAAAGGCGCGCCGATCGATCAGCCGCGCCGCGACAGAGCAGCGATGCGCGAGAGCTCCCGGCCGAGGGCGTCCCATCGGCGCCGGCCGATTCCCCCGATCAGGCGCTTCTGCACCCGCTTCCAGGCAGGCACGGCTTTCCGAAACCGCGCCCGGCCACGAGTCGTCATCTCGACTCGCCTCTCCCGGCGATCCTTCCCGGCCCGCCTCCGGATCCAGCCGCTCCTCTCGAGCGGCCGCAGGGTGCGGGTGAGGGTCGTGCTGTCTAGAATGAGAATCCGGCCGAGGCCGCCCTGGGTGACCGGCCCGGCGATGACGAGGACCTGAAGAAGGGTGAACTGGGAGATCGAGAGTCCCGTGGCCCGAAGCGCCTCGTCGTAGAGCTGCGTCACGGCGCGTGCGGCGCGTCTCAGGTTCGCACAGGCGCAGGGCAGAGTCGGGAGCGGAGCGTCCGCGCCCGCTCCCGGAGACTCCCGGCGACGCTTCGGGCGGTCGCTCATCGATCGTTCGCGCCGCGCTCCCATGCTCGCTAACCTATCCGAAGAGGCGGCGCCGCTGCGCGGCTCTCGGAAGAGAGCCGGCGAACGGTCTTGCCGCGGCTGCGAGAGAATCCACGGAAAGCCATGAAGCCGGAGGTCACTTTCGGCAAGTTGCTCGCCGGCGCGACGCCGCAGGCGGGCGGCCCGAGCGCCGCGCCGACTCCCGACGGTTCCGCCATTCAGGTCGAGAAGATCCGGGAGCGCCTGTACCTACTTCGTGGCGGCGGGCGGAGCGTCATGATCGCAGGAGTGACCGTTCCCTCGGCCGGCAGCACGACGGCCTTCGTGACCGCCAAGGGTGTCGTCCTCGTGGACACGAAGCTCCCCGGATGGGGGAAGCCGACCCTGGAGAAGTTGAAGGAGATCACCCACAAGCCGGTCGTCACCGTCATCAATACGCACACGCACATGGACCACGTCGGAGGAAACGTGGAATTCCCCGACTCCGTCGAAATCGTGGCGCACGAGAACACGGCGAAGCTCATGCGGGAGATGCGCCCGGTGACGGGGGGTCCCGCCCAGCCCAACCTCTTCGCGGAAAATGGCGGGCGCGGTCTGCCCACGCGGACCTTCTCCGACCACCTGACAATCGGCAGCGGCGAGGACCGCATCGAGATCCACTACTTCGGGCGAGCGCACACGGGAGGCGACGCCTGGGTCAGGATCCCCGCGCTCGGTGTCCTCATCTGCGGCGACGCCTTCGGTTACAAGGCGGTGCCTCCACTCGACGCCAACAACGGCGCGAGCGGCGTCGAGTACCCGAAGACGCTCTCGAAGGTCCTCGCGGCCTTCCCGGAGGTCCAGACCCTCGTGACCGGTCACTACCCGACGACGCTCAAGCGCGAGGATCTCGAGACGCATCGCGACTTCATGGACGAGTTCGTTCGGGCGATCCAGGCGGCGCGGAAGTCCGGGCGAACGGTCGAGGAATTCGCTCGGGAATGGCGGATTCCGGATCGCTTCGCCGAGAAAGGCTACGTTTCCGTCGGCCACCTGAGGCCGATTTCCGCGGACGTCGAAGTCGTCTGGAACGAGATGCCCTGACTCCCGGTCCCGAGCGGGGTTTCTTGAGCTCCTGGGATGCCGGCGGCGCCGCGCGCTGCGGCGTGCACCGGCTCCGGGAGATCTCGCCTACTTCTTCTGCAGGTCGGCCAGCGCCGCGAGCACTTCCTCGCTGTGGCTCGCCGGCTTCACGCTCATGAACTCCTTCGCGATCTTGCCCTGCGGATCGAT
>Ga0075423_10005114_pt1 | contig 12228 bp, 11 predicted proteins | sample SoiMethybrSBSTD2_FD_80114 | JGI IMG/M metagenome (GOLD analysis project Ga0075423, IMG submission 80114) | Bulk soil microbial communities from a Populus tree surrounding site in Tennessee, USA - Soil MetaG P. TD hybrid SBSTD2 | ecosystem: Environmental > Terrestrial > Soil > Tree plantation...
GAGATCCTCTTCCTCGACGAGCCGACCGTCGGCCTCGACCCGCAGGCGCGCCTCGGTCTGTGGGACGTGCTGCGGCGCCTCCATCGCGAAGGTCGCACCATCCTGCTCACCACCCATTACATGGAGGAGGCCGACCGCCTCTGCGACCGGCTCGCCATCCTCGATCGCGGGCAGCTTCTCGCGCTCGATACGCCCGCGGGTCTCAAGGCGCGTGCGCCGGGCGGGACGCTGATCGAGCTGGTCCTCGACGCGGATGCGCGGCCCGCCGCGGCGGCTGCGGCGGGACTGCCAGGCATCCTCTCGGCGAAGGCGGACGGGCCCGTGCTGCGCGCGTACGCCGAGCGCGCTGGCGAGGCGATCGGTCCCTTGGTGCGCGCGGCGGAGGGCGCGGGGCGAGCGGTTCGCGACGTGCACCTCTCGCCCCCCAGCCTGGAGACGCTGTTCGTCTCGCTCACCGGAAGGAAGCTGCAATGAACCGCGACTCGAGCCCGACGAGCATCCCGGCGCCGCGCGTGTTCGCCGCGCTCTTGCGACGCGATCTCCACGTGTCCGCCCGCGAGCTGCCGTTCTTCCTGGTGCGCACCTGTCTGCAGCCCGTGCTGTTCGTGGTGGTGTTCGGCTACCTGCTGCCGCGCATGGGCTTCGTCCAGCGGGGTTACGGCGCGGCCCTGCTGCCGGGCATCCTGGCCATCTCGCTGGCGCTCTCCAGCGTGCAGGCCGTCGCCTTGCCGATGGTGGCCGACTTCGGCTTCACCCGCGAGATCGACGACCGCCTCCTCGCGCCGGTCGCCGTGCGCGTCGTCGCGCTCGAGAAGGTCGTCTTCGGTATCCTGCAGGGGCTCGTGGCGGCCGCGGTCGTCTTGCCGGTGGCGCGGCTCATCATGGGACCCATCGACGCGCTGACGCTCGCCCACGCCGGATCGGTCCTGGCCATCACCATGCTCGGCTCGGCGGCGTTCTCCGCTCTCGGGCTGCTGCTCGGGACAGGGATCTCCCCGCCGCAGATCGGGCTCATGTTCAGCGTCATCGTCGCGCCGATGATCTTCTTCGGGTGCGCCTACTATCCGTGGCAGGGACTGTCGGCCGTTCCGGTGCTGCGCTGGGCCGTGCTGGTGAATCCGCTCGTCTACGTCGCCGAGGGATTGCGGGCGACGCTCACGCCCGGAACGCCTCACATGCCGGTCGCGGCGAGTGGGCTCGCCTTGGTGGCGCTCACTGCCGCGTTCTGGGCGTGGGGCGCGCGGACCTTCGAGCGTCGCGCGATCGGATGACACTGTAAAATCGTATGCCGTAGCGACCTGACGACCGCCGGGCGCCCCTCGACAGGCGGGCAGTTGCGCGCCGCGTCCAAACGAATTACATTTCCGTATGACGCTGAGCGTCATCCTCTCCGGGATGCCGCGGGGTGCGTCGGGAGCGCACATGGCGGAATCCGTCCAGCAACTTGCCCCGACCGACGAGCAGCGCGGCGGGGACTTCCTGTTCGCGCCGGTCGGGTCCGTCCCCTTCATGACGCCGGAGCAGTTCTCCGAGGAACAGCGCCAGTTCTACGCGACCGGCGCCGACTTCGTCCGCGGCGAGGTCCTGCCCGTCGCGGACCGCATCGAGCAGAAGGACAACGAGTTGTTGCGCCGGCTCCTCGCCAAGGCCGGCGAGCTGGGCTTGCTGGGCGTCGACGTTCCCGAGGCCCTGGGCGGCCTGGGCCTCGACAAGACCACTTCGATGCTCGTCGGCGAGTCCCAGGGCGGCGCGTACGGTTCGTGGGCGGCGACCTTCGGCGCGCACACCGGCATCGGGACGCTGCCCATCGTGTTCTTCGGGACTCCCGAGCAGAAGGCGAAATACCTCCCCGACCTCGCCACCGGCCGGAAGGTCGCCGCGTACGCGCTCTCCGAAGCCGGCAGCGGGTCGGACGCGCTGGGGGCGAAGACGGTGGCGCGCCTCTCGCCGGACGGGAAGCACTACGTCGTCAACGGCGGCAAGATGTGGATCACCAACGGCGGCTTCGCCGACGTCTACGTGGTGTTCCTCAAGATCGACGGCACGAAGTTCACGGCGATGATCGTCGAGCGCGGAACGCCGGGGTTCACGCAAGGACGCGAGGAGCACAAGCTCGGCATCCGCGGCAGCTCGACGACGCCGCTCATCTTCGAGGACTGCAAGGTCCCCGTCGAGAACGTGCTCGGCGAGATCGGCAAGGGCCACAAGATTGCCTTCAACATCCTCAACGTCGGCCGGCTGAAGCTCGCCGCGTTCGGCGTCGGCGGCATGAAGCACGTCCTCGCCGGCGGCGTGCAGTACGCCTCCCAGCGCAAGCAGTTCGGCCGCGCCATCTCCGAGTTCGGTCTCATCCGCGAGAAGCTGGCGCGCGCCGCCGCGCAGATCTACGCGGCCGAGTCGATGACGTATCGCGCGGCGGGCGCGATCGACGCGGCCATCGCGCAATCGGACGGCTCCCCGGCCAAGGTGATGGAAGCGATCGAGGAGTACGCCATCGAGGCCTCGATCATGAAGGTCACCGGGTCGGAGTGGCTCTTCCAGATCATCGACGAGGTGCTGCAGATCCACGGCGGCAACGGCTTCGTCGAGGACTACCCGATCGAGCGCGCGTATCGCGACAACCGCGTCAACCGCATCTTCGAGGGGACCAACGAGATCAACCGCCTCCTCATCCCCGGCATGATCTTCAAGCGGGCGGTGAAGGGCGCCATGCCGCTGATGGCCGCGGTCCAGCAGCTCGAGGAAGAGCTGACGGACCCGCCGCATTTGTCTCCGTATGCTTCCGCCTTCGGCTCCAGCCCGGGCGCCGGCAACGCCGTCACCGTCCTACCCGTGGGACGGCTCGCCGCCGAGCGCCGCGGCGCGGAGATGGCGAAGCGGCAGTTCATCTTCGCCGCGAAGTGGGCCGCTTCGCTCGGACCCGCCTTGGAGGAGCGCCAGGAGGTCCTCGCCGCGCTCGCCGACGTCGCCATCGAGGTGTACGCGATGGACTCCATCCTCGGCCGCACGCTGGCGACCGATCGGCAGCCCGAGCTACGCGACGCGCTTTGCCGGTTCTACTGCATGGAGAGCCGCGAGCGCGCCTTCGACCGCGCCCGCACCGCGCTTTCCGCCGTGGTCCCGGCCGGCGAGGTGGACGCGCAGCTCGAGCAGCTGGGCCGACTGCACAAGTACACGCCAGTGAACATCGCCGAGGCCCGCGAGGCGATCATTCCCGCCCTGCTGGACGCCGGCGTATATCCGCTGTCGTACTGAGTTCCACCGGCTGCGCCTCTTACCTCGCCCGACACCCGTGCGCACATTTCGCTCGCGTGGGAACCGAGGGCGAGGGGGGCGTGTGCGAAATTCAGAGCTAGGACGGGCGGGAGCCGTCAGGCCGCTGTGGTCGGAGGCGGACACCCTGCGGGAGCGCGTCGCCGAGGCGCCCGCGCTGTTCGGTTTCTTTTCCTTCGACATGGCGCTCGCGCAGCGCGCCTCGCACGGTCACTTGCGGACGAATCCGGCCGCGCGCGCCGCGCTGATCCGGTTGTGTGCGGCCCCGAACACTCGCGGCGCCGTGATGTCCGGCAGGCGCGTCGAGACGTTGCAGCGTCGCTTGCGCCTGCACCGGCTCGGCTACGTCGGCGTGTACGGCGCCGAGGTGCAGAACTTCGGGCTGCGGCTGGTGACGGAGCCCGATCTCGAGCTGGCCGAGCAGGCGATCGGCCGGCTGCGCAAGGCCTGTGCGCGGGTCCCCGCGCTGCAGGCGCCTGGCATCGGCCTCGAGGATCGCATCTGGGCACTCGCCCTGCACCTGCGCCAGGGAGCGGCGGCGGACCAGATCGCGGCGGCGGAGGAGTTCGGACGGCTCGCAGCCGCCGAAGGGCTCCGGCTGCGCCGCGGCCCCGACGCGATCGAGGCGTGCGCGGCGGGAGCGGGCGTCGGACGCGCCGCCCTCGGTCTGCTCGCCGGGATGCGCGACGCGCTTCCGGTCTACTGCGGCGCGGGCGACGCCGACGAGGAAGGCTTCGCCGCCGTGCAGCGGCTAGGCGGAATCACCGTCCACGTCGGGCCACCGCCGCGCGCCGGGACGGCGGCGCGGTGGCATGTCGCCGATTGCGGCGAGGTCATCCGGCTGATCCACTGGCTGGCAGACGCGCGCCGCCGCGGCCCGAGATAGCGCTCCGCTGTGCTAGACACGCGGTCGTGGCGCGACTCGACCCGCACAGTCAAGCGGACTCCGCTCAGCCGGTCACGGAACGCGTCGATCTCTCGCTGAAGGTCGACTTCGCGCAACGGGTCCTCTCCGGCCATGCCGTACTGACCTTGCGCGAGGCCTCGGCCGGCCCGCTGGACCTGGATACGCGCGACCTGCGCATCGCCTCGGTGGCGACGCCGGAGGGCGCGCCGGTGCGCTACGAGCTCGCCCCGCCACAGCCGATCCTCGGAGCGCGGCTGCGGGTGCACCTGCCGGCAGGCACCCGCGCCATCCGCATCCAGTACTCGACTTCTCCGGACGCCTCGGCGCTGCAGTGGCTCGAGCCGTCGCAGACGGCCGGAGGGCAGCACCCCTACCTGTACAGCCAGTGCCAGCCGATCCACGCGCGATCGCTCGCGCCGCTGCAGGACACGGCGCGCATCCGCATCCGCGCGGGGGCCCGATTCACCGTGCCTTCGAACCTCCGTGCGCTGATGGCCGCGGCGGGAGTCGGGCGCGAGGCGGCCGGCGAAGGCGCGGTGGTCGACATCTTCGACATGCCGCAGCCGATCCCGCCGTACCTGCTCGCTTTCGCGGTGGGAGATCTCTCGCCGCGGCAGCTGTCGCAACGGTCCGCGGTGTGGGCGGAGCGCACCGTCGCCGATGCGGCGGCGTGGGAGCTCGACGGCGTCGAGACGATGCTCGCGGTAGCGGAGGACCTGTTCGGGCCGTACGACTGGGAGCGCTACGACGTGCTGGTCATGCCGCCCTCGTTCCCCTTCGGCGGCATGGAGAACCCGCGGCTGACGTTCGTCACGCCCTCGGTGCTCGCGGGCGATCGATCCCTCGTCCACGTCATCGCCCACGAGCTGGCGCACGCCTGGACCGGGAACCTGGTCTCGAACGCGACGCTCGAGCATTTCTGGCTGAACGAAGGGTTCACCGTCTACGCCGAGCGACGCATCCTCGAGGCGCTGGAAGGCACCGAGGCTGCCGAGCTGCATGCGGCGATCGGAGCGCACGATCTGGAAGTGTCGCTGCAGCGCTTCGCGCAGCGCCCGGAGCTGACGCGGCTCCGCACCCAGATGGAAGGCGTCGATCCCGACGAGGCGTACTCCACCGTGCCGTACGAGAAGGGCTACCTGTTCCTTCGGCGCCTCGAAGAGCTGTCCGGCCGCGAGCGATGGGACCGGTTCCTGCGCGCCTACATCGACCGGTTCCGGTTCCAATCGATCGACACGGACGATTTCCTTCGGTTCCTCGAGGAACGCCTGCCCGGCGTCGCTGCGCGGGCCGCGGCGAAGCGGTGGCTCGATGGTCCCGGCTTGCCGCCCGACGCTCCGCGCCCGCAGTCGCGCCGCCTCGACGAGCTGCGCGCGATGGCGCAAAGGGCCGCGAAGGGCGTGTTGCCCGACGAGAACGCGGCGGTGCGCATGAACCCGACCGAGCTGCTCGTCTTCCTGCAGTCGCTGCCGGAGCTCCCGCCCGACGTCTGCGATCAGCTCGACGCGCTGCTCGGCCTCTCCCGTCGCCGCAGCCTCGACCTGCGCCACACCTTCGTCCTCGCGCAGCTCCGCGCGGGCGTGGAGGCCGGCCGCGAGGCGGCGCGGCGCGTGCTCCGCGAGACCGGCCGGATGAAGTACCTGCGCCCCCTCTACACCGAGCTGGCCCGCCGTCCGCAGACCCGCGCGCTCGCTCGGGAGATCTACGAAGAGACACGCGCCATGTACCACCCGATTGCGCGCACCGTGGTCGAATCGATCCTCGGCTGAAATGACCGTGAGAGGTTGGGGGTCAAGGGGGGGAGCGAGCTCCACCCTTGTGGAGGCGCCGAAGGCGCCGGATCGAAGAGCGTGATGTCGAAGGTACAGCGCTCATCTCTTCACGACCCGTGGATCAATGATGCTCGGGCGCGTGGTCCAGGCCGGCGACGCGGGTGAGGTATGCGATGCGCGCGCCTGCCTTGCGCAGGCGGCGGACCAGCTCGCGGTTGATGTTCTGCAGGACGAGCACGTAGGCCTTCAGGTCCTGCTTGTAGAGCTGGTAGAGGTCCTTGCTGTTCAGCTCGAGCAGCTGGGTGTCCTTCTCCGCGGTGATGGTGAACGGGCGCGGCTCCATCTCGATGAGCGTCGTGACGCCGACGAAGTCGCCGGGGCGGAACATCAGCATCCGCACTTCGCTGCCGTCTTCGCACTTGCGCGTGGCGAAGAGCGCGCCCGAGCGGACGATGTACATCGAGTTCCCGGTGTCACCTTCGCGTAGGACGACCTCTCCCTTCTTCACTTCGCGCTCGCGCAGCATGTCGGCGAGACGGTCGAAGACGGGAGTGCCGGCGAGGCCGCCGAAGAAGGGCGTCTTCGCGAGGAACTCCTTCAGCGCCCCGTCGGTCATGCGCGGAGCTTACGCCCGCCGGCCAATGCGTTGACATCGTCGCACCCCGGCTCACCCGGGTGCCCGACCTGAAGGGCCAACCCCGCAGAACGACACCATCTGTCGCGCTGCTCGGCAGTTCAGCAGGAGCTTGCTTGACAGGCCGGGGGGCATCGCAGACTCTGCGCATGCGGTGGATCGAAGTGGGAAGGAATGGAACGGAGCTCCCCACCGCGGATCGAGGAGCCACGGGTCGTGTCGTTCACGGGCGTCTACCAGCACCAGATCGACGCGAAGGGGCGGACCAGCCTGCCGTCCCGCTTTCGCGAGGTGCTCGCCGCCCAGGGCGCGGACAAGCTCTTCGTGACCACCGATCTCTTCGACGCGTGCCTGCAGGCGTACGCGCCCGCGCAGTGGAACGCCTTCACGCAGAAAGTCGCCGCGCTCTCGCAATTCGATCCGTCGGTGCGGCTCCTCGTCCGCAGCTTCGTCGCGCCGGCGCAGGAATGCCCCGTCGACAAGGTGGGGCGCATCCTGATTCCGCCGCCGCTCCGTGAGCACGCCGGGCTCGCCGACGAAGTGACCTGGGCGGGCACGGTGGAGCGCATCGAGATCTGGTCGCCGCAGCGGTGGCTCGAGACGCAGAAGGCGGCCCGCGCACCCGAAGCCCAGGCGCAGCTCGCGGCGCGCCTCCATCAGCTCCTCTAGGAGAACGACCATGACCGAACGGACGCGCATCCGGGGAATCGCACAGCGCGAGGCGCCGCGCCCGCGCAGGATGGAAGGCGCGGCCGTCCTCGCCTTGTCGCCCGCGCCGGGCCCGCGCCCCGCCGGGGAGCGCTGGGACGAGGCGCAGGCGACGGTGGCGGTGCGCGGCGAGCTGGACCGCGACGCGCTCTGGGCGATCGACTACACGATCGGCCGCGCCTCCATCGAAGCCGGCCGCATCGTCCTCGACCTGCGCGAGGTCACGCACCTCGACTACGCAGGCGTTCCGGAGCTGATCGCGCGCCGGCGCGAGCTGCGCGCGCGCGGCGGCGAGCTGGTCGTGGCCGTGCGCAATCCCTACGTCGCGAACATCCTCAAGGCGTCGGGCGGGGGCGAGCTCCCCCTCTGCCGCTCTCCCGAGGACGCGTTCGCCGAGGTCGTGTCGGCGCGGGCTGGCGGTGCCCGCCGCAGGCAACAGTAGCATCCGCTTCCGGAGATCTCCCGTGCAGCCCTTCGAGCACCGCACCGTCCTGCGACGCGAGGCCATGGAGCTGCTCGCGCCCGCGCCGGGGAAGGTGTTCCTCGACGGGACGCTGGGCGGCGGAGGCCACGCCGAGGCGCTGCTCGACGCGGGCGCGCGCGTCATCGGCCTCGATCAGGACCCCGTCGCGGTGGAGGCGGCGCGCGCTCGCCTCGGTACGCGAGGCGAGAGTTTCGTGGCCGAGCACGCCAACTTCCGCGACGCCCGCGGCGTGCTCGACCGGCTCGGCGTCGGCGAAGTCGACGGCGCTCTCGTCGACCTGGGGGTCTCCAGCCCGCAGCTCGACGACCCGGGGCGCGGCTTCTCCTTCCGCGCCAGCGGTCCCCTCGACATGCGCATGGACCCGACGCGCGGCGAGGCGTTGTCCGCGCTTCTCTCCCGCTGGGACGAGAAGTCCCTGGCGCGGATCCTCGACACGCTCGGCGAGGAGCGATTCGCGCGGCCAGTCGCGCGCGCCATCCTTCGCGCGCACCGCGAGGGCAAGCTGCAGGACACCGCGCAGCTCGCCGAGGTGGTGGCGCGATCCATCCCACGCAAGGCGTGGCCGAAGGATCTGCATCCGGCGACGCGTACCTTCCAGGCGCTGCGCATCGCGGTGAACGACGAGCTCGGCGCGCTCTCGGATTTCGTCGGCGACCTGCCGCGCATCGTGGCGCGCGGGGGGCGGGCGGCGGCCATCAGTTTCCACTCCCTCGAGGATCGCATCGTGAAGGAAGGCTTCAGGAAGCTCGCCACCGGCTGCATCTGCCCGCCGCGCCTGCCGGTGTGCGCGTGCGGGCGGACGGCGCAGTGGAAGGTGTTGACGCGCAAGGCGGTGCAGACCAGCGAGGCGGAGCAGCGCGAAAACCCGCGCTCGCGCAGCGCGCGGCTGCGCGCCGTCGAGAGGCTGGCATGAGGCAACTCGGCGCCGCCACCATCGCCTGCGTGCTGCTCGCGGCCGCGGCGTTGCTCCAGATCTGGGTCCGCACCCGCGTGACCGAGCAGGGATACCGCCTCTCGCGCCTGTCGGCCGAGCGCACCGAGCTGGTGCGCGAGCACGAGCGCCTGCAGCTCGCCGCGGCCAGCCTGGGCAGCGCGCAGCGCATCGAGGACCTGGCGCGCGCGCGCCTCGGGATGGGACCGCCGCCGGCCGACCGGATCATCGTGCTCGTCGGCGGCGCCCTGCGGACGAGCGCGTCCACCGTCGCGTCCAAATAGGAGGTGGACCCTGCATCGCGGGCGCAGCGCGAGGAGCGAGACGGGCCGCTGGATGCGGATGCGCGCCGCGCTCGTCGCCGCGGCGCTGCTGGCGGCGTTCGGCGTCGTCCTCGCCCGCGCCGCCAAGGTGCAGCTGCTCGATCGGGCGCGCCTCTCGCGGCTCGCGCGCGATCAGACGCGCCGCGAGATCGAATGGGCGCCGAGGCGCGGCACCATCGTCGACCGCCGCGGCGCCGCCCTCGCGATCACGCGGGACGTCGACTCGATCTTCGCGGATCCCGCGGCGTTCGCGAACGCGCGCGAGCGCGGCGCCGCCGCCGATCTGCTCGCGCGGGCGTTGCGCGTCGAGCGGGCGAAGCTGCTCGCGCGGCTGACCGGCGAGAAGCGGTTCGTCTGGCTCAAGCGGCGCGTCGACGAGGAGACCGCGGCGCGCGTGGCCGGGCTCGGCCTCGACGGGATCGAGCTCGTGAAGGAACCCAAGCGCTTCTATCCGCAGCGCGCGCTCGCGGGACACGTGCTCGGCTTCGTCGGAGAAGACGGCGGCCAGGAAGGGCTCGAGCGCGAGCTGGACTCCTGGCTGCGCGGAAAGCCCGTCTCCGTCCAGGCGGTGCGCGACGCGCGCGGCGCGACCGTGCTGGCGCAGGGCGCTCCCGATCCGGCCGACCTCACCGGCGCCACCGTCACGCTGACGCTGGACTCGGCAATCCAGCTCGCCGCGGAGCGCGAGCTCTCGCGCGCGGTGTCCAGCTCGCGCGCGACCGCCGGATGGGCCGTGGCCGTCGACGTGCAGAGCGGGGCGGTGCTCGCGCTCGCCTCGAATCCCGCCTTCGACGCGAACAAGCCGGGGCGCGATCCGGGCGTCTGGCGCGACCACGCCGTGCAAGACCAGCTCGAGCCGGGTTCGACCATCAAGAGCTTCGTGGTGGCGGCGGCGCTCGACGCCGGCGCGCTCGATCCGGAGAAGCAGCTGTACTGCGAGGAGGGCGTCTGGGAGCGGAACGGACACCGCATCCACGACACGCACAAGGTCGGCTGGGCCACGCCCGCGGCGGTGCTGCGCGAGTCGTCCAACATCTGCGCCGCGAAGATCGGCGAGGCGCTCGGGAAGCAGCGGCTGATCGCCGCGCTGCGGGCGTTCGGCTTCGGAGAGCGAACCGGCATCGGTCTGCCCGGCGAGGCGCGCGGAGCCCTCCCCGATCCCGCGCGCATGCCGGAGATCGCCGTCGACACCGTCTCGTTCGGACAAGGGCTCTCCGCGACGGGGCTCCAGACGGTGATGGCGATGGCGGCCATCGCCAACGGAGGCACGCTCCTCAAGCCGTTCATCGTGTCGAGCGTGACGGCGCCCGACGGCAAGGTGGTGCTGCAGCGGCAGCGCGAGGAGGTCCGGCGCGTGATGCTCCCGGAGACCGCGCGGAAGATCACCGCGATGCTCGAGGAGGTGGTCGAGAAGGGCACCGGGACGAAGGCGCGCGTGAACGGCTTTCGCGTCGCGGGGAAGACCGGCACCGCGCAGAAGGTCGATCCCGTGCGCGGAGGCTACGGCGAGAAGCGGCTGGCCAGCTTCCTCGGGTTCCTCCCCGCGGAGGAGCCCCGCCTCGCGCTGCTGGTCGCCGTCGACGAGCCCGAAGGCGACGTGTTCGGCGGGTCGGTGGCAGCTCCGCCCTGGAGCGCGATCGCCGCCGAGGCGCTGCGGCAGATCGGCGTCGCGCCGGAGAGCGCGCGTGAAGAAGTCGCGCTCGCCTCCATCGCGGCGGCCGACGACGAGCCGGCACCGGACGCGGACGGCGACGAAGCGCCGCCGCCTCGAACCCCGCTCCCCGCGCCGGGCCATTCCGTGGTTCCCGATCTCACTGGCCTGCCGGCGCGGTCGGCGGTGCGCAGGCTCGCCGAGGCCGCGCTGGAACCGGAATTGCGGGGCAGTGGACGGACGGTCGCCCAGTCGCCCCGCGCCGGCGCCATTGTCCGCCGCGGTGCACGCGTGCGCGTGATGCTGGCGCCCTCGGGATGAGCAGCGTAAATCATGGGGCCCGAAGTGAAGCTTCCTGACCTCTTCGCCGGAATCGACGTTCGCCTGCCGCCGCGAGCGGAAGCGGTCGATGTGCGCTCGCTGGCGGTCGATTCGCGAAAGGTGGGTCGCGGTGCGCTGTTCGCGGCGCTGAAGGGCGTCGTCTCCGACGGCGCGGACTTCGCTCCGCAGGCCGTCTCCCGCGGCGCCGCGGCGGTGTTGAGCGACCGCGATCTCGCCGTCGCGCCGGCCGCGCTCGTCGTCGCGCGAGATCCGCGGCGCGCTTTCTCGCAGGCGGCCTCGAGGTTCCACGGAGAGCCCTCGAAGCGCATGCGGCTCGTCGGCGTGACCGGCACGAACGGAAAGACCACCACCGCGTAACTCGTCGATCAGCTCGCGGCCGCCCGCGGTCTGCGCACCGGCGTCATCGGGACCGTCGAGTCGCGCTGGCCCGGCGGGCGCGCCGAGGCGACGCACACCACTCCAGAATCGCACGAGCTGCAGGAGCTGCTCGCGCGCATCGCGAACGCCGGCGCCGAGATCGTCTCCATGGAGGTGTCGAGCCACGCGCTGGCGCAGGAGCGCGTCTCCGGGTGCACCTTCGCCGCGGCGGCGTTCACCAACCTGACGCGCGATCACCTCGACTATCACGGCTCGCTGGACGCCTACTTCGAGGCCAAGGCGCGCCTCTTTCGCGAGCTCCTGCCGCCCGGCGCTCCCGCGGTGCTCAACCTCGACGATCCCCGCTGCGCGGCGCTTTCGCGCGAGATCCGCGGCTCGATCGGCTTCACGACCCGCGGCGCGCGCGGCGCCCGGCTCGCGGCGACCTCGCTCGAGGGCGACCTGAACGGGATCCGTTTCGAGCTGCGTTGCTACATCGGCACGGCGACCACCGAGAGCCCGCTGATCGGGGCGCACAACGTCGAGAACCTGCTCGCCGCGCTCGGGTTGCTCCTCGGCCTCGGCATGCCGCTCGCCGACCTCGCTCCCGCCGCCGCGCGGGCGCCCGGCGCGCCGGGGCGTCTCGAGCGGGTGCCGGATCCAGGCGGCCGTGTCGTGCTGGTGGACTACGCGCACACCGACGACGCGCTCGCCCGGGTCCTCGATGCGGTGCGCGCCGCGGCGCCGAAGAAGTCGCGCCTGGTTTGCGTCTTCGGCTGCGGAGGCGATCGCGATCGCGGCAAGAGGCCGCTGATGGGTCAAGCAGCGGCGCGGCGGGCCGACCTC
>Ga0075423_10005115_pt1 | contig 12228 bp, 14 predicted proteins | sample SoiMethybrSBSTD2_FD_80114 | JGI IMG/M metagenome (GOLD analysis project Ga0075423, IMG submission 80114) | Bulk soil microbial communities from a Populus tree surrounding site in Tennessee, USA - Soil MetaG P. TD hybrid SBSTD2 | ecosystem: Environmental > Terrestrial > Soil > Tree plantation...
AAGAGTGGACCACGCCCCAAAGCGTGTATAGGGCTGTGAAACCGATAGTTCCCCAGACGATAAATTTTAGCCACAGCGGAAACTCTTCCATTTTATTCTCCTCGGAAAGCGCCAATGCTTTCGATTGCCCAACGTCTATGAGAACGCAGCGGCGGGATTAATGCGGCCTGGAACTCTCACCGCTAGTTGCACGAGCCGACGGTCGGGGAGGAGATACTAAATCAAAAAGGCACCCTTGAGTTTGAAAAGTGCCAACACTTTTTTGTTGAGACTACTGTGACTCTTGCTATCAAAGCAGCAGAAATTAGTCGCGGCTGCGGTGGCTTCAAACGGATATTGACAATTTTTTGATAGCGGCGAGCTGAAGACAATATTACTATCGTCGTCGAATATTTCGCCGATGGATTTGGCAGTTTCCTGTGAACCGACCGCCGCACAATAGTGGTTCTGCGGACTGGAGCGCGGCGGCGAATCCGGGGTGACTAGCGGAAGAACCAAAGATAAGGCGATGACGATTTTTATCATTATGGCACTGGTCAAATTACTACATAGTGAAGGATCGAATAGCGCGGCGTTTCTTAGGTTCTAAACTCATGGGCGGACTGGCTCGATGTTCTCCAAGTTCTCTAAGTACTTCACTACCGCTAAAATGTCTAGCCAGGAGGCAGGGCCGCAGCCAAGCGGTTGGACTGCCGGACAGGATCGTAAATCGATTGATGGACTTGACGCAAAGAGCAAAGAGTCTCGTCCCGCTGCGAGTGTGGTGTCTCAGAAGTTCATTCAAAAACTCCAAACCATGGCATGGTTGAAGCCGCACTCAAATCCCTCCTTTTCAATTTTGCCAAAGAGGGGAAGGGGAGATTTTGGGCGGAGTGAGGGGCGGAATTATGTCGTGAACTTCTGGGTCAGGACACTAGTCTAATGCTGTAGAATTCGAAACGTTCGACGTGAAGTCAGGATTTACCGCCGTCCAAATCTAAATATTGCTTTTCAATTTTCTGCCAGTCATCCAAGCCGACGACCCGATCGCGCTCTTTGAAGGTTGTTAGTGAGTCATCGATCGATTCCGTCGTGCCTTCGCGTTTGAGCGTATCGAGCGTTCTTCTCATGGCGTGAATCGCGGCTCTCTGAGTTTCGGACGGATAAATCGCGATGCGGTAGCCCATCTCTTGCAAGCGTTGCATCGGCAGCATCGGAGTCTTGCCGCCTTTGAAAACATTGACGAGCAGCGGGACATTGGGGATTCGCCGCGGGATTTCAGTTAATTCTTCTTCCGACTGTGGCGCCTCGACGAAGATCGCGTCAACGCCGAGTTTGGCAAACGCGCGCCCTCGAGTGATCGCATCGTCGAGGCCATTGACTCCGCGGGCATCGGTGCGCGCAATAATGCACAAATCAGGATCCGTGCGGGTGGCCAGCGCTGCCTGCAATTTCTTTTCCATCTCCGCCAGCGGTATGACTTCCTTGCCATCCAGGTGACCGCAACGCTTGGGCGTGATCTGGTCTTCGATATGAATCGCCGCCACGCCGGCGCGCTCGAATTCGCGCACAGTGCGCACGAGGTTGACGGCATTGCCGTAGCCTGTGTCTGCGTCGGCGATGATGGGGATCTTTATCGCGGCCACGACCTGGGCGGCACGGTCGATGGTTTCCGACAGCGTTACCAAGCCGATATCTGGTATGCCCATGCTTCTCGCCACCGCGCCACCGCTCAAGTACGCCGCTTCAAATCCCGCCTCTTCGACCAGACGGGCAGAGAGGCCGTCGAAGCAACCCGGGGCCACCAGCAATTTATCGCGTTTCAGCAGTTGTCGAAGGGTTTGTCGTGAGTTCATGTGATACCTCAGATTATTTAAAGTGATTTCGAGTTCTGCGCGGAGTTAACTCAAGACCCGGGATTGCTATTCAATAGACCTAACAACCCACATATCGATAAACTTATCGATCGGCATTGGGCGTAAGCGCTCGGCATCGAGACAAACATCCATGATCGCTTGGCGCTGCGGCGGAGACAGCCGCGAGGCGAGATTGGCTGCGAATTTCTTGATCAATAACGGCATGCCTTCGGTGCGTCGGCGCCGATGGCCGATGGGGTACTCCACCGCGACTTTCTCCGTCGCCGATCCATTTTTGAAAAAGATTTGCACGGCGTTGGCGATCGAGCGTTTTTCCGGATCCAGATAATCTTTCGAGTATTGCGCGTCTTCGAGGCAGACCATTTTGCCGCGTAACGCATCGATGCGCGGATCCCGGGCGACGGCATCTTCGTAGTGATCGGCAGTGAGCTCGCCAAAGATCAAGCCGATGGCGGTCATGTATTGAATGCAGTGGTCGCGGTCGGCAGGATTGTGCAGCGGTCCGGTTTTATCGATGATGCGAAGCGCAGATTCTTGCGTTGTGATTTCGACTTTATCGATTTCATTCAATCGATCCTTGATCAGCGCGTGAAGTTTGAGGGCGCATTCTACCGCCGTCTGGGCGTGAAATTCAGCGGGAAACGATATCTTAAACAGCACGTTCTCCATCACGTAGCAGCCCAGCGGGCGACCGAGCACAAAAGGTTTACCGTTGAAAAGGACGTCGTAGAATCCCCAATGTTTGGCTGATAGCACCGACGGGTAACCCATCTCGCCGTGCATAGTCATCAGCGCAAGGCGCACGCCGCGGCTGGTGGCATCGCCCGCAGCCCACGATTTGCGCGGGCCCGTATTGGGCGCGTGGCGGTATTCGCGTAATGCCCCGCCATCCGTCCATGCGTTGGATAGTGCGCTGATAATCTCATCCCGGTTCCCGCCCAGCATCGCGGTGGCGACGGCCGTGGTGGCGACGCGGACGAGCAGCACGTGATCCAGACCGACGCGGTTGAAGCTGTTTTCGAGCGCTAGGACGCCTTGGATTTCGTGCGCTTTAATCATGGCACACAGCGCGTCATGCACCGTAAAAGTCTTTTTCTGTATGCGAGTGAGATAGTCGGCGAGCGCGAGAATGCCGCCCAGGTTATCCGACGGATGGCCCCATTCGGCGGCGAGCCAGGTATCGTTGAAATCGAGCCAGCGGATCATCGCGCCGATGTTGAAGGCGGCGTGGACCGGCTCGAGCTGCCAGTTCGTCCCAGGCACCCGCGCGCCGTCGTTGAGCGTCGCGCCGGGAACCATCGGTCCCAAGTGTTTCGTGCATTCGCGATAGCGGAGCGCAAGCAAACCACAGCCGAGCGCATCCATAAGATTGTAGCGCGCGGTGTCGATGGCTTCTGGGCTCCCGGGAACATAATTCGCCGCGTAGTCAGCCAACTCAACCAAGATTTTGTCCGGTTCAGGGCGAATGTTTGAAACATTTCCAGCCATGGTTGCCTTGATAAAATTAGAGAATTCAGGATTCAAGAATTCAAGATTCAGAATTCATGAATTCAGTTCCGGCCATTGAACTTTGAACGTTGAACCCTGAACCCTTTCAGCGTTTTTCCATCGGCACGAATGGCCGCGGCTCGGGGCCGACATAATCGGCGTTGGGGCGGATCAGACGATTGTCGGCGCGCTGCTCGATGATGTGTGCCGCCCAGCCGGTAATGCGCGAGACCACGAAGAGCGGCGTAAACATCGCGGTTGGTATTCCACACAAGTGATAGGCGCTGGCGCTGTAGAAATCCAAGTTGGGGAATAAATTCTTCTCACGTCGCATCACTTGCTCGATGCGCTCCGAGACGGGATAGAGCCGCTTGTCGCCATGAGCTTCGCCGAGTTTCTTGGACCATGCTTTAATCACATCCGAGCGCGGATCGGAGATTTTATAAACACGGTGGCCGAAGCCCATGATGAGGGCCTTCTTCGCGATCAATTCGAGCACGCCCTTCTCCGCCTCATCCGGTGTCGCGTAGCGCTCGATCAACTCCATCGCGGCTTCGTTGGCGCCGCCGTGCAACGGGCCGCGAAGGGCGCCGATGGCGCCGGTTACCGAAGAGTAAAAGTCGGGCAACGTGGAGACAATCGTGCGCGCAGTAAAAGTCGACGCGTTAAACTCATGCTCGGCGTAGAGAATCAGTGAGACGTCGATCGCGCGCCGATGCAGGTCGTCGGGCTTCTTACCGTGGAGCAAATGGAGAAAATGGCCGGCGGTGCTGTCGTCGTCGGTTTCCGTGGCGACGCGCCTGCCGTGTTCGTGAAACTGATACCAGTAGAGTAGCATTGCGCTGAAGCAACCAGTGAGTCGATTGGCCACAGCGATCTGTTCATGGCCCGGACCCTCGGGTTCCAACGTGCCGAGCATCGAGCAACCGGTGCGCATAACGTCCATTGGATGTGTGCTTCGAGGGATTTGTTCGAGGACCGTCTTCAGCGGGGCAGGCAAGCCACGCAACCCGCGCAGCTTCGATTTGTATTCGTCAAGCTCCGCTTGCTTCGGCAGACGGCCATAGATCAGCAGATGCGCGACCTCCTCGAAGGTGGAATGCTCGGCGAGATCGTAAATCGAATAGCCGCGATAGGTGAGACCTTTGCCTTCTTTGCCCACGGTCGCGATCGCCGTGTTGCCGGCAATCACGCCTTCGAGACCGCCGCCGCGTTTGTCTGTTGCCATAAAGTCATCCTCCAGGGTGTAATTGTAAAACTGCGCAGAAGGGCGCTTTCGTTCTCCGCGTCAGGTCAAAGCCGTAGATTGCTTTAGTAATTATCGTACAAGATTTTCGGAATTAAAGCGATGGATGAACTGTTTGTGTTGCCGTCATTTATACCCTTTTACTAGCAATTCCTTGTAGAGCTTGATCTCGCGGTCTCCATACAGGGGCACGGGATGCATCGTGTATCCTTTTCCTTGTAGAAAATCGCTCGGCGCATCCACCCTGGAAGGCACAAGTTGAATTTCTCTTGCAGCCTTCATTCCTTCGGCGGACAGGACAAAGTCAACAAACAGCGCGGCGGCATGAGGTCGAGAGGTCTGTGCGCTAATGCTCAGGTTGTGAGTCTGAACGAAGATCGTATTCTCCAGAGCTACCCAGTTGACTGGCGCTCCTGTGCGCTTGATTCTCTCGATCGTATGAGCTCTAAGTTCTGGGCCTAAAGCAAACTCTCCCGCCGCGAGCAAGTTGTTGAGCAGCGTATGCCCAACTCGAAATTGGATGCTCTGTTGCCCTAGTTTGTCCATGTAAGCTATCGCCTTCTCCCTGCTTCCTAATTTCTTCTCCAACAACTGCAGCGCGCTTGCAAACCAGCTGGTAGATTCCAGATCAATGGCCATGTTGTTTTTCCAGCGCGGATTCAAAAGATCCTCGTAACTACGGGGCACCTCATCAGGGCGCACAAGATTCGTGTTGTAGGCGCATGCAATAGGCGTCACAGTCCACGAAGTCCAGTATCCGTCTGTCTGCCGGGCGAAGTCAGGAAAAGCTTTGGTCTCTGCTGAATGATACCTGGCAAAGATCCCTTTCTGCTGAACGATGGTGGCCTCTGGTAACGGCAGGGCAACCACGTCCGCTTGCAGTTTACCGGCGCGGGACTCCTGGAGTATTCTTTCAAGCAGCCTTTCACTATTGGAGCGGTAGTATTTGACCTCAACAAAAGAATATTTTTTGCTAAAGCGGTCAATGAGGGATCTGGCTTGTTCGACTTGGGTCGTGGAGTACCACGTGATCACTCCTTCTCTTCGGGCCCCTTCGACGAATTTATCCGTCCGCTCCTTCGAGGGCAGTTGACTTATCTGCTCCAAAACATCCTGCGCAGACTGAGCAAAGAGACTTGGAGAATGCAAGAAAACAATCAGAGCTGAAAAATGAGCGCAGATAAGAATTCTCATCCCGTGGGTTATCATGACAGCCCTCCATACTAATCCCGGATTCCCAGTTCCGGCCGACGCGATGAGCGAGGAGCAAGGAGCAACCCTGACCTTGCGAAGTCAATGGGTCTCTGCCTCTGAGCGGTACATTGATCATCGGTGGTTCAAGATGAAATCTAAGACTTACAATGGTGAAGTGCGAAGTGGCGAAAAGGACTTGAAACTTTACAGTTGGGTGCCTTCGCTACTCCAGGTTTGCTCCTCGCTCAAGGGCCCGGAGGTTTAACTGCGGAATCCGGGCTAATCCCCGCACATTAACTTGCATGAGTAACTCATTGCGAACAGACGCTTCGCTGTTCCGGGAAGCGTTCATGATCGCAGCACGTTCTTTCATACCTGGTTGTATAGGTTGTCGATAAAGCCGGAGTCCTCAATCTCTCGAAGCCAATGGATATCCCAGACAGAAACCGGATTTAACTTGTCTAGATTGGGTATGTCCGGATAGGCTCGAATCGCTTCCTCGAACGTATGATAAATCGCCAATGCAGTCGGATAAGGTCTGCTCTCGAGAAGCTCGATTTGTCTTTCCAGCGTGTAATGCAAATGCTTTAAATTTTTGTTGTGGCTGTGTTTTTCCATTAAGGAGATGGACTCCTCACGATGGCTTTTCACAAACCATATTCCATAAATCACGGCCTTGATAAGCCGCTGAACGGCCTCGGGGTTGGTTTTGGTGAAGTCTCCGGTAAGCGTCAGAGTTCCACCCATAATATTAGGAAAAAAGCGCGTCTCTTCCAAAGCTACAAAACCCGCCTCCTGAGCCATCAGGTCGAATGGGGGAACTAAAAAGGCGGCATCGACTTCGCCTTTAAGGAGTTGGTCCAACATTTCCTCGTAAACGTTGCCTTTAGCCGGATGCCGGACAAGCTCGACATCGCCATCATCCACGTTCAATCCTTGAAGACTTAGAATCCGGCACAGGGCGAGTCTCGGATGAGTTCCTTGCACCGCGATGCGCTTCCCTCTGACATCGTTCACAGTCTTAATGTCGGGTTTAGCACAAATGGCATCGGGACAACGGTTAGAGATGCTAGCAACACAGGAGTACCGAATCCCGCCCTTTCTGACTCGCGCCGCATAGGGAGTGAAGTGATGACCGAAGATCAGATTTGCCTTTCCTGCTCTTACGTGATGGTCCACCTCGTCGATATCGACTTCACTGGACGGCACATATCGTGAGTCCATATCCACTTCAAACTTCGACCATATATTTTTTTCCCTCATAACAGTGAGCAATACGTCATGCGTTTTGGATCGCTGATATGCAATAATCTTCTCCATAGTCCTCCTCCATTTGTTTACTGGCGAAACTCCGTTGTCACTAAGACCGGTTCAGCTTCCGACGCTGCGCGGTTCGGTTCCTCGCGTTGCTATTATTAACCGGACAATATCTCCGAGGTTTTCAGTTTGTCAACTCTTTTTCCGGCCCGAGTGTGCTATATTCGTAGATTACGAACACCCATTTTCCCAATTAGTTCGGCGGATCTTGGTATTATTACTGAATAACTGTTCGTCAATCCCGAACGCCTTGCCCTTTTTGCCTTGACAGGGAATGACATTCCAGTTATGGAAATCACGTATTCTAGTCTCATCGTAGATAGGTGGTGTCACAAGTTACATGCGAAACAACAAGAACAGGCCGCGCGCGTCGACGACGGTGAGAAAGGCTTTGGACATTTTGTGCTGTTTTTCAGCAAGTAGGCCGGTATGGGGAATCTCCGAATTGAGCAGAGAGCTTGATCTGTCAAAGAGCCACGTGCATCAACTTTTAAAGTCGCTCGAGGAAAAAGGTTTTGCTCAAAGAGATTTAGTTATCCAAAGGTATAAGCTTGGTTTCAAGTTGTTGGAGCTCGGCGAGATCGTCTCTCGAACCCTGGACGTTCGCACGGCCGCGGCGCCTTTCATGCGAGATCTACAAAGGCAGGTCGGCGGAACCGTGTCCCTACGAGTACTCGATAGCGATGAGCTTCTCGTCGTGGAGCGGATCGAGCCTTCCGACTTCCTAAGAGTCGCCTATCCGGTTGGCACTCGGTTGCCCTACAATCATGGAGCGGGAGGGAAAGTCCTTCTCGCCTTTATGGATCAGGAAGAACGAAAAAGCCTGTTCAGGCGGAAGCCTTTAAAGAAGCTCACTAAGAAAACGATTACCGATCCCAAAAGACTAGAAGCGGAATTGGACACGATACGGAAACGAGGTTTCGCCTTAAGCAAGGGTGAAGCAGTTCCCGGAGGAGCCGTCGGAGTTGCTGCGCCTGTCAGGGATTCTCGCGGAACTGTAACGGCTGCCGTGGCGGTTACCCTGCCGGCCTCCTTGGTTCCAAGCGTATCTTTCCCGCGAATCATTCGCGCAACCGTGTCTATGGCGTTGCGGATTTCGGCGGCTCTTGGACATAAAGACTCATCCACCAAGTAATGAAATCTCATCATGCCTTCGAACAGCACAAAATCACCAATAAGAAGAGCATTACGATTAAAGCTGCTCATGACAAACGGCTAAGCGGCTACTCTGGCATGAGTCAACTCGTTTGGGGCGGGCCTATCATAAGGGGAGTTACGATACAGTCTCCTAGGACGGTACTGCCTCCGGCTGATGTCGACTACAGACCATAAAACGCCGTTGGATTGTGAGCGGTAATTTTCTTTACGACCGATTGCGGGATATCGCCCGCGTCAGCGCGTTGTTGGAGCCGGCGGATAAAACTCATCTCCTGAGCGGGATCGCTATGGCTGTAATCGGAGCCCAAGAGGAGGTTGTCCTCGCCGATGTACTTCAGCAGATAGGGCAGATCCTCGTCCACCTCACAGGTAACGTACATGTGGTTGCTGCGCATGACGTCTTCGGAAATGTCCAAGAATTTATTTGTCCCCCGCAGCACACTGGACGGTCGCTCCCGATTCTTGGCGAGATGCCTGCGCAGGTTGTGAACAACATGCGGTATCCAGGAAGCGGCCGCTTCGATGAAACCGAAGCGCAGGGTCGGAAACTGTGCCGGCACTCCCTGTATAATCAGCGATTGAAAAGCATGTACAACAGGAAGGGTAATGCGGTAAAAGCCGCCGAATTGAAACTGGCGCGCCGGACTGAAATCGGGAGTGCCGGATCCTGTATGGAAACAGATCGGCAGGTCGAGGCGCTGCGCTTCCTCATAGAGCGGAAAAAAGTAGGGATCGGCAGGCCAAAAACCTGCTTCTCGATCACCTTTCTTGAGCAACCCACAGGCTCCGTGGTCTTTCGCGAAACGCAGCTCCTCCAATGCCTTGTCCATCGTCCTGAGCGGCGGCAGCATGACCCAGCGCAGCCTCCCTCCCGACCGCGCCCACCTGTCGGCGAGCCAGCGATTGTAACTGTGCCGCAGCGCCAGGGCCACTTCCGGCCGTTCGGTGACTTCCACTAAAGAAAGGGTAGGGTACATGACCTGCACGTCCACACCCATCCGGTCCATATCACGCAATCGGGCGTCTACGTCGATAAGTTCACGGGTTTGAACTGTCGTCTGTGTTTGCTCGTCATTGCGTATGAAACGCAGGTGGCGCTTCCCGTCGATGACCCAGTAACGCATGGGCGGCCGAGACGGATCCTGATCTTTGGGGTAGGCTGTCTCGGGCTTGAACTGCTGATCGCCTGCGTCTAGATAGGCCCAAGTGTCTTCGGTCTCATCCACGTGCGTATCAGCGTCGATTATCGGCATGCTTATTGTCCTTCCTTCTTCACATTTTCGCCGGCAATATTTCACCGCTGCGGTTGGTAAACCATTCGGGAATAGAAGTCTGAACAAATTCCATCGCAAGATCTCCTTCGCTCCCTACTATAGAGTGGCGAGCTTTCTCAAGAGTTCCACAGCTTCTTTTGGTGAATTGATGATCGTGGCGGCAATATCTTGTGCCTCATCGCCTAAAAGGAACCGTGCAGCCGAACCCCTTTTCTCCAGTTCCTCCTGAAAGGCAGAATCCAGAGCCATCGATTTGAACGCGGCTCTCAATTCAGTTACACGGTCTGCGGATACTCCAGGTGAAAATGCTATCATTCGGGTTAAGGAGTAGCCACCGACGAGCGCCTTTGCAGCTTCCCACGGAGCCCCGGAAGGTTCTTTCCCATAGAGCATTTTGTAGGCTTCACCGACCGTTGGTAGGTCGAGCCCCATTTTGTTCCAAACGGGATCCTTGATGACATCGCCCTTGGCTCCGAGAAATCCCACCTGATACAGAATTGAAGTCCAACCTTCCTTGACCCAACGCATAACCGTGGAGGTAATTGTCGCGGTTGATTCCTGGGTAAAATTAATTTCTCCTCGCTCAAACGCCAACCGAGCGGGCCCCGAGCCTCCATAGCCCGTGACATACTTCGTCTTTACGTCTAATAAGTTCACGGCTACGCGCAAAGATATATCTTTAATCGATCCGACTTGTGTGCCTCCAAGTACAATAGGGCCGGTTGCTTTTGTCAGGTCGCTGACAGACTTGATTCCAGTTTTATCGTTGCGAATGAACGCTGCGACAGATTCGGAACTTCCGCCGATAAAGTGCATCTTCAAAATATCGAATTTCATTTCCGGGGGATTTAAAAGCTGTGTAATCGGAGCGCCCGTACTAAATAACAAGGTCAGCCCGTCAGGTTTGGCAACGTTGTAAACATAATTGATGCCGACGATATCTCCACCGCCCGGCATGTTCTCCACAATGATAGCTGGATTGCCCGGAATAGATCGCGGCAGATGGCGTGCTAGGATTCTAGCGGTTGTATCACTGCCTCCCCCGGCAGCAGAGGAAACCACAATTCGGAGAGTCTTGCCTTGGTAAAAAGGTTGTTGAGCGTACGCCTTTGGTGAATTAACGAAAAGAATTTGGGCGAAGAGGAATACCCAGATCGGCAAGCGACAAATTCCCGGACACGAATGCGAAAGTCTTCGATTCATACCTCTTCCTCCTCTTGGATCCATGGCTGCTTTGTCGAGCCTACTTACCCTTGACCCGTTCGAGAGCTCTTTCAAGAGGTCTCTTATCGACGAATTCTTCCATGGGGTAAACCCGCTCGAGTTGTCCTAGCTCCATCATGACCTTTTCCATTTGTTGAAAGCCCTCGGTTTGGTTGCTGCCATCGGGGCTGATGGCTTTGTACTTAGAGATGTAGGCGTCATAGGCGAGTTCCGCATGCTTCGGATCAAGCTTTGTGTACTTCGTGAGGATTTCTGCAGCTTCTCTCTTGTTTTTTGGGTCGTAGAGCCAACGGTTGGCTTGTAAGGTTGCGGTCAAGAAACCTATAGTTGCTTCGGGCCTTTGGCTCACCCAGCGTTGATCTGCGACAATATTCACGAATTCGAATGAAGGCCAAATGTCGACGGTTGTCCCTAGACTCACCATTCCCTGTTCAAGGGCGATAACGTTGGTCGGAATCACCAACAACGCTGCAGCCAGGCGGCCGCTCGTGACTGCGGCTAGCCTTCCTCTCGTGCCGCCGGCAACTTGAAAGACGGTGAAGTCCCGGGGATAGCTGAGGCCATGCCTCTGGAGAAGCGTACGAAGTAATACGCCTTCGGCGGAAAACATCGACTGCACAGCCAAAGTTTCTCCTTTCAAATCCCTAATGCTCTTGAATCGCGGCGCTGCAATAAGTTCGTATAAGGGCTTTTGGATGATGCTACCGACAATCGTAACTGGCGCTCCCTGTCGCCGAGCCAGTATGGCGCCAATCGGATTCGTCAGTGCGAAATGGCCACTCCCTCCAATGATCCCTTTTAGTGAAAGCTCGGCGCTGCCCATGGCGACAATCTTAACGTCGAGGTTCTCGTCGCCAAAAAACCCTCTTTCAACTCCGACGTAAGAATTCCAATAATAAGGAAAGTGATTGGAGACAAGAACAAAAATCTCGTTCCGTTGGGCCAAAGCCGACGCCGGATCGAATGCGACTAGAAGGCAAAAAATGAGAGAAGTCCAGACCCAAGACAATTTTTGCGCACCCATAGACTTACGCCTTCAGTTTTTTGGTTTTTTTATTCCTTTGTCGGCACAGTATCGCCATTGTTTTTAGCTTGTCAACTCATTCTAAACTTATGCAGTCCGGTCGTTCGTGAATCACGAACAGCAAACAACAGGTTGAGGAGGTTAACTGAACGACCGTCGACTCCAAGCCGAGGGGGGGCAATTTGTCGACTGGAAGTCGACTGTTGTTTCCCTCATTCCGGCGGAATCCAGGCGGTTCTGGAAGTTGAACCGACAACGAACCTGGATGCCGGCGGGAGTTTATCCTGAGCCGCGTCGAAGGGGCCGGCATGACGAACATTCACCCCGCCTGCAGGCAGTGATTTCAACCATCCCCGAAAGGGACATTAAATTTGCGTTCGTAAAAAACGAACAACCATTCCAGGTTATATTCTTGACACTAAATTATTTTGTCGATATGCAATTGGA
>Ga0075423_10005116_pt1 | contig 12227 bp, 8 predicted proteins | sample SoiMethybrSBSTD2_FD_80114 | JGI IMG/M metagenome (GOLD analysis project Ga0075423, IMG submission 80114) | Bulk soil microbial communities from a Populus tree surrounding site in Tennessee, USA - Soil MetaG P. TD hybrid SBSTD2 | ecosystem: Environmental > Terrestrial > Soil > Tree plantation...
CCTCCGGCGACCACCGGATCTTCGGTGTGGTAGAAGCCAGGGCCCCAGAGCGCGGAGGTGTCGGCGTGCTTCGGATCGAACTGTTCGAACGTGCGGGCCGTCCCGTGGTACACGCGCGTGAGCCCGGCCTCCTGCGCGACCAGCGTGTTCCGCAGGGACGCGGCAGCGGGCAGGACATCCGCGATCTCCCTCGCGACGACGCGAGCGTGCCGCCCGCTGAGGCCTGCCGCCATGAGGGCGAACGTGGCCTGCTCCTCGTCGGTGTCGCCCTTGCCCGCGTAGTGTCCGGCGACGAGCGCCGCAACGATGCCTGCCGTCTTGAGTGTGGCCTCGCTGCGGATGAAGTCCGAGGCCGACTGACCGGGGAGCTTCTGGATCTCGCCCTTGTCGAAGCGGACCTTGACCATCTCGCGCATCGGCGCGAGGCCGGTCGCATTCGGGCCTTCGACCGCGAGCTTGATGCCCGCCCAGATCTGCGCCTGGAGGTCGCTGGGCGAGAGGCCCATCTCTCCGGCCAGCTGCGTGACCCGCTCTTGGATCGCCTTGTACTGGGCCACGCCGCCCGCCCAGCCGTTGAAGGTCCGCTTCTTATCGGGGCCCTCGCCGCGAGCAATCCGCGCCTCTTCGGCGGCGTCGTGCTTGGCGCGAGCGTTCTCCCACTCGTCCCAGTAGTAGGTCCGCCACATCCAGCGATCCACGACCACGACCTTGGGATCGCCGTCGAGGGCCCGCCGGTAGTCGCGCACCTTCAGTTCGCTGACCCCGAAGATGTCGTTCAGCGGCGTGCCCGTCATCCGCTTGAGGAGGTGCTGGCGGATGTTGGGCCCGGTGACGTTCCCGATCCTCAGGTCTTGGACGATCTGCTCCGGCTTCTCGCCGCGCCGGAGTCGATTGAAGGCGTCGATGGCGATGTTGAGATCCGCGACGCCCGCCAGCTGGCCCTGGGAGGCAATCGCCATCATGTCGAGGAAGAGGTTGCCGTCCTTGGCTCCGAGCTTCCCCTTCACATAGTTGCCGACCCCGTGGTACCAGCTGCTCGACCCGCGCCCCATCTCCGCGTAGGTGACATCCTTGTCGAGGCTGGGCGGCTTCGGCGGCATCCGCACGCCACCGACTTCGTTCCGCATCACCTCCGGCTGCGTCGGGATCACAAAGCGCGAGATCTGCCCGGTCTTGTCGACCACGAAGCCGAGGTCGATCTGGGGCATCGACTTCACGGTCTCGCGGACAAGCTCCCGCCCGAGCTTCAGCCCCTTGAGCGTGAGCATCGCGGCCTCGCCTGCGCCCGCGAGGCCCAGGCTCATCAGCCGCCCCTCGATCACGTTCTTGAGTCGGCCTTCCAGTTCGGTGTCCTGCCCGGTCGCGGCGAGGTAGCGGGTGACCTCGTTCTCCAGACCGGGGAACATTTCGTGGATCAGGTTCGACATGCGCGGGTCGTTCGCATCGAACGCGAAGAAGTCCGCAACGATGTCCGCGCCCTCGGCAGTCATCGCCCAGTGGAAGAGCTTCCGCCCGACGGTCTGGACCGCGACCGCTTCTCCGGCCCCGGCGGCGGTCGCGGCCTCTCCGGCGGCGAGCGCCCCCTTGATCGCCATGCCCACGGGCGCGGCATAGGTGAGGTACTGCGCGGTCGTCTGCGCGAACCCGCCCAGGGTCGTGTCCGGCTCGCCGGGCAGCACCGACTCCGCGACACTCGCCTGCCGGATGTGGCTCAGGTCGAGGCCGGTCAGCTGCTCCGCGAGCCCGGCGGCGAGCGAGCCCGTCGCGTCGACGGCTTTCATCGGGCCGCGTACGAGGCCCCGGACGATGTCGATGTCTTCGTGCGTGACCCCGACCGTGCCGAGGGCCTGCGCGACCGGGCCCGGCTGCGGCGTGCCCTGGGGCTGGAGCCGCTCGTCTCGCGGCGGGGCCTGCTGGCTGATGCCCATCGTGACTTCGACGTTGCCCTCGGCATCGCGGCGGGCGAGCGCCGCATCGGGCCGATAGCCGAATTGCCCGAAGCCCCGCTGGCCGAGCGGCTCCGGTCCCGCGCCGGGCTCGCGCTCGTCGGGCGGCTTCGGTGCGGCCTCGGCAGCCGCGATCCGCTGCTGCTGGTCCTCCTCGCGCTGCATCGCCAGCATCGGACTTTCCTGGTCGTGCTGGCGCTGCCGCAGCTGCTCGTACAGATCGTCGGAGGACACCGTGCCGTTCTCGTAGCCGGTGTGGAGATCGTCCCAGTACTCCGGCGGCGCGGTCGTCAGGTCATCGAGCCGGAATTCCTTCGGGGCCGGGAGATTCGGCTGCGTCGGGAAGAAGGACGACGGAGGCCTGACCGCTGCTTCCTGGGGCGGCTGCACTGCTGCTTCCTGGGGCTCCGGCACGTCGGCATCCGCGACCCGAGGATCCGCCAGCGACGGATCCCCATCGAACGAGGCCGACCGAGCCTTGGCCGATTGCACGGCGGTGTCGAGGTCAGGGAACGGCCCCTCCAGGGTCTCGCCCGTGACGCCGCTCACATTCCAGTACCGCCCGTCACGCTCGATGGTCTCCGACTGCTCATGCATCAGGGCGTCTTCCTCTTCTTCGTGGGCAAGGTCGTCTCCGGCGTGGTCTCACCAATCCCGAGCCACTGCTTGACGCCGCCGAGGAAGCCGGTGGGCGGCGGGGTCTCCGTCTTCGACGGCTTCGACGGCTTGTTCTTTTCGATCATGTCGAAGATGAGGAAGTACCGATCCGCTTCCCGCTTCGTGGGGATCAGCCCCTGCTTCCAGGCCTTCAAGACCTCTTCCTTGGTCTGATAGGGCAGGCCGGTCACCAGATCCTCGTACTGCGCGATCTTCTTCGCGATCATCTGGGTGGCGATGTCGTCGGGGTCCATGTCGGGGTTCGCCGCCGCCAAGCGCTTCATCTCGATCACGGCATCGCGAGCGAGGATCTCGGAGGGTCGCGATTCGAACTTGCTGCCGCGCTCGATGAACGTCTCGATGGTCTTCGCGGCGTCCACAATCTTCCCCTTGCGGATCTTCTCTTCCTCGGTCTCCGGCTCTGGCTTCTTGGCCTTCTCGGTCAGTTCATCGAGCTTGTTCGAGAAGTAGCGGTGGTCGTCGGCGTCGAGCCCCTCGCCGCCCGCCGCATGGGCCTTCAGCATCCGCAGGAGATCGGCCTGCGAGACGCTGCGCCAGTTCCCGTTTGCGGTGAGCTTCGCCTGCAGTTCCCCCTTCAGATCGGTGCTGGACTCCCGCTTCGGGGCGGCTTTCGTGGCGAGGGCCTGATAGGTCCGCTCCGTCTCCAGCAGGCTCTTGTAGTTGTCGTCACCGAGCCGCATGGCCTGGGCGTTGATCTCCGAGACCATCGAGACCCGCTTGCCGTCCGGTCCCCAGTTCTCGGTGATGCGCCTGCGGAGGGCGACGGTGTCCTGGGCCTGCAAGTCCTTGCGCCGCTTCGCGGCCTCGTTCTCGGCGTGCTCCCGGTCTTGCCGCTGGACGCGCAGCTGCTGCGTGGCGGCGTCGATGATGCCTCGGAGCGGCTTGGACGCGAGCCCGTAGGTCTCGCCCGCCGACATCTCTTCCAGCGTCCCCATCGGATCCAGGTAGGCCCTGGTCGAGGCCCGCTCCTGGTTGATGAAGTTCATCGTCTCCGTCCGCTGCTTCGCCACGTCATCCTTGGGGAACAGCCCGCTGTTCCCCGCCGTCAGGAAGCGCCGCTCCAGTTCGGCCTGATGGATCGCCTGCTCGGCGGGCGTGAGCGCCGGATTCGTGGCGAGGTCCGTCAGGGTCTTCACGGTCTGCTGGTACTCAGCGGTCTGCCGCTCCACGAACTTCTTCGTGCTGGTCGAGGTGACCTCACCGGACTTCACCCGCAGGAGCCCGTTCGCCTTCGCGACCAGCCCGGCCTGGACGGACTTGTTGGACGCCTGGGCGAGGGCCGCGTCCATGCGGGTCTTCCACATCGCGTTGAACGCGGGGACCAGGGTCTCGTCGGTCTCCGAGATCTTCATCTTCGCGAAGTCGGTATCCACGCCGACCGTCATGTCGGTATAGAGCCGATCGATCTCGGCGGTGTCGTTCGCGTCCCGCTTCTTCGCCTCGGCGGCGAGGATGAGCGTCGAGACATCGCTCGACGCCTGGAGCCCGCTGGCGGCGAAGCGGGCGAGGGCCTGATACGGCATCGCGACGGCATCGGGATCGAGCGCCGGGAGCGGCAGCGCATTCGGGAGCGCACTGGTGTTCACGGCGGACGCCGAGGCGGACGGCAGGCCGCGTGACAACGGGATCCGGCTGGGCGCATCCGTCGGCGGTGTGATCAGGGAGAATTTCATCAGGCCTTCCCGTAGCCGCCGTACCGGAGATACGGCGAGGCTGTCGCGCTCGCGCCCGCGAGGAGCGAGGAGCCGACGCCGAACAGCCCTGCCGTCCGCGCTGACCCGGCCTGCATGTGGAGGAGGTTCGCCTGCCCGAGGGCCGCTGCCGACGCCGTCGCGCCGCCGAACCGCCGCAGCTGCACCTCGGCGCGGAGCGCATCGGCCCGCATCCGGCCTTCGACTGCCGAGAAGTTGCCGCTCGCCTTCGCGCCCGCCACGTCGAGATCGGTCTGGTACTGGTTGATCGCCAGTTCCTGGCCAACGGAGTCGGCGTTCTCCAGCAGGACCAGGAGCGGGGAGCCGGTGGTGTCGACGCCGGACTTGCCGATGGCGGCGCGGACCTCGCTCTGGGTCCGGTCGTAGGCCCGGCGGATCCCGGCCTCGCGGATCTCGCCTGCCGTCTTCGCGGCCCTGGCCTGCTGCTCCGCGAGGGCCATGTCCATCTCGGCCATCCCGAGTGCGCCCGCCGCCTGCCGCTCGATCAGCTGCGCCTCCAATTCGGCGGACTGCTGCTGGTAGAGGGCCTGCTGGCGTTGGAGCGCGGCGTTGTACTCCATCGCGCCCGACTGCGCCTGGGAGGAGGCGTACGCACTGTACGCGCCGACGGTGGCCGACAGGGCGGCGGCGGCGATGGTGACGTAGAGTGCGGCGTCGGCCCCGTAGTGGCGGGAGAGATCCGGCGGCGCGTGACGCGCCCGCACGCGAGGGCAGCCGTGTTCACGCCGCATCGCGCACCCAGACGTAGCGGAGGTAGTCCTCGCCGTTCGGGCCATAGGCCCGCAGCAAGCCGCACCGCTCGCACGGCGTGGCGTCGTGGCAGCCGTCCCGGTGGAAGTCGAGGAACTCCGCGAAGCGCTGCCCGAGGGAGAAGTTCGCCGCGACGAGGAACTCGATGCGCCGGGGCTGGTGCTCGCGGATGAGCGCCCGCAGCTGCGTGAGGACCGTCAACACCACCGTCTTCGGGTAGCTCACCAGCGACGGCGAGGGGAGCAGCCACGCGATGGCGAGGGAGCCCGTGGGCCACGGGAACATCAGCCCCGCGCAGCCGATGATGTCGTCGCCCACCCGCATCGTCCAGCCGGGGCCCTTCCGTTCGTACAGCTGGAAGTTCTCGCGGAGATCCACGCCCGCGAACGACGCCTGCGCCTGCGGCGTCAGCGTCATCGCGAGCGCATCCTCGGCGCGGAACGGGGAGATCTCAGTATTCAGCGACATCCGTCACTCCGAAGAGCCCGAGCAAGGTGGCCGGGAACGGCAACGCCTGGATCACGACGTTGCGGGCTTCGGTGTCCCAGCCGAGCTTGGAGGACTCGTAGTCCCCCGTGAACAGCGACGGCGGCGAGCCGAGCAGATCGATGGACCGCCGGGCCGGTTGCTGATAGCCGTTGATGCGGATCCCCATCGTGTCGATGGCGCGGATGCAGACCCGAGGCTGCCGCTTCTTCTGGCCCTGGCTGGAGCCCGACGGCCCAGGGATCTCCGCTCGCAGGGTTTCGAACGTCGAGGTGTAGGGCAGGCCGACCTCGACCACGGCAGCTGCCGGGCTCACCACGACCTGGGCGAGCCCGGTCGTCGGCACCGTCTGCGTGCCGTAGTACGCGCCGTCGCCCACGATGGCGACCACCTCGCCCCGGAGATGCTCCAGCCCGCCGAACGTCGTCGCCGGGGCCCCGGAGTAGGTCAGGGCACTATCCACGTTCAGGTGCCCGTAGAAGCCCCCGCTGTCGTCCTGGTACTCGATGTACCGGACCTCGGTGCCGTTGATCGTGCGCTTGACGGCCAGCCACACTTCCTCGCGGTCGCCGTCGGGGTGCGGGATCACGGCGACCGACTCCACGACGGCGTCGCCGCCAACCGGATGCCGGTGCCAGCCGACCACGTCGTTGGAGCGGTCGTACGAGAGCGCACACAGCACACCGTCGCTGCGGACCACCCAGACGATGGGGTCGGGATCCTGCTGGAAGTCCATCTCCTGCATGGTCTTGCCGATGGGGAAGATGTGTTCCGCGAGGACCGTGAGATCCGGCGCGACGTACGAATCGAAGTCCATCGAGAAGGCCAGCTCGCGGAGCTTCCGCCCGCTGCGCTGGCAGAAGAGGATCGCGGAGCCGACCCGCACCGGGTTCACGAAGTTGGAGCCGTACGCCGTCTCGCTCTTCGCGTCGACGTTCGTGGGCGTGATCGGGAGATCGTTGCCGCCGGTCACGCGGAACTCCCCGCCTTTCGTGCCGACGAGCAAGACGCGCGACGGGAGCAGCCAGCGTCCGATGTTCACCTTGTTCGCCGCGATGGAAAACTCGTACGCGTCCCCCGCCGCCGTGCCGACCCCGAAGTTTTCGAAGTCGCCGCTCTGGCTCCCCCAGATGGTCTGGGGCTGCTCATAGCTGGCGTTGAAGACGAGCCGCCCCTCATGGAACGTGACCGCTGCCGGGTAGCCCCGTTCGGCGGACCACGCCGCCGACTCCAGCGTCCAGGTGCCTGCCGCCGCCGCCGTGTCGGTCGACAGCACCTTGACGATCTCGGTGTTCACGACCGTGGAGGACGTGAAGCTGGTGATCTTCAGGATGCCGTCGTTGAGCTTGACGTACTTGCCCACGTCCACCGAGCGGAAGCCCGCGATGCTGAGGGTCACCGTCGTGGACGCGCCCTGCGGTTCCTTTTTGCCGGGATCCGCCGTGCCCGCATTGGGCGAGCCGTTCATCCCCCAGGACTGCGACGGGATCGGGTTCGTGTCGGGGAACGGATCGAGGATGTCGCACTTGACGTGCGTCGCATCGGTCACCGTCTGGATGACGGCCCGCGACGCGCCGAAGATGATCTGGCGGTCCACGTCGCCCGCGAGGAAGCTGCTCGCGCTCGCCGTGAAGGTGATGTTCTCGCCGGTCGTCGCGGCAGGCGTCAGCGTCGCGGCGGGCTTGAACTGGACCTCGGTCGTCGGCGGCGGGAGGAACACGACCGGGTTCAGCGTCCAGGCGATGTGCGAGGTGCGCGTGAGCTTCTGCACGGGGTACGACGGATGGACGAGGTACATCACGTCCGCCGACTGCACCCACTTCACCCGAGGGAGATCCGCGACCGGGTACGGCGTCACCACCTCCACCGGCACTCCGGCGTTCAGGACCAGCCCGTGGTTCATGAACACCCGGAAGTAGAAGTCCCCGAATGACAGGACGTACGCCTGCGTGTCCGAGAATTCGAAGGGGATCAGCCGCACCCGGTGGCCTGCCGTCTTCGTCGTGGCGACGTAGTGCGTCCCGTTCCGCCGCGTAATCGCGCCATGCGGCAGCGCCACGAAGTTCTCCAGCGTCTTACAGGCCTGCCCGTAGCGCTGGATGTCCACCCGGCCATCGAGCTTCGGGCTGAACTCGCCTGCCGTGATGGCCGACTGGAAGGGGCGGGCGCGTGCCATTTACCGCACGTCGAGCAGCTGCGTGTCGGTGATCACGTCCGGCGTGCCCTCCATCCCGTCGGTCGACTTCGCCGCGTCGATCTTCATGACGTAGCCCTGGAGCAGCTGACTGCGGAGCGTCGGCGTGTTCGTGATCGGCATCGACAGTTCGGAGGCGAGCCGCTCGACCACGGCATCGAGGAACTGCACATCCCACTGCTGGGGATCCACGATGCGGGCGATGTACTCGATGTTCACCGCCGTCGCGTCCGTCAGGATCTCGCGGCCCTGGATCTCCCACGGGGTGTTGTTGCCGAGCGCCGGATCCTCGGTGCTGGAGCGGATGATGCGGAGGCAGTACGGATCCGTCGGCAGCTGGTAGCGGTACTGGTACCGCCACGTCGGGGCCCCCGCGAGTTGCGCGAGCGTGGCCTGCCGCACGGCGAACCGCCACTTGTGATCGCGCAGCACGGCGTCGATCACGCGGGGGTACAAGAGCTTCACGACTCGCGCATGGGCCGAGTCGTCATCGAAGGTCGTGATCTGCACGTCCCCGAGCTTGATGAGCGCAAGGTTCGCCACGTCGACCTGGGAGGGCAGCGAGAGGATCGGCGCGGTCACCCCGATGCTGTGGCCGCTCATCTCCGTCGCGAGGATCTCGTAGGTCGTCGTCGCGTCCGGCACCGTCTCCCAGCCGGGCGTGACCGTCGCGACGCGAGTCGAGCCCGCGTAGTCGGTGATGACGCGGGCCTGATTGTCTCGGCTCCCGGTGCCGCCGCCGCCGCCCGTGCCGCCGGTCGTGCGGATGACGGCCCCGTTGTAGTAGTCGTCGGTGGCGACCGAATCCGCGTCGAGCGTGATGCTGCTCGCCGCGCCAGCCGCCGCGACCCCGGTGCGGATCACCGGCAGGATGCGCGGGTAGAGGGTGGCGAGCGTGGCCTTCGGGCCGCTCGCGACCTTGGCCGCGAGGAACACCAGCGCGGCGTCCAGTTCATCGCCGGTCAGCGTGAGATACCCGGAGCCGTTCGCGCCGGGGATCGTCGTGATCTCCTCGACGCAGTCCGCGTACGCGAGCCCATCGCGAGAGACCTCGGTGTCGGGGGTGTTCGGATCCGTCGGATCCCCGTCCGAGTCGAGGTACGGGATGGCGATGGTGAAGCGGCACCCTCGGATCGGGTAGGGGATCGCCGCATGGGTGATGTGGTTGCTCATACGACGGAGCCCCCCGTATGGCCGTACTGGCGGATGGGCTGGATGAAGCGGGCCATCACGGCGCGTCGCCGGATGCCGCCGCCCCCGAACACGGGGACGAGCCGGGCGAAGGTCGCCAGCTGCGCGAGGTCTTCGGCATCGATGTCCGCGTCCGGCACCGGGAGCAGCCCGCGCCAGGGGAGGCCGATGTGGACGTACGCCGCGAGCGCCGAGTCGAGGTACGGACCCGGCGGCACCAGCACCCCGATGCGAGCGTAGGTCGCGGCCTGCGCGAGATCCCCGATGTCGATGTCCGCATCGGGCACCGGCATCAGGCCGCGCCACGGCATCCCGACGTGGATGTCCGCTGCCAGCGACTGGTTCGTGTAGGGCGGGAGCGGCGCAGGCGGCGGCGCGGGCGCGATGAAGCGGCCCGGCAGCGCGGACGCCACGCACTTCGTGACCTGGGCCATCAGACGATCACCGCAAGGTCGCCGCTCACCGGCGGCGAGGTGACCCCAGGGGAGACGAGCGTCAGGACCGCGCCCGCGCCCGCCGTCGAATGCTCGATGACGCGGGCTTGCCCGCGCAGGCCCGCCGTCGTGGTGCTGCGGTCGAAGATCAGCACGCGCCCGGCGAACTGGTCGCTGTCGGTCGGCGCGGGATCGAGGGAGGAGGTGACGATGCTGATGAGGCCGGAGGCGACCCCGATGGTCACGCGCACGATGGACCGGGCCGAGCGGTCCAGCACGACCGGCGAGACGAGGTCGCCGTTGAGCGCCAGGAGGTCGGCCTTCATGTGGCCGTTCGCCGTGAGCGCCGCCGGGAGTCGCGTCGAGAGATCCGTCGCCGTCTGCACGGTCCCACTGATCCGCACCGTGTCCACCAGCGGCACCCCGGCGGTCCCTGGCGTCGGGATCGATGCGCCGAGCCACGTCCGCACGTCGGCGCGGATCCCGACGCCGCTGCCCGCGAAGAGCGCATCCCAGACCTCGGCGGGCAGGACCATGTACGCCGCCCACACCGCGAGGGCCCCCGTCTCATGGATCGCGACCAGGAGGATTCCGAGCGTGTTCGTGTCGGTCGCGTCGAGCGTGACCTCGTACCAGCCGAACTCCTCATGGGTGAGCGTCTGCGCCGCTGCCTTCTGCGCCCAGGCCGCGCCGTTCTTCTTCAGGCGGATGTCGGCCTGCGTGATGACGAGCGCCGTCTCTTGCGTGTTGCCGTCGCCCGAATCGAGGAAGGGGCCGATGCCCACGTCGACCGAGGTGGACTGTCGCAGGCAGAGCATTAGGCGAAGACCCTCCGCCGTCGCTGCTGGTGGATCGTGCGGGGCGGCTGGCCGCTGCCGACGGGCACGAACTGGTAGGCTCCGATGTCCGGCGGGCTGTTCCGCGTGACGCCCGCATAGTCCGTCGTGATCGTGTTGTAGGGCGGCGGCAGGATGTACCCGGCCCCGATGGCCGGGCTCCCGGCCAGCAACGTGAAGTCCCCGGCTCCGGCATTCGCGAAGTCGGGATCGTCCACGCCGTTCGCGATGTTGTTCCGCAGATCCGACCCGGTGCCGCTATTGGAGATGTAGGAGCCGCACGACCAGAGGGCGTTGTTGTACACCTTGGCATTCAGTGCGCCCGCCGGAATGATGATGCCCGGCCCCGTGACGCCGTAGATGCTGTTGTGGGCGATGAGGGCGTTGGTCACTCCGGCGTCCGTGAACAGTTCCACGCCGCCGCCGTTCCCGACGTTGACGATGTTGTTGTAGAACCAGATGTCGTCCCCGTCGGAGAGCGACACCGCCATCCGGTAGAACCCGCCGGGGTTCGAATTCGCACTCGCGTGGTGGATGTTGTTCCGGTAGATCCGCGACCCGTCCGTCACGTTCGCGTGGGACTGCGAGTACAGCTGGATCTCCTCGCCCGCGTTCTGCGTGAACTGATTGTCGCGGCAGATGAACCGCTTCCCGCCGATGTAGATGCCGTGGTGGAAGTTACTGATCCCGTTGTGGTGGATGTAGCTGCTGATTAGCTCGCAGTCGTTGCACCCGTTGCCGACCAGCCACCCCGACCCGTCCGTGTTGCCGGGATTGAGCCCGCCTGCGCGTTTGATCTCGACGTTCAGCATCCGAATGGATGTCGCGGAATTCACCCCCGGCGAGCCCGCGTCAGTCGTCTTGATGCACGACCCGGTGAGGTTCACGCCGTCGATCACCAAATTCGTCGACAGGGGACTCCCGGGGTTGTAACCGTTGAATTCCCAGAACTTCACAGCGGCCCCCCAGAGCGCGAGGGCGAACTGCGGCCCCGCGTTGGGCCGGATCGTCGCCACCTCGCCGGGGTAGGCTCCGAAGACGATGGGATTCGCCCAGGAGGTGCCGCCACTGCCACTCGGGCTGATCTGCACGTCGGTCGTGTAGACCCCAGCCCGGAGATAGCCCGTGTCCCCGGCAGCGAGGTTGCTGGCGAGCTTCTGGGCCGTCAGCCACGGGTTCAGCTGGGTGCCCGTCCCCGTGGTGTCGTTGCCCGTCGTTGCGCTGAACTTGGTCGCCATCTACGGGCCGCTGGTGACCTGACCCTTCTGGAAGGTCACGCCGTCGTTGGAGATGGTCGCCTTGTGGTCGACCGTGACTTGGTCGTCCGCGAAGAGGGAGTACGTCGTTGCGGTCTGGGTGAGCCGGTTCCGCCACGCCTTGTACTGGTAGCGGAGCATGTTCAGGATGGTCGTCGTCGCGGGCGGGGCCCCCTGCGCGGGCTGCGTGAAGGTGTCGACCGTCAGCACGTCCAGCACTTCCGCGTTGACCTGGGCGGCGCTCAGATCGTTGAAGCCGGTCACGCCCGTGCCCTTCGCCAGGACGATGTTCGTGCCCGCCGTGAGGATCCGCGCCGCGACGGTCCACACCGCATCGAAGGCTCCGGCGGCGAAGCTCGCGGCGGCAATCGCGCCTGCCGCGACCGCGCCGATGCTGCTGTCCATCCGTCCGCTCACCAGCGCAGCGGGGAGCCGAGTCTGGATGTCGTTCGTGTCGGCCTGGATGGATGCGGTCTCCGTCTTCACGGCGGCGATGTCGGCGCTCACGCTCGCGCCTGCCGGAGCCCCGAGGCGGGCGAAGGCGTCGCCGGTCTGCGCGGTGCCGAAGCCCGCCGCCGACGCCGCGAAGAGGGCGTCGTACACCGCTTCCTCCAGCACGACGTAGGTGCCGAAGACCGGGAGGGCCCCGGCGACGACGACGGAGAAGTACAGTTCCCCGACGTTCGCCGTGTCGGTCGCGTCGAAGGTGAGCGAGTACAGCCCGTTCACCTGATGCGTCCCGCC
>Ga0075423_10005120_pt1 | contig 12221 bp, 8 predicted proteins | sample SoiMethybrSBSTD2_FD_80114 | JGI IMG/M metagenome (GOLD analysis project Ga0075423, IMG submission 80114) | Bulk soil microbial communities from a Populus tree surrounding site in Tennessee, USA - Soil MetaG P. TD hybrid SBSTD2 | ecosystem: Environmental > Terrestrial > Soil > Tree plantation...
GTTCCAGGTCGAGCACCTGTCGCGCTGCCTGCTCACCGCGCTCGGCCGCTGACGGCGGGCGCGGACCGGTCGCAGGTGGCGCACCGGTGGTTTCTGGCCCTCTCTCGACAGGCCAGGCACAATCGGCGAGAACAGGGCCGCCCCAAGGGCCCGTAGCTCAATGGTTAGAGCCGGCCGCTCATAACGGTCTGGTTGGAGGTTCGAATCCTCCCGGGCCCACCAGCGTTTTCAACGACTTGTCCAGGGATACGACGCGCGCGCGTTGCTCGAGACGGGCAGCAAAATCCTGCTGAGTGAGGCCGGCTGCTCGCGAGCATGTTTCAGCGTCTTCGTGACGACTGGATACGCGTCAATGTGACCCCACCTCATCGGTTATCGGCGGAACGCGCGCAGCCCATTGCGCATCTGAGAGCGTCGCTATCTGTTCAGGTCGCGGCATGCTCACCAAGGGGAGAGGCGGATTTGGGCCTGTTCAATCAACTCCTCCAGAAGAGCCGCAGCCAACCTGCTCTGCACCGGGGTGGTCCAAGGATGTAACACCGACAGTGGACCACGAGGCCAATGTTACCGGACGCAATCGTCGAGCGTGAAATCCCCGGCTCGCCCTAGATCAGCCACGTTTCCATGGTTTGCGTTATGAACGGGCGACGTTCGTCTACATCGTCGTCGACGATGATCCTCATCCCTGAGATGTCGAGCAGGCTCCTTCGACCGGGCGGCTTGCAGGTTCGGTTCTTTGGGTCGGCTCCAGAATTTCTGCAATCCGCAACAGTGTCCGCAACAGCGGATGCTGCCAGCTGTCCGATTCCGGATATCAGCTTGCCGCGTCTCCGCGGCGTTGATCTTCAGGCAGAATTGGCGAAAGCCAATGTTCATATTCCAATTACCTTTTGTGACGGGGCATCGCGATATTCGATGTCGATGCGGGCGATGAAGGCTGGCGCGGTCAACTTCCTGACCAAGCCTTTCCGCGACCAAGAGATGCTTGATACGGCCACTGCGGCGCTCGAGCGCGATCGAAACGCGCCGCAGCGAAGGAAATCCTGTTCGGACCTGCAGGCCCGATGGCAACGATCGACTCCAAGTCGTTACTGATGCCGCAGAAGGACTGATGCCGCAGAAGCGCTTCCAAGTTGAAGACTTGGAGGAGGACCGGATGGCGATCGAGACGCATGAGACCGGAATCGACGCCGTTGGCGACATGGTGTCCTGGGGAACCCACTTTTGTCTCTTCTACGAGACGAAAGAGGATCTCCTCGAGGCGTTGATCTCATACTGCAAGTCAGGTTTGGAGCGCGACGAGTACTGCCTGTGGATTGTCGCCGAGCCCTTGACAATCGAAGAGGCCAGAAAGGCGCTGCAAGACGCCGTGCCTGACCTTGACCGACACCTCGCGGAGCCCCGTATAGAAATTGTATCAGCCCGTGACTTCTTTCTCCAGGGTGGCTTCTTCGATGACAAGAAAGTGGCAGCCGCCATGTATGAGAAACTCGCTCGCATCTCGGACAAAGGCTACGCGGGTGTGCGAGTGACCGGCGATACGAGCTGGCTCACGAAGAAGGATTGGACACACTTTTGCAAACTTGAAGACGCAGTCAACGAGGTTATCGGCAATCAGCGCCTCTCCGTGCTGTGCACGTTCCCCCTTGCGGCGTGCGGACCTTTTGAGATCCTGGATACGGTGCGTGCGCACCAGTTTGCACTCGCAAGGCGATACGGTAGTTGGGACGTTATCGAAACCGCCGCGCTGAAGCGAGCCAAGGCCGAAATCGCGCAACTCAATGAGGAGCTCGAACAACGTGTCGCGGAACGGACCAGGCAATTGATGCAGGCCTCAGACGCGTTGCGCGAGGCGCAGATGGAGGTGGCGCATGCCAATCGCGTCGCGACGATGGGGCAGCTCGCGGCTTCGATTGCTCATGAAATCAAGCAGCCGATCACGGCAACAATAGGCAGCGCCCTGGCCGCCACGCGCTGGCTAGGGAAGCGGCCGCCAAACCTGGACGAGGCACAGGCGTTGCTCGGTGGTATCGTCGAGGCCGGCGATCGAGCTAACGATTTCATCGACCGGATCCGAAACCTATTCAAGAAGGCGCCGCCTCGGAAAGAGCCCCTCGATATCAACGAAGCAATCCTTGAGGTCATCGCCCTGACGCGTGGCGAAGTGATGAAGCAAAACGTCTCAGTGCAAACGCAACTCGCGGAGGGCTTGCCGTACATTCAAGGGGATCGAGTCCAACTTGAACAAGTGCTTCTTAACTTGGTCATCAACGCTGTGGAAGCGATGAGTGGAGTCAGCGAGGGGTCGCGACGGCTGCTGATCCGCACGGGGAAAGATGCATCAGGCGGGGTGCTCGTCGTCGTACAGGACTCCGGCCCGGGAGTGAGCCCGGAGAGTTTTGACCGCCTGTTCGATGCATTCTACACCACCAAGCCCGCCGGCATGGGAATGGGACTGTCGATCTGCCAGTCGATCGTCGAAGCGCACGACGGCCATTTGCGGGCCGTTCCACACAATGGTCGCGGCGCAATCTTTGAGATCAGGCTGCCGCGACACGGCGAAGACGACTGATGGGCAGGTCTTACCGCCAGCGTGTGTACGAGGAGCGGTAACAATGCCGAAACTTGAACGTTCGGAGTGGTATGACCTGTGCCGCGACATGAATTGGCGCTTCAAGTATGTGCCAGAGGCAGAGGTTTTCCCCGAAGCCCTTTCGCAGAGCCATGGCATCCCCACGGCCGCCTGGTGGCACTGGGATGAGCCTTACAAGATCAGCTACGGCGAGTACGTTCACAATCAAGCGAAGAAGGATGCCGGGGTGTACGCCGTCCGGTCAGCCATCGCCCGCTCCAGGCTTTTTGAGAACCTGGACCCGGGCTGGAAGGCTGCGATCATCGCGCACTATGGAGCCATCGCAATGCCCGAGTACCTCGCCTCCATCGGCGAGGCTCGCATGGGCCGGTTTGGGCGTGCCGCGGCTTGGCGCAACATGGCGTTGTACGGGACGTTGGACGAAATCCGCCACGGCCAGATCCAGTTCTCCTTTCCGCACGAGCTGCTCAAAAAAGACCCGCGCTTCGACTGGGCGCACAAAAGTCATCACACGAATGAGTGGGGGGTGATTGCCATCCGTCACTTTTTTGATGACGTGTTTACCGCGAACGACGCTGTCTCCACAGCGATACAACTCACCTTTACCGTGGAAAGCGGATTCACGAACCTGCAGTTTTTGGGCATGGCTGCCGACGCCATGGAAACGGGTGATGTAGCGTTCGGCACGCTGATCTCCAGTATCCAAACCGACGAAGCCCGCCATGCTCAGCAGGGCGAACCAACACTGCGCGTACTGGTCCAGAATGGTAAGAAGGCGGCAGCCCAGCGGTTGATCGACGTGGCGTTCTGGCGCTCGTGGAGGGTCTTCGCCTTATTGACGGGCATTTCCATGGATTACTACACGCCACTTGCGCATCGCAGGATGTCCTTCAAGGAGTTCATGCTCGAATGGATCATCAAGCAATTCACCGATCAATTCCGTAACCTCGGGCTGGAGCGTCCGTGGTATTGGGACCTTTTCTTGCAAGAGTTGGACTGGCTCCATCACGCATACCACTTGGGCGTCTGGTTCAAGCGACGGACCGTCTGGTGGAACCCGGATGCAGGTGTGAGCGTCGCGGAGCGCGAGTGGCTGGAAGCCAAGTACCCGGGCTGGCACGACCGATTTGGAACCTATTGGCGTATCATTGCCGAGAATGCGCGCCGGGGAGACATCGGCCACACTCATCAGGAAACGCTATTTGTTGTGTGCAACGTGTGCCAGATTCCCGTGTGTAGCCCGACCGTCGGTGCATCGCCCCGACTGGTCACGCATGACGGCCGGCTGTACATCTTCTGCTCCGATCCCTGCAAGTGGATCTTCGAGCAAAATTCGGCACGCTACGCAGGCCATCTGTCGATTATAGACCGCTTCCTGGCTGGCCACATTCAGCCGCCCGACTTGGAAGGCATCCTGGCCTATATGGGCCTTTCGCCTGCGGAGCAAGGCACTGATGCGACGAACTATGCCTGGGCTTTCGAGGAGCCGCAGCCGCTAGCCACCGTCGCCAGCTGAGGGGAAAGAAGCATATGGCCACAGTGCCGCTTCAAGCGATCTTTCGCGGCGATTTCATTCTGTTGCTAGTGCCTGTAGACGATCGCGACACCATGGATGTGGTTGCTCATAAGGTAGCCCATCATGTCATTCATCGGCGTTTGCCGCCGCAAGATAGCCCCTTGCGCGTGCAATACAACGGCTCAGTCTTACCGCCCGACCAAACCGTCGCTCAGGCAGGGATGCCGCCGATGAGTCTTGTGGAGGTGTTTTACGATGCCTCAGAACACAACAACGCTGGAATGGATTCCGGTAGCTACTCTCGGCGACCTCTGGGAAGGTGACATGACTGATGTCCAGGTGGGAGATGAACTCATCCTCCTCGTCCACCTGGCCGGCGGCGATATCCGCGCCTATCAGGGATATTGCCCCCACCAGAAGACCACCCTCGCGGATGGCAAGCTCGACGGGCACATTCTCACCTGCGCCGCCCACTCCTGGCAGTTCAATCTGTCTACGGGAGAAGGGGTGAATCCAAAAGGCTGTCGGCTCTCCCGTTACCAGGTCAAAGTCGAGGCTTCGACGATCTCCGTGGGTATTCCTCAGGGCGGCAGATGAGGAGAAAGGCGATGGAGACAGTCCAGCCGCAAAAATACGTAGGCCCGGTGCTGCGCGGCATGGACCAAGACATCATCGAGGCTCTCCTGATAGCGATCGAGGATGACAATCCCGACGCCGAACTCCTGTATGAGGATCGCGGCGGGTATGTGCGTATCCACACTCCCTGGCGTTGCCGGGTGACCCGTAAGAGCCTGGAAGCGGCGTTGGGGCGTTCGTTCCGATTGGCTGAGCTGGAGCCGTCGCTGTCAGCCTTTGCCGGGCGGATGCGCTATGTGGGCGATGAGGCGGTTGAGTGGTATCTTGATCGGGACTAGTTATGCCAGTCGTACGTAGGCGTGAGCCCCCTAAGACGTGGAGTTTGTTGGGCGAAGTGCGCCGAAAGCCCAGTGAGTACGAAGCTGTCACGGCCAAGCTGCATTTCCATTATGGCCGACAGCCTGCTCCCTTCGAACTCGACCCAAAGACACCCATCAACACCTGGTATCTCAGGTATCGGGAAGGTTCTCCCCTCCGGACCGATGATTGGGAAGGCTTCCGTGATCCGCACCAGCTCACATACCAGCTCTACGTGCAGCGACAAGCCGAGCGTGAAGCCTATGTGGAGAACTTGGTGGATGAATTTGAACGCCGCAAACACGATGCGAGCCTTCAGACAGAATGGGTGGGCCTGTTGAAGCGGCTTTATCTGCCCGCGCGCTTCCCTATGCATGCCTTGCAAATGACCGGCCTTTACATGGCCCAGGTGGCCCCCTCGGCGTTTATTGCCAACGCGGGCTACTTTCAGGCCGCTGATGAACTGCGCCGTATCCAATGGACCGCCTACCGGGCCAAATCGCTTTCGCTCGAGCATGACGCCGAGCTGGCCTCGAGCGCACACACCCGGCAGCGCTGGGAGGAAGATCCCGCTTGGCAACCGCTGCGTGAGGCCGTGGAAAAAATGCTTATCGCCTACGACTGGGGCGAGGCTTTTGCGGCGCTCAATTTGGCAGTAAAGCCAGTCTTTGACGCCGTCTTCAACGTACAGCTCGCTGAGCTGGCGCGTGCTCATGGAGATGCTCTGCTCGCCTTGATGCTTGACGACTTTGAGCTTGACAGTGAGCGGAGCCGCGATTGGAGCGCAGCGCTGGTTCAATACGCCGCGGCTCAGCGCCCCGCCAACACAGAGTTGCTCAAACAATGGGTGGAGCATTGGAAGCCGCTGGCCTATCGGGGTATGGAAGGCTTGGTCGACTTGTTCGGACAAGCACCTGGTCCGGTGCAACCCCAGGCCGTTGCGGCAAACGTGCGGGCCGCGCACCACGCCTTCTTGACTCGGTGCGGCCTCGATGCTGTTGACGCCTGAACGGATGGGACCGGTGTTCGAGAATGCGCTGGAATGAGCGGTGACGCAGCAACCAACTAAAATTTCGGCAAGATTGAAAAAAACGGAGCAAGCGGCCACAAACGGCCCCCATCCAGATCCCGCTATACGAGCACCGGAGGGCTGGAGCAGAATTACGGCTGTTGATGGGGTGGCGCCCGCCATATGTCCGGCATGTCCGTGGCGGCAGGCACCCGCTCTCGCCGCAGCGAGAGGCTTGACTGCGGATGCCTCGCCCTGTTGGACTGACCATGCTTTTGTTTGCACCGGGAGACCAAGCCATGAGAGCGGGCCCGCGTGCTACCTCTGCGGCCGCCTCCGCGGAAGACGCGGTGGTGTTCGTCATTGACGATGATCCACTCGTTCGCGGGGCGCTGAGCAGCCTCTTCCGTTCGGTGGGCCTAAAAGTCGAGGCATTCGCGTCCGCAACCGAGCTGCTGCAAAATCCGCTGCCTGCCGTCCCGAGCTGTCTAGTCGTGGACATCAGGTTGCCGCGGCTGAGCGGTCTCGACCTGCAAACCCAACTTCGCGGTTCAGGGGTGATGATACCGATCATCTTCATCACGGCTCACGGCGACATCCCGATGTCCGTCAAGGCCATGAGAGCCGGCGCGATCAACTTCTTGACCAAGCCGTTTCGCGACCAGGAGATCCTCGATGCCGTAACTGAGGCGCTCGAGCGGGATCGAAAGCGTCTGAGCGAAGACAAATCCAGCTCTGATGATCGTGCCCGGTTCGCGTCACTCACCCCCCGTGAGCGGCAGGTCATGGCGCTGGTCACCGGGGGCCTGATGAACAAGCAGATCGCCGCCAAGATGGGCATAACCGAACCGACGGTGAAGATCCATCGCGGCCATGTCATGCAAAAAATGCGCGCAAGATCGCTGGCCGATCTGGTTATGATCGCAGAACGCCTCGGAATCCGTGGACGAGAGCAGCCGGAAGCTGAACTGTCCTGAGCTACGGACCCCGCCTCGATTCGAGCGCTCGGCAAACCGTATCCACTTTGCCGGAAAATGCTCTAGCACCTAGGTCGTATTTGTTGGATGCCTGTTGCGTGCCATTGTGGCGGACCGCTTCGTCGAATGGCCTGTGCCAGCCGTTTTTGCCTCGCCGGCTATGGAATGAATGTTTGACGGAAATTCCGCTGATATCGATCGTGGACGACGACGAGGCAGTTTGCGCGGCGACAGGAAGTCTCGTGCGATCGCTCGGGTTTGCAACCCGCGAATTCTTATCAGCCGAGTCGTTTCTGCGCTCGTCAGCGGTGTCGGAAACGCAGTGCCTGATCCTGGATGTGCAAATGCCGAACATGAGCGGTGTCGAGCTCCAGAGTCATCTGTCCTCTCTTGGTTTTGACATACCGATCATCTTCATGACGGCCTTTCCCGACGAGGCCGTCAGGGCGCGCGTGTTGGATGGCGGAGCCGTTGACTTCCTGCACAAGCGTGAGATGCACGGTCAACGCTTTATCGATTCCCTTCATGCAGCGCTTGAGAGACGTAAGCGGTCGGCGCTCTAGTTGGGGCAGGGGCGGATCCGATTCCACGTTCTCATATACCTATCGAGACGGTCACCCAGCGGAATGCGCAGATGACCCTTCTATTGCGCCTGCGGACCGGGCCATCGACCTTGGTATGAGTGGTTAAAACCAAGGAGAAGCGCGGAGCGACCTATGTCGGATAGCGGCTCTTGGGCCTGTGACACTATGGTTCGGGCCGCAACGCTTAAGCTCGCGAATGGCCCGTGGGAAATAACGATGAGGGTCTTTGTCTCATCACTTGGCACGCCGGCACGAGGCTCCGAAGGAGCACGATCCCCCTGGCAGGCTGCGAATCACGATGTGTTCGAGATGCGTCATTTACAACAATTTGAATTGCGCGCTGATCTTGCACCGGGCGAGGCAGCCGCATGCGACCTCTCGGATGCAACCGTCCGGATTTCTCCAATGGAATCGGTCAAACGCCACAGCGCCGGATTGCAAGGTTTGCTGACCGATAGCATCTATGCACCGGCCGGAACTCGGATTGAATTGCGGTTCGAGGCTCCCGTGCACCTGCTCGTGATGTACGATGAGGGCGCCCGCCGCGAGGGCGAGACATTGATCGACGGCCTGGTTCCATCAAGGCTTCGAAATTTCGCCGACAAGCTGACCTTCGTGCCGGCCGGCCACGCTTATTATGATTGGCATGAGACCAGTACGGCCACACGCATCACCTTTATATACCTGGATCCGGCGAAACTGCAAAGATCAGGCGACGTGGAAGCCACCTATGTGCCGAGGGTTTTCTTCGATGACGCGGTCCTGTGGAGAACGGCGGCCAAGTTGCGGGGCGTGATCGAGAGCGGTCAAGCAGGAGGCCTACTGTACACGGAAGCGCTCGCCGCGGTGCTCGCGCACGAGCTCCCGCGTTCGGACCGAGATCTCGGCCGCACCTCACCAGTGAGCCGCGGTGGTCTTACCAGCTGGCAAATGCGCGCTGTCACCGGCTACATCGAAGAACACGTGAGCGACCAAATATCCCTCGACACGCTCGCACGGCTCGCTCGTCTGAGCCAGCATCATTTCTGTCGGGCATTCAAGCGATCGTTTGGAATTTCACCGCATCATTACCACGTTCACTGGCGCATCGAGCGGGCGAAGGCCCTGCTGGCGGACCGAGCGAATTCGGTCATGCGTATCGCATTGATCCTAGGCTACTCGCAGGCGAGCGCATTCAGCCTTGCCTTTCGCAAAACCACGGGGCGGACGCCAAGAGAGTTTCGCCGCGACTTCACGTGACGCGCACAGGCGCCAGTTGTCGAACCGTTTCATGTCGGCAACGTAAATTGAAATACGGAGCCCTGAGGCATATTGGCAGTCGCCCACAGTCGTCCCCGATGAGCTTCGATGATCGAACGGCAGATCGACAATCCCATCCCCAAGCCGCCGGATTTGGTCGTGTAGAAAGCCTCGAACAGCCTCTCGGCGCTCTCGGGTGTCAACCCCGGACCGGAATCCCGCACCGCGACGAGCACGCCAGACTCGGTCTTTGCGGTGCTGATCAGCAATTCCCGCGGCCGCTCGCTCATTCCGCTCATCGCCTCGATAGCATTGACGAGCAAATTGAGAATCACTTGCTGCAATTGCACCCGATCCCCCCGAATGGCCGGCAGGCTCTCGACAAGCTGCGTCTGCACCGAAACGCCGTGCTTCGCGAATTCGCCGCGGATCAACGCGATGACCTCCAGGATCACTTCGTTGATCGCCAAGCTGTCCTTCCGCCGCGGCGCCTTTTTGACGAGGGCACGGACCCGGTCGATGACGTCACCGGCGCGAACACCGCTCTCCCGGATCAGACCGAGCGCCTGCTGGACCTCCTCCAGATTTGGCGGTTCAGCGCGCAGCCACCGCAAAGCGGCATCGGCGTAGGTGATTGCCGCCGTGATCGGCTGATTGATTTCGTGCGCAATCGAAGCCGACAGTTGCCCCATCGTTGCGGCGCGGTTCGCGTGTGCCAACTCCAACTGTGCCTCGTGGTATCGCCGCTCGCTTTCGCGTGCGGCGGCTTCCGCCCGCTTGCGCTCTGTCAAATCGAGCACGAATGCGACACCTTCGTTCCCATCTTCTTCGAAGGTCGCGACGCCGAGCAGCACGGGCACGCGGCTGCCGTCTTTGCGGAAATGCTCCCTCTCTTGTTGCGCCGTTCCGGTCATCTTCAGCTCTTCCCAGAAAATCGCCCGGCTGCTGCCGTCACGCCATTCCGGCGTCGTCAGCTTGCTCCAGTGGATGCGACCGGCGATGAGATCCTCCCGGTCGTATCCGATCATGCCGAGAAACGCGTCATTGGCCTCGACAACCCGACCTGCGGAGTCCCAGGTGCCGATGCCAATGATGTTGGCCTCGACCAGGCGCCGGATCTTCGCTTCGCGTTGTGCGAGATCGCGGTACAGACGGGTATTTTCCAGCGAGATCGCCGCCTCGGACGCTAAAAGTTTGAGGACGACGATCCGGTCGGGCGTGAAGACGTGTGGGGCCAAGTTGTTCTCGAGGTAAAGCACTCCAACCGGTCTGGCTTCCTTGAGCAACGGCAGGCAGAGAATTGAACGTGCGTGATGCCGACGCACGTACTCATCGGCGGAAAACGGGTTCTCGCGCGAGGCATCAGGCAGAAGGACGCTCTCTTTTGTTCGGACGACGTAGTGGAGGACCGATTCTGGCAGATCCGCAGCGGTTACGCTTGCCTGTTGCAGATCGACCGTCACCACGTCACCGCTGGTCGTCGCCTCCGCCTCTATTCGCAGCTCATCGCCGCGCGGAAGAATCAACAGACCTCGCTCAGCGCCCGCGTGCTCAATCGCGGTGCGCATGAGGGTGTCGATCAGTCTCTCCAGCACGATCTCGCCCGACACCGCCTGTGAAACTTTGATGACCGTAGCGAGATCCAGGTGTTCGACCGGTGCCAGGATCGTGCTCGTCGGACCGGGCAGCGGCTGTTCCTCCCTGAGGTGAGGATAGAGCTGCTCGAGTTGCCGTACCTTGCCGTCGGCTCCCCAACGGAGATAGCAGTACCGGGCGTCCCGCAGGTACGTGTGCGCGATCTTCTCAAAGCCACGTGCCGCGTAGAAGCGCGCGGCGAGCTCATTGGCGAGCGCCTCATTGTGCACAAATCCGTTCGCCTGCGCCGAGCGGATCGCCTGTTCGTAGAGCCGCTCGGCATCGAGCTCGCGGCCTTGAATGCGTGCGATCTCTGCGCCCACGAGTGCGGCGCGGTTGGCAAAATTCTCCGGGCAAACCTCCGCCCATACTTCGAGCTGTTTGTGGTGGGCGGCCAGAGCCTCGAAATGCTGCTGTCTCCGGTCGGGAAATGCGAAATCCCAGGATGCCGCGTGGGAAAGCGCGCCGTAGAAATGAAACTCTGCCGTTTCGAATTGTGATGGTGATGTCCACAGCACCCGTTGCGCCCGCGCTGAGGCATCGACGGCCGAAGTATATTGCCCGGCAAAGAAGCGGGCTTGCAGCTTTCGGATCGAGTACCAGCACTCGACTTCCGCCAAAGCCGGGGTATTGGCGAGATGGCGCTCGAATCGAAGCTCATCGAATCCCTCGTCGTCGAACGAGCCGAATTTCGCGGTCAACCCGCGAAGCGTCCGGATAAGTCCGAGTTGCGCGGTGACTTGGCCAATGACGAGGCCGAACCGAATCTTGTGCGCAAACTCGAGACCATTCTCGGCCTCACGTTGCACCTCCACGAGCTGATCTCCCGCCGCGAGAAGGTTCGTGATCAGGTGGTTGCAGCTGTAAGCCGCATAGGTCAGGTCACCGATTTCGTTCGCGGCATCGAAGGCGCGACGCACCAGATCGCGGCGGGCCTGGACATGTCGCGTCCATGGCGTGACGTTATCGCCGAAGACCATGTAGGTTCGAGCCTGAAAGCGCTTCAATCCGCGCTTTTCGACCAGGTCATAGCCGAGCCGACCGAATCGAGATCCAGCCTTGTAGTTGCCGAAGCGCGGTCCGGCTATCATGGCAAGATATACATAGGCGACACACGAACCGTCGCTGTTGCCCCGCTCGAGGCTGAGATTGACCGCCATGCAGGTGGTCACGGAATGCAGGTTCGCATTCGTAAACAATGCCGCGGGAAAAACCTTGATCAGAACATCCAGCGTCGCCAGGGCCGCTGGATCGCTCATCAAGGGCAGCTCGATGAGATCCTCGATCTTGCGGCTTCCCAGCTGGGACCAGATCCGCTCGTATTCTCGTTGTGCTTCCTCTTCTGTCGGACGCAGCGAGCATTCGACGCCCAGATGTCGGAGGTAGTCGAGGCAGACGGCAACCGCGCGATCGCTCTGATCGAGGGCCGTGTACAGATCGACGCGCAAGCAGGTGACGGTCGCCAATTCGACCGTGTTCGCGGCGCGCGATGACAGCATACTCAAGCGCTCTTCGGCGGCCACCGACTGGCCGGTCAGGAACTCGCATTCGGCTCGCTGCAATTCGAGCGGGAAGGTGAGGTCATGCCGGCGCTCCCAAGAGCCGTCCACCAACAGCGCTGCGCCAGCGACGAGATACTTGAGCGCAGAGGCGTAGGCCGTAGAATCCTTCGCGCGCTTGCCCGCGATCAGGTTGAGCTCGGCTAAGTGCTCGCGTTCGTCTCGTGCGGTGATCA
>Ga0075423_10005122_pt1 | contig 12220 bp, 5 predicted proteins | sample SoiMethybrSBSTD2_FD_80114 | JGI IMG/M metagenome (GOLD analysis project Ga0075423, IMG submission 80114) | Bulk soil microbial communities from a Populus tree surrounding site in Tennessee, USA - Soil MetaG P. TD hybrid SBSTD2 | ecosystem: Environmental > Terrestrial > Soil > Tree plantation...
CTGCGTGAGCGAATCGAGCTTGCACTCCTCGTTCTGCACCGACCCGAGCGGGGACCCATCGTCGAAGTACGCGCGGCGATACCAGTCGCCATCCCAGGCCAGTTCCAGCATGCCGGTGAGCCAGCGTGCCTCCTCCCGATACGTGTTGCCAAGGTCGCTTCGCCCGCGACGGTCGCAGAGTGGCGCGAACTCGTTGAGCACGGTCACGAGAAACCAGCCAAGCCACACGCTTTCGCCGCGGCCGGCATGCCCGACACGATTCATTCCGTCGTTCCAGTCTCCCGAGCCGATCAGCGGAAGTCCGTGCGCGCCGTATTTCATCGCCCGTCCGATGGCACGCAATGAATGTTCGAAGAGCGACGCCGACTGCGACGACGTTCGTGGCAACGAGAACGTTTCCGACTGATCGGGTTCAAGCGGCGGTGCTTCCAGGAATGCGATGTCTTCTTCCAACACCGACTCGTCACCGGTCCGTGACACGTAGCTGGCAACCGCGTACGGCAGCCACAGCAGATCGTCGGAGCACCGCGTCCTGGTTCCGCGCCCGCTCGGGGGATGCCACCAGTGCTGCACGTCTCCTTCGATGAACTGCCGCGACGCGGCGTGCAGGAGGTGAGCGCGACAGAGGTCCGGCCGTGCGTCGACCAGTGCGAGCACGTCCTGGAGCTGATCGCGGAAGCCGAAGGCGCCACCGGGCTGGTACGGCCCGCTTCGCGCCCATATGCGACACGTCAACGTCTGATAAAGCAGCCAGCGATTCACGATGAGATCGAAGGAATCGTCGGGAGTGTGGATCTGGACGGCGCCGAGAATCTCGTCCCACTTGCGCTCGACCGCGGCGATTGTGGCCTCCGCTTCCATGACAGACGAATACCGTGCCGCCAACGCCATCGCGTGGGCTCGGTCGCGCCCCTGGCCGAGGACGAACACGACGCGGCGCGAATCACCGGGCTCGAGGTCGAGTGTGATCTGCAGGGCTCCACACGGATCGAGGCCGGCGCCAGTGCGCCCGGCGAGCCGATCGCGGAAGAGCGCAGCGGGCGCACGCAGCGTCCGATCGCGTCCGACGAACTCGGTACGGTCGGCGGTGTATGAGTGCGGTGTCTCCGACGCACGCCAAAACGCAACATGTTCCGCGAAGTCCGCGTTGTAGGCATTGCGCGCCAGCAGGACGCCGCTGTCATCGTCCATCTCGCTGACGACGAAGCGCCGCTCGCCCGCGCGCGGCGGACCGAGACACCACTCGACATACCCGAACACGCTGAGGCGCCGACGCACGTCGGCGGTGTTGGTCACCGTCAGCACGGTGAGCTTCACCGAATCCTCTGGCGCGGCGAAGATCGTCAGCTCCTGCCTCACTCCAGCCACTGCGTGATGAAAACGTGTGACGCCTGCGGCATGGCGAATCACCCAGCGGCCGCCCCGGGCGCGGCGGGGCAGCGGCCCCGGCGTAGCTCCCCACACGGCACCGGTATCGTCGTCGCGCAGATAAATCGCTTCAGCCGTCGGATCGATCAATGGATCGTTGGCGAACGGGGTGAGTCTGTTTTCACGGCTGTTTCCAGCCCACGTGAACGCCGATCCCGAGCTGGTGACGATGGTCCCAAACTCCGGATTCGCCAGCACGTTCGACCACGGCAGCGGAGTCTCTCGTTCGCCCTCGAGTACGACGACGTATTCGCGGCCGTCCGTCGTAAAGCCGCCAAGGCCGTTGTCCATGATGACTGCCGGCGGGGCCACGGGCGTCGATGCAACTCCTGGTTCCGCGAGTTCGGCCGACGGCAATACATCGTGCTGGCTGTAGAGCCAAGATGCCCGTCGCTCCAGCTGCGATACCAGATCGCCGAGGTCCCCCGGCAGGACGACGCTGGCGACTGCGGAGAGCAGATGCAGATCCGGCGTCGGCATCCCCTCCGCACGCAGCAGAAAAATCCCTCCCGGCTTCCCGGCCCACGCCGCCCAACGGGGGTCTTGCACGAGCTGCGAGAGCAGCTGCTGCATCTCGTCGAGATAGTCGGCCGCATGCTCGTTCACGATGACGACGTCGGCACGCAAGCCTTTGACGCGCCAGTATTCTTGTGCCTCAAGTAGCTGACGTGCGAGCGGCAGTGACGCGGCCTCGGTAACGCGCAGGAGCACGATCGGAAGATCGCCGGAGATGGCGTAGCCCCACAGGTGCTGCTGACGGAGAGTGTTGCGCGCACGCGCGTTCGGGCTGATCAGCGAGGCATCGGATCCAAATACGCGAGAGGCGAGGCGATCGAAGAGCATCGCGTGCTCATCGCTGAGCCCGAGGTGCTGAAGCGTGAAGTGTACGTGGGTGAACGCCATCGAGAACGCACGTGCGGCAGCACTCCCGTCGCGATACTTCCGCGCCAGCGCCAACGCTGCCGTCCGGTCGGATGCGACACCCGTGGCAAAAGTCATACGGGCTCGGGCGCCGGGGGCGAGTCGGATCCGCTCGCGCAGCGCACCGATCGGGTCGAGTACTGCCCCTGTTGTGCCCGACAACGCACGGCCATCGAGCACCACCGGATTCGCCTGCGAGCGCCCGCGGCCGATGAAACGCGCGCGATCGGTTTCCCATTCAACGGCACCGCCCAGCCGAGGCCCGTCTACGCCGAGGACGTGGAAGCCGACGATCGGCGACTCGTCGGCCGCACGCGGCCGGCGGTTGAACACGAGGCCGGCGCTCTGCGGATCGAATTCGCTTTCGATGAACAGCTTGCCGAACGCCGGGTGTGCGAGATCGTCTTCGGGGCGCGACAGCACGATCTCGGCGTAGCTGGTGATTTCGATCTCACGTGTCTGCCCGCCGCGATTCGTGATCGTCAGCCGGCGAACCTCGACGTCGTCTTCCGACGAGACGGTGATCTCGAGCTGCGTTTCGATGTCGGCATCGCGCCGGCGGAACGTAATCTTGTCGAGATCGAAGGTGGCGTCGAAGCGATCCGGTTCCTGGCAGACGGGCTGATACGTCGCGGACCAGGTTCGATTCGACCACGGATCGCGCAGGTAGATGTGGTGCGAACCAGTGTCCGATGTCGGGTCGTCGCGACGGCGAGTGACCGCGATGTCGCGCCACATGCTGAACCCGCTCCCGGTATTGGTGACCGCCGTCGTATAGCGTCCGTTGGAGAGGAAATGCGTATGCGCGCTGGGCGTGTGCGGCGATCGAAACCGTCTAGCTGCGAACACCGGCAGCGACGGCGGCGCCGTGGCGCTCTCGGCCGGGCGCGGCTCGGACAGGATCGCCTCTCGAGGGACCCGCTCCTGGAGCAGCAGCTCGGTGGCCTGCACTCGCGGATCGGCATGGAAGCGAGTCACGAACACGTCCTGACAGACGACGTTGGCCAGCGCCACGAGCGACATGCCCTGGTGGTGTGCGAAATACGCACGGACCACCTCCGGACGCGTCATCGTTTCGCGTGCATCGATGTTCCTGTTGCGAGGGTTGTAGTCGATGGCCTCGTAGAAGCCGAAACGACCCTCGAGGCCCATGCCGGCAAGTCGCTCGAGGTTCTCGGCGGCGCTGGCGGGAGTGATCAGCGCAGCCAGCGCCGTGGCGTACGGGGCGATGACGACGTCCGTCGACAGGCCACGCTTGAGGCCGAGTCCCGGTACGCCGAACGCCCGGTATTGATAATTGCCTTCACGATCGGTGAAGGCGTACGCCGACTCCGAAATCCCCCACGGCACGCCGCGCTCGGCGCCGTACTCAATCTGCCGGCGCACGCTCGCACGGCAGCTCTGGTCGAGCAGCGTACCGATGAAGTTGCGCATCAGCAGGAGCGGCATCATGTACTCGAACATCGTGCCGCCCCAGGACATCAGCGTCGCCCGGCCCTCCACACTGGTCACGAGACGCCCGAGGTGAAACCAGTGATGCTGCGGGACGTCACCCTTCGCGATGGCGACAAAGCTGGCCAGTCGCGCTTCCGATGCCAGCAGATCGTAGAAGGCTCCATCGAGCCGTCCCGGACCTTCCGCGTCGGCCAGGCGGTAGCCGATGGAGAAGATTCGCCGCCGGCGGTCGTACAGGAAGTCGAATCGCATGCCGTCGGCGAGCCTCGACATCCGCGCGGCAATCGTTCGCAAGACGTCCGCAGGCACCGGCGCGTCAGCCGTCGTCGCGTTCGTGATCGACTCGAGCACGGCCCGGCACCAGTAGGTAATGTCGTTCTCCTTGTCGTCCGTTTGCAGCTGCTCGAGGTCGGCCGCTGATTCGGCAAGCCGCGCCCGAAGCACCTCGATCTCCGCGAGGACGTCCGATGTGACCGCCATACGTGCGACCGAGACGATCGCGCGTGCGAGCCGGTTGATCTCGGTGACGATTTGCCGAACGCCGGGGAGAGCGTTGCTGGACGAGGATGCCTCGGCGAGGAGATCGGCCGTGTCGGCCAAGCCGGCGAACCGCTGCGCCGAGGTTTGAGGCGTCGTTGCGAGATCGAGCAGCCCCTGTGCGAGCGCGATCAACGCGCCGGCGAGATTGCCGCTATCGACAGTCGAGACGTAGTGGGGGTGCAACGGAGCCAGTGTTGCAGTGTCGTACCAGTTCAGAAAGTGCCCCTGATATCGCTCGAGCGACTCCAGCGTTGCGAGCGTGGCCTGGAGGCGGCGAATCAGGCCGTCCCTCGAGAGATATCCAAGATCATGCGCGGCCAGCGTCGACAGCAGGCCCATCGCGATGTTGGTTGGTGACGTGCGGCGCGCGAGCTTCTGGGACTCACCGTCGTCCTGAAAGTTGTCGGGCGGCAACCAGGCGTCGTTCTTGGTGAGGAAGACCTCGAAATATCGCCACGTGCGCCGGGCGGTCCTCCGCAGCACGCGTCGCTCGCGATCGCTGAGCAGCCGAACGCGTGCGCCGACCGGCACACTGAGCCAGTAGGCGATGACCGGCGCAATGATCCAGAGGACGAGAAATGGCGCCGCAGCAGGAAGGGCGGCCGGTTCACGAGCCACGATGGCAACAGCCACGGCTCCCGAGATGATCGGGCTCGCGATCATTTCCGCCATGAACCGCCGGAGTCGCTGCCCAAACAATCCGGCTGCCCTCGCCGCCGTCGTGGCGGCCGTTTCCCATTCCAGCATCCGTCGCTTCGTGACCACGAGGCGTACCAGCGTCAGGCCGATTGCGTGCGCGGTATCGAAGGCGTGAAAGGCCAGAAACGTCAGGCTCAGGAAGACCTGCGCGAGTGCCGTGGCAATGTCATGCCGCAGGTTGCGGAAATAGACCGCGATCGATTGTGATCGAACGGGCCCGACGAGGAGCTGGGCGATGACCGGCAGCAGCTGCGACGCCGCCACGCCCATCACTGTCATCGTCCAGAACCACCGCGGGCCCGGCAGGACGGTCCATCCCGCGATGAGCAGCGCCAGCAGTGTGGGCGACACGAGGCTGCGACGAAGGTTGTCGAGGATCTTCCACCGACCGATGATCGGCAGGGTGTTCCGCTTGAGCCCGTGCTGCGATGGCACCCAGGGGAACAGCCAGAACAGGATCTGCCAATCACCGCGGATCCAGCGGTGCTGGCGCCGGGCGTGCGACAGCACACTCGACGGGTACTCGTCGACCAGCTCCACGTCGGAGACGAGCGCGACGCGCGCATGCAGTCCCTCGAACAGATCGTGGGAGAGGAGCGCGTTTTCCGGTACCGATCCCTCGAGCGCCGCTGTGAAGGCGTCGACGTCGTACAGCCCCTTGCCCGTGAAAATGCCGTCGCCGAAGAGGTCCTGATAGGTGTCGGAGACCGCCGTCGTATAGGGGTCGACGCCGGTGTGTCCCGAGTACAGCCGCGCGAAGAGCGATCCGGCCGCGCTCATGAACGTGACGCTGACGCGCGGCTGAAGAATGCCGTATCCCTCGGTGACGCGGCCGACGCGCGGGTTGAACATCGGTCGATTGAGCGGGTGCGTGATGACGCCGATCAGCTCCCGCGCCACGCCTCGCGGCAGCCGCGTGTCGCTGTCGAGCGTAATGCAGTACTTGACCTGCGGCAGCAGGCTCAGGTCGCCGACCGACACGGTGAAGCTCGTATCGGTGGCGCCGCGCAGCAAGCGATTGAACTCCTCGATCTTCCCGCGCTTGCGCTCCCATCCCATCCACAGCCCCTCGCGCTGGTTCCATTGCCGCAGGCGATGGAAGAGGAAGAAGCGTGTGCCTCCGTCGGCATGCTTGGCGTTGAGCGCCTCAACGCCCGTCCGGGCCGCGGTGAGAATCTCCGCATCCGTCTGCTGCGTTTCGGTCGGGGCATCGAGGAAGTCGCTGAGGATCGCGAAGTGAATCTGAGGGTCCGCGTTGCCGAGCGCCTGCACTTCGATATGCGCGAGCAAATCGGCGACGCGGTCCACGCTGTCGAACAGCGTCGGCACGATCACCATGGTCGTTGCCGACGAAGGGACCGCGTCGAGCTCGAAGCGCGGCAGCCGCCGCGGTGGAATCAAATAGGCGATCAGTCGCTGCAGAATCTGGATGGCGAGCTCGCTTGCGGGGACCATCACGAGCAGCGCAACGAAGACCAACGCCGAACCGCGCCAGCCCTGCAGCGACGCGAATCTCACCGCCACGGCGACCAGCAGCGAGGTACCTGCCGCGATCGTCCCGAGGTATCCGGGCGTCGCGCACGCAAAGAACAGACGCCGCACACGCTGTCTGATGTCGGGACGCCACGCAACACTGCGCTCGAACTGTCGCCGGCCTGGGCCAATGAGGTGATAGCCGACGTGCGAGGCGCGCTCGTCTGGCATCCGCACGTACGCCTGCCGCGCGCGCTCGACGCTTTTCAGCGCGAGCAGCATCTGCGCCTCCCCCGTCGGGGTTGCCAACTCCTCGACGGCGTGGCGATATCGGTCCCGACTGCGGAAGTCCATGCGGCCGTACACGCCCGCGGGATCGCGCTGGAGCACCTGCTCGACGAGGCTGACCGTCTCGAAGAACTCGCTCCAGTCGAAGGTCGAGATCAGGCGCAGGCTGCCAATCAGGTTGGCCATGCCGGCTTGCTCGGCCGCCTGGTGCTGGCCTTCCGCTCGAATCGCGTCCTCGGTCGTCTGTCCTCGCGCCGCAAGCGCACTATCGAGTTGCCGATGCAGGTCAGACGCGATCGCACCGAGAGCGCGTGCACGCTGCAGCAGCCGCGTCACGAACACATGATGAACATCCGCCGGCCAGTCCGGGTTCCGCGTCGGAGCCGCTTCGATGGAGGCCGCCATGCGATCGGCGGCGAGCCGATGCAGGCGGGTAGCGGCGAGCACGTCACCGCGCACACGCAGATGATCCAGCAGTGCCAGCTTCAGCGCGCTGGGCCACGCCCAGAGCTCGCCCATCGTGAGCGGTGTGACCGACTGAAAGGCGCCGATGAACCGTTGCAGACGCTGGGCGTCGAGGCGGCCGGCGCTCGATCCAATGAGCTCGAGCGCGAGCGCGTAGATGCGAGGCTGCCCCGCGAACTCGTCGGCGGCGACGCGAGGCAGCCGTTTGAAAAACGAGGGCGGAAGATCGTGATGGATATCGCGCGCAGCGGCCGAGATGATGTGGAAGTTGTCGAGCAGCCATTCGGCCGCTGGCGACATCGCCTCCTCGCGTGCGTCCTGCGCGAGCGCGGCGTAGACGTCGCGCAACGCCCGCATGTGTTCATTCAGCCGCCGAAGGTGGGCCCGGCCGAACCCGCCGCGTCGTGGCGCAAGGGAGAGCAATGCCGCCAGACGCCTAGCGTGCTCCTCAAGGAGCTCGATGCTGAGGAGTTCTTCGCCATTCCCCAACCCACGAGGGCCAGATGCGTGCCGCATGAGCTACTGCCCGTGCGGCAATGACGCGCCCCATCTTGACAGCGCTCTACCGCGATGGACAGAGCATCGTACAACGGAGCAGCCCGCGCGCCGGAAGGCGCCGAGTGAGCCGCGTCTCACACATCTGTTGAGCTGAACGTGCACGACGTATTCAGTACCTGCGTGCACATCGTCCGGCGCCTGCATCCGCTATTGTGTCAACACAGGAGGGCGGACCGTCCGAAAGCTCTGAACGGCTTCAGCCTCGGATTGGAACGTCTCGAACAGCGTCACCAGCCGCGTAATCGAGAGCAGGTCATGGTTCCGCGAGTTGACGTTCAACAGCTTCAGGGCACCGCCGTGCTTCATGACCGACCCGTACGACGCCGCCAGCTGGCCAAGACCACCGCTGTCGATATACGACACCTTTCCGAGATTGAGGACGATCTGCATGCGCTGCTGCGAGATCAGACTGTTGATTTTGTCTTTGAGACGGTCCGCGCCTTGATCGATGGTCAACTTGCCGGCCATATCGAGTACCGTCACCGGCCCGATGAATCTCTCTTCGATCGTGATGTCCATGACTGCCCTTCTATCTCGGTTGACTGGCTCGGATCAGCTGAGATCGACCAGGCTATGTGAACGCCGCCCATGCAAGCCGGAGGATTGCGGCGACGCCTGCGAGCGCGAGCGGGAGTGCCCACACGACGGCGACTGCGAGCGCGAGATCACCCGCAATTCCCAGCGCCTGTCGCGAGCGACTCAAGACGCGCGTCACGGGTGGGGCGATGAACGTTCCGCCGCTCATCGCGATGTCCCCTGCTGCACGACCCAGGCGTCGTACGCTGCGCCGGTCGCCAGTCGCGCCGCATCCCAGTGTTGTCCGCAGCGAGAGCACACCCACTCGCCGCCGGCGTCGACTGCACGTACCGTCAACGATGCAGTTACCGTGTGACACAACGGGCATGCGGCCAGTGCCCAGAGCTCCCCTTGTACGTCGCTGAGAGGTGTTGGATCGTGCGAACGATTGGAAACGCCAGACATGTCGGTCTCGATTCTGTCAGGGACGAATCGCCGCGCCTGCGCGCGCCCTCGAAGTCATGTGTGGCGTCCGCGATTCCGGCTCTTGTATTCGGGCGGGTTGCTCGTGGAGCGTTTTTGACGGCAATGGTGCGCGAGCGCTAGTCGTGACGCCCCGGGCAGTCTCAGTGTGACCGGAAGGGCCGACGTCGTCTGTCTCACATTGCACAGCGCCCGCGCATCCAAGGTGTTCAGTGTGGGACAGCGGGTGTAGCCGGCGTTTCCTACACTCCACTGATGGCGTATTGTCCGCACGCTTGCGGCTCGCTCGGATTGACTAAAGGACACGATCAATGACGACGAACGGAACGATCAAACGCATTACCGATAAGGGCTTCGGTTTCATTACGACGGCCGAGGGCACCGAGTACTTCTTCCATCAGTCGGCTTGCGCCGGCACGCCATTCGGCGATCTGCGGGAAGGCCAGGCGGTCTCATTCACCGTCGGTCAGGGTCCGAAGGGTCCCCGCGCCGAGAACGTCAACGTGCGGTGATCGTCGCGGTCGATCAGCGGCCGACCGCTGTCCAGCACAACGAGCCCTACTTTACCACGTAAAGATATTTGTGTAGACTAGTATCCATGCGCGTCCTCCGCGCGGCGCAGCTTGGCATGTGCTTCGGCGTACGCGATGCCATCGCGCTCGCGCTCGAGCACGCCGACGCCGGCCCGCTCACGATCCTGGGCGACCTCGTTCACAACCCCACCGTGCTGACCACCCTCGAAGCGAAGGGCATCGGCGTGGCCCAAGACCTCGCCCACGTCACAACGCCGACCGTGATGGTGACCGCTCACGGCACGTCGGCGCGGACGCTGGCGCGCACTCGTGCCCTGGGGCTGAACGTGGTCGAGGCGACGTGCCCGCTCGTGCACGTCGCGCATCGCGCGGTGGCCGCCCTCGCCCGCGACGGCTACCACGTCGTCATCGTCGGCAAGCGCGATCACGTGGAGGTGCGCGGCCTCACCGGCGATCTCGATCGCTTCGACGTCGTGCTCGAGGACCGTGACGTCGTCGCGCTCGAGCAGCATCCACGCTTCGGAGTAGCGGCGCAGACGACGCAGCCGGTGGAGAAGGTGCGGTACGTGGTCGATCTGATCCGGCGGCGATTCCCGCAATCAGAAGTGCGCTTCATCGACACCGTCTGCAAGCCGACCAAGGAACGGCAGTCCGCGGCCATCGAGATGGCACGCCAGGCCGACGTCGTCATCGTGGTCGGCGGGCAGTCGAGCAACAACACGCGCGAGCTGGTAAAGACCTGCGAGCGACACTGCGCGCGCGTGCATCACGTTCAGACCGAGGCAGACGTGCGCGCGGAATGGTTCGCAGCCGCCGAGGTTGTCGGACTGACGGCCGGCACGTCGACGCCAGACGATGTCATCGACCGCGTCGAGGCGCGCATCCGCCTCTGCGCAGACGCTTCGGCGGAACGCGCCCCGGTCAGGCAGTCGCGATCTCGAGCAGCCATTCGCTAAGCGCTCCGGACACTGCGGTTCATTCACGACCGCTCGCGCGGATCCGGACCTCGGTGCCGGTCTTCAACTCGAGCTCGTTGCGGCCCTGGATGAACACCGATCCGGCACCGGCGCCCGCACCGACGGCGGCGCCAATCGCCGCACCTTTGCCGCCGCCCGCCACCGCGCCGATCACCGCGCCGATCGCGGCGCCGATCCCGGTACGCGTCACCGTGCGTTCGGTCTGGCCGCCCTCATCTTGAACCCTGCCCTCGTTGTCGACTCGGACCTCGTCGCCGTTCGTCGTCCGCACGCTCTCGATGTAGCCGGCGAAGGGGGAGACGCGGCCGTCACGTGGACCAATGGTGTCGAAGTCGAACGACATTTCCGCCCGGCCCGAGACCTGGCCGGAGCGGGCGACCCGCACGACGTGACCGTCGATGCGAGCTCCCGCGTACTGCGAGGGCGAACGCACCGTCAATGAAAACCGCGTTCCGTCGCGCGCGTCCTTCGTGCTCAGATCGTCGTTGAGAACCGCGACCAGTTGGCTTCCGTCTGGCACGAACATGTTGCCTCTGGAGGAGCGAGGTGCGGAGTCCCGGCCACCAGCATAGTCCCGGCCACCACCATAGACGTTGAGTTGCGGCCTATCCGACGTCTTGTCGTAGACGCTGTTCGCGATGACCGGCTGCCGCAGACCCTCGTCGGTGATGCGCCGCGTGACGCGCAGGCTCCGGCCGTTGTTCATCGGCGTGAAGGTCACTTGATAGTCAACCGATCGGTCGCCCTCGGTGCTGACGACCAATCGATCGCCTGACAGCGTAGCCGTGGTGCGCATTTGACGGCCGTTGCGCGACTGCTCGATCTGTTCGCGGCCATCGGCCTCGAACGTCACCGGCGCGGCGTGCGTGGATGCGATGGTGATGGTTCGGCCGTCCCGCTCGATGGCGAGTGAGTCGGGCGCCTCCAGGCGCTGCATGACGGCGTTGCGGAGGCGTTGCTGGTCTCGACCGGGGAGATCACGCGTCACGCGATCGGCGGTCGTCGCGGCGTTGTCGCTACTCGCGTGATTGAGACGGTATGTACCCGTCAGACGATTCACCACCGCGTTGCGACCGCGGTCGTTCCGCTGGTTCCGATCGTTCCGGTCGTTGCTTCCTTGTGCCAGACCCAGCCCGCCGCTCACGATGACACCAGCGAACAGGGTCACTGCGAACAGCAGAAGGCGGGGCCTCAACGTTTGCATATCGGGGCGTTCCATGACGGCTCTCCTCTTCAATCGTTGGATGTCGAAGACATCACATGCGCTCGAGTAAGACGTCACACGAGGTGGCGGCCGCGAAACAGCCCGACCCTCTCAGCACACGTGCTCGATCACCTGTCTGAATTCTGTGTGGGATATGAGCCACGCGCGTGTTCAATACGGGACTGCCGGCGCGCGCACATACGAACTACTAAGTACCCGAGAGGTGGGTGATGAGGGTCGTTGTGGAGCTACGCGTTGACGAACCGCAACCCAGAACTGCCGCGCCAGCCGCACCGCTCGGAAGAGCGCGACGGGCCCGAAGGCCGCAGGCAAGGTCACCCCGCCTGGTGCCAGGACAGCCGCGATGGCCGCGACGCTGGACTTGAAGACGCTGGAAGATCAGCTCAAATACACCAAGGCCATCGGCTTCTTCGCCAGATCACACTCAAGAACCCGTGATCAGCGCGGTGACGCGAGGGGAAGAAGTAGCTGCGCGCGTCGCCCAGTGTTGACCTATCGGTGCCGCAGGCTGTCGCAGTGAGCCAGCCCGTTTATGAGATAGCTTCTAGTCGTCGAGCACGAACGTCACCATCATGTTCACTTGATATTCGGTGACGCGTCCCTCGGCACAGCGTACGTGCTGCTCCTTGATCCACGCGCCACGGACATTCCGCAGCGTC
>Ga0075423_10005123_pt1 | contig 12216 bp, 9 predicted proteins | sample SoiMethybrSBSTD2_FD_80114 | JGI IMG/M metagenome (GOLD analysis project Ga0075423, IMG submission 80114) | Bulk soil microbial communities from a Populus tree surrounding site in Tennessee, USA - Soil MetaG P. TD hybrid SBSTD2 | ecosystem: Environmental > Terrestrial > Soil > Tree plantation...
GAAGGTGGCAGTGACCTGATCGCGACGACCATCGAGCATTTCGGGAGAACAGACCTTCTCGTGAACAACGCTGGTATCTGCGGAAGCCAGCTCTTCGAGGACGCCACCCTTGACGATTTCGATCACTATTGGCGCGTGCACCTCGGCGGGCCGGTCAACACGGTGAAGGCTGCCTGGCCGCATATGGTCGCTCAGGGCTCTGGGAAGATCATCCTCACGACGTCGGTCGCCGGCCTGTTCGGAATACGTGGCCAAGCCACCTATGCGGCGGCCAAGTGCGCAGTCGTCGGATTGATGCGCATCCTTGCGATTGAAGGTGCTGAGCATGGGATTCTCGTGAACACCATTTCGCCAAGCGCGTACACGAGGATGCACCCGGCCGCGACGGGCAGTGGATCGGTCTTCGGCCGCGGCCCAGATCCCGCTGCTTGGCTGAAGCAGTCGGAAGCCACCATGCCGGTGGAGGCTGTGGCGCCAGCGATCGTCTGGCTGGCAAGCGATCGTTGTTCGGAGACGAACAGCATCTACAACGTGGAGGCAGGAGCAATCCAACGCATCGCCATCGTCACGGGACCTGGCTTCCACGATCCACATCTGACACCCGAGAGCATCGCCGAGAACTACGCAAAGATCGCATCGATCGAGGGCTTCTCCGAACCGGGTCCGTTCGAGCCCGGTCCGCATCGCCCTCTTGGCGGTACGTAGATACGGATACCTGCGACTGGCTAGCTGGTGAGATCCGAACACACGCGGGTTGCAAGGCTGCGCTACGACCGGAGTGGAGCTGGACGCCATAGGACCGTGTCGGGGTGACTGCCTCGTGCTCGGGCATCGCCGATCAATGCCGGCGAGGGAGTTCCAGGCGAGCGGGAAGAACGCCAACGCCGGGCGGGCCAAGGAGTGCAAGTGCTGATCCCAAGTGGAGAGCTCCGGTTCGGTTCTGCGGCTGGGCGTTGGGTGATCGCGGCGTCGGTGTTGGGCTCGGGGATCGCCGCGATCGATGCCACGGTGGTTGGTGTCGCGCTGCCGGCGATCGGTCGCGAATTTCACATCGGTGTGGCCGCGCTCCAATGGGTCGTGAGTGGTTACTTTCTCACCCTCGCGTCGTTCTTGCTCCTGAGCGGTTCGCTGAGCGACCGCTTCGGCAGAAAGCGCCTGTTCGGTATCGGAGTTGTCGGCTTTGCCGTCGCGTCCGCGGCTTGTGGCCTAGCCCCGAGTGCTGGGTTCCTTATCGCTATGCGCGTGGTGCAAGGGATCGGTGGTGCCCTCCTGGTCACTGGGAGCCTCGCCATCCTCGAGGCGTCGTTTGTTCCGAGCGACCGGGGCGCAGCGATCGGGGCGTGGGCGGGTCTCGGTGCGGTGGCCACGGCGGTCGGACCGCTGCTGGGCGGATATCTGATCTCGGCGGCTTCGTGGCGTTGGATCTTCTTCCTCAACGTCCCCGTCGCTGTGGTCGTGCTCTTCGTCGCCGTCCGCCACGTTCCCGAGTCAAAGGATCCCTCCGCCGCGCATCACATCGACGTGGCCGGCGCGAGTTTGGCCGTCGTCGGGCTCGGCGCGGTCGCGTTCGCGCTGATCGAAGGGCCGGGGCTCGGGTGGTCTTCCATCGAGGTCGTCGCCGCTCTGGCGTTGGCGATCGGGGCCTTGGGGACTTTCGCCTTCGTCGAGCTGCGGAGCCCGCAGCCCCTGCTCCCTCTGGGAATGTTTCGCCAGCGCCAGTTCAGCTCGACCAACGCGATCACATTCCTGATGTTCGCGAGTGTCGGGGGTGCGTTTTTCCTGCTCCCTGTACAACTCCAAATCGGCTCGGGTTACTCGCCCCTCCAGGCTGGTGCGGCACTTCTTCCCGTCACCATTATCGAGCTCGTCTTTTCGGTTCGCTCGGGACGTCTGGCATCCAGGATCGGACCCCGACTGCAGCTGATTGCCGGACCCTTCATCTTCGGTGCCAGTCTCGTGTTACTCACCCGAATCACTGACGGTCGCGGCTATGTCGTCTATGTCCTGCCGGCAATGATCGTGATGGGGATCGGCGTGGCAACCTTCGTCGCGCCCCTCACCGCCACCGTGATGCAGTCCGCAGCGCCAGAACACGCGGGCCTGGCCTCCGCCATCAACAACGACGTCGCCCGAATCGGCAGCTTGATCGCCGTGTCCGTGCTCCCCGCGATCGCCGGCATCACCGGGACCACCTACCTGCACCCAGCCGAGCTCTCGGCTGGATTCCGTACCGCCATGTTCGTGTCAGCCGTCGGATGTGGACTGGCCGGGATCCTGGCCACGCTGACCATCACGAATCCAGAGCGCCAAGCTGAACCCTCAACCCCGTACGCGCACTGCGCGATCGATGCACCGCCCCTCCGAGTCAGCATCCCAGAGGTGTCCCGCGAAGACTGACCGTGCACCGCACAGACGGACAGTGGAGTGGACACGTTTCCAACCCTCGAAGAGGTCCCTCGGTGGGCGAGGGGGGACTTGAACCCCCACATCCTTTCGGACACAGGCACCTGAAGCCTGCGCGTCTGCCAATTCCGCCACTCGCCCGGTGGTGGGGAACTGGCAGCGTACCAACCGGCCTCCGCCGGCCCCCTTGGTCGAACAACCCGACGCGGCAACGGCGACAAGGCATCGCGGCGGCGGCGGCTTTGCCGACCGACGCCGCAAAGCCGGAGCTTGCGACGGCGAGAAGGCAAGGAGGCCAAGGCCGAAACCGGACACCTCGCAGTTACACTTCCGCCCGATGGGACTCCAGAGGTTCGAGCGCCGGCTCGAGCGGCTCGTGGAGGGCACCTTCGCGAAGGCCTTCCGCGCCGGCCTCGAGCCCGTCGAGATCGGGCGGAAGATCGCGCGCGCGCTCGACCAGGGCCGCATGATCGGCGTCCAGGGTCGCTGGGTCGTGCCCAACGACGTCGTCGTCTCTCTCTCCTCCGACGACCTGACCCGGTTCTCGACCTACTCCGAGGTGCTGTCCCGAGAGCTCGCCGACGCCGCCCGCCAGTACGCCCGGGACGAGGGGTACAACTTCCTCGGGCCCGTGACCGTGGCCCTCGTCGAGGACGACGATCTCCGGGCCGGCGAGCTCGAGGTCGAGGCCGAGATCGTGGAAGGGCCCGCCGAGCACCTCGGAGCGCTCATCCTCCCCGACGGCCGCCGGGTCCAGCTCGGGGACCAGCCGGCGGTGATCGGACGCCTGCCCGACTGCGCGGTATCACTTGCAGATGCACAGGTCTCCCGGCGGCACGCCGAGGTCCGCCCCGCGGGCGAGGGTTTCGCCGTCGCCGACCTGGGCAGCATGAACGGCACCACGGTGAACGGTGTCGCGGTCCGTGAGCGGGAGCTCGAGGACGGCGACGAGATCGGGGTGGGCTCCACGACCATCCGCTTCGAGGCGTCCTAGAGGCCCGACTTCATGTCCGAAGCCGTACTCACGGTCCTCAAGTTCTGCTTCCTCGCCCTGCTGTACCTCTTCCTCTACCGGGTGGTGCGGTTGACGGTGCGGGAGCTGCGCGCACCCGCGCTCACAGCCCAGCCGGCGGGGGTGCCTCAGGCCGCGCCGCCACGGAGGGAGCGCCGCTCCGAGCCGCGCGGCGGATTGCAGCTGCGCATCCTCGAGCCCGCCCCGCGCCGGGGCGAGACGCACACGATCGACCGCGAGGTCACCGTCGGGCGCGGTGGCGGGTGCGCGCTCGTGCTCAACGACGACACGTACGTCTCCCAGCTCCACGCCCGGCTGTTCCAGCAAAACGGCGAGGGGTACGTCGAGGACCTCGGGTCGACCAACGGCACCTACGTGAACGGCAAGCAGATAAAAGGCGTGACACGCCTCAAGCGCGGCGACCAGGTGCAGTTCGGCCAGACGGTCGCCGAGGTCGTCAAGTGAGCGCGCGGGCGGACGGGGGCGCGCAGTGAGCCCCTTCAAGCTCGTCGCCGCCGGAGTCACCGACGTCGGTCGGGTACGCGACGGCAACGAGGACGACTTCCTCGACCAGGCCAACCGCCTCGGTCTGGTCGCCGTCGCCGACGGCATGGGCGGCCACCGCGCCGGCGAGGTCGCGAGCGCGACCGCGCTGGAGGCGCTGCGGGCCGGGGTGGCGTCGGGTGAGGAGTTGCGGGACGCGATCGAAGGCGCCAACGAGGCCGTCCTCGAGAAGTCCGAGTCCGACCAGGAGCTTCACGGCATGGGCACCACGCTCACCGCCGGCATGCTCGGGACAGACGGGCAGCTCGTCGTCGGGCACGTGGGCGACTCGCGCGCGTACCTCGTGCGCGACGGCGAGCTCACACAGATCACGAACGACCACAGCCTCGTGGAAGAGATGGTCCGCGGCGGCGAGCTCACGCCCGAGCAGGCCGAGGTCCATCCGCAGCGATCCATCATCACGCGTGCACTCGGCATCGATCCCCAGGTCGACGTCGACGTGTACCCCCTCGAGCTCCGGCCCGGCGATCGCATCCTCTTCTGCTCGGACGGCCTCACGACCATGGTCCGCCAGGACGAGATGGCGAGCATCTTCGCCCGCGAGCCCGACCCGAAGCGGGCCGCTCAGCTCCTCGTCGACGCCGCCAACGCGGCCGGCGGCGAGGACAACATCACCGCCGTGATCGTCGAGGCTGTCGAGATCCCGGAGGACGAGGTCGCCGAGCCGGCCGTTCCCGACCACGACACGTCGGAGATCCCACCCGTGAAGCCTCGGCGCCGGCGTGGTCGCACATTCCTTCGCGTGCTCGCGTGGGTGCTCCCGATCCTCGCGATGCTGTCGATCGCGTTCCTCGCCGTCGGCTGGTACGCGCGCAACACGTACTACGTCGGCGTCAATCGCGGGCGGGTGACGCTGTTCCAGGGCGTCAAGGGGGGCCTGCTCATCTGGAACCCCACGATCGAGCGGCGCACGACGATCAACCCGGACGATCTCACCGGGGCGCAACAACAGGACGTGAAGGACGGGAAGAAGTTCTCGTCGCGCAGCGGGGCCGACGCCTACGTGGCTCGTCTGCGCCAGGGCATCGAGCAGCGCACGCCGGCCACGACAAACTCGACACCACCCGAATCGACCGCTCCCCTGATCACCGCCCCGCCGCCGTCGTGAGCCTCACCGCGACCCAGCGTCGCAACGCCGAGCTCGGCCTCGGGCTCCTCGCCGTCATCATCACGGTCGGGGGATACATCCTCGTCGCGCTGTCGAACGGCCCGTCGCTTCCCGCCAACATCTGGTTCTTCCTCGCCGTGTTGATCGGCCTGTACGTGGTCGCACACCTCGCCGTGCGCCGGCTCGCCCCCCGCGCCGACGGCACTCTGCTGCCGTTGGCGGCGCTCCTGAACGGCATCGGGTTCGTCGTCATCACGCGCATCGACCGCGACGCGCGGAATCAACTCGCACCGAGCCAGGCGATCTGGACCATGGTGGGCGTCGCCGCGTTCATCGGAACGCTGCTGCTCGTTCGGCGTGTGCACCTGCTCGAGCGGTACCGGTACACGTTCCTCTTCCTCGGGCTCTTCGCGCTGCTCGCGCCACTCGCGCCCGGGCTCGGTCGGGAGATCAACGGCGCGCGCCTGTGGGTGCGGCTCGGCCCGATCAACTTCCAACCCGGCGAGCTGGCGAAGGTCTTCCTCGTCATCTTCCTGGCCGGGTACCTCGTCGACAAACGCGAGGTGCTCGCAGCCGGCGGCCGGCGCATCTTGGGGCTGCGCGTCCCCGCGGCCCGCCACCTCGGGCCGCTCGTCCTGGCCTGGGGCTTCTCGCTGGTCGTCATGATCCGCGAGAAGGACCTGGGCTCGTCGCTCCTGTTCTTCGCCGTGTTCGCGGTGATGCTCTACATCGCGACCGAACGCCCCGCGTTCCTCCTCGCCGGCGCGGGGATGTTCGTGACGGGCGCGGCGATCGGGTACGCGATCTTCGGCCATGTCCAGGAACGGGTGTCGGTGTGGGCGAACCCCTGGCCGGTCGCGGGTGGAAACGGGTACCAGATCGTCCAGTCGCTGTTCTCGTTCGGCTCCGGCGGCTTCGCCGGCACAGGGTTCGGGCTGGGGAGCCCCGACAAGATCCCGAACGCATCCACCGACTTCATCTTCGCTGCGATCGGCGAGGAGCTCGGCCTGCTCGGCACCGTCGCGATCCTCATCGCCTTTCTGCTCTTCGTGGGCGCGGGATTCCGCATCGCGCTACAGGCGCAGCGCCCGTTCCCGAAGCTGTTCGCCGCCGGCCTCACGTCCATCATCGGCATTCAGACGTTCGTCATCCTCGGCGGCGTCACTCGCCTCATTCCCCTCACCGGTGTGACGCTGCCCTTCATCTCGTACGGCGGGTCGTCGCTCATCGCGAACTTCGTGATCCTCGCCTTGTTGTTGCGAATCTCGGACGAGTCCGCCGAACGCGCTGCGGCTCCGTCCGCGCGAGCCGGCGCGCTCGCCCGCCGATGAACCGCGCCATCCGCCGGGTGGGCATCGGCGTCACGGTCCTGGTGCTGCTCCTCGTGGGTCAGCTCACGTACCTGCAGGTGTACGACGCCGACCACCTCGCCAACGACCCGCGCAACATTCGGTTCCAGTTGCGCGACTTCTCGAAGCCGCGGGGCCGGATCGTCAGCGCCGATGGCCAGATCGTCGCCCGGTCGGTGGAGACAGGGGACGAGTTGAAGTTCCAGCGTCTCTATCCGCAGGGGGCGCTGTTCTCCCAACTCGCCGGGTACCAGTCGTTCGTGTTCGGGAACACCGGCATCGAGCGGACGTACAACAACGAGCTCTCCGGTCGTGACCCGCTGCTCCAGATCAGGAACATCGGCGACGTGCTCGCGGGCAAGGAGACCGTCGGCAACGTCGTGCTGTCAACGTCCGCGTCGCTCCAAGCGGCGGCGCGCGACGCGCTGGGCGCCCAGCACGGCTCGGTCGTCGTGATGAACCCGAAGACCGGTGGCGTCCTCGCCATGTACTCGAACCCGAGCTACGACCCGCAGCCGTTCGCCAACCACAACTCGCAGGCGGCCCAGGCCTACGGGAAGCTCCTGCGCGCCAACCCCGACAATCCCGAGCTGCCGCGGGCGTACCGCGAGCGCTTCCCACCCGGCTCGACCTTCAAGGTGATCACGTCGTCGGTCGCGCTCGGCACGGGGCAGTTCACGCCGGATACGAACTTCCCGACGCTGACGGAGCTCAAGCTGCCGCAGACGACCAACACGCTGAAGAACTTCGGCGGCGAGTCGTGCGGCGGAACGCTGGCCAACAGCTTCACTGTCTCCTGTAACACGACCTTCGGCCAGATCGGGCTCGACCTCGGCGACTCGTTCGTGCCCGGGATGGAGAAGTTCGGGATCGGCTCGGCGCCACCGCTCGACGTCGCGCCCGGCGCCGCCAGCAGCGTCGGCCCGCCGCCGGGTTCGTTCCAGCAGAACCAGCCCCTGTTCGCGTTCGCCGGCATCGGGCAAGGTGACGTCGCGGTGACGCCGCTGCAGATGGCGCTCGCCGGGTCGGCGGTCGCCAACAATGGTCAGATCATGCAGCCTCACGTGGCCGATCGCATCACCGACGCCAGCGACAACACGGTCAAGACGATCGACCCGAAGCCGTGGCGGACGGCGATGTCACCGCAGGTCGCGGCCACCATGAAGACGCTGATGATCTCGGTCGTCCAAGGCGGCACGGGGACCGCGGCACAGATCCCCGGAGTCTCCGTAGCCGGCAAGACGGGGACTGCGCAGAACCAGACGGGCAACGCGCACGCGTGGTTCGTCGGATTCGCGCCCGCCGAGGACCCGCAGGTCGTCGTGGCAGTTCTGGTCGAGCACGGTGGAAGCGCGGGCAGCGAGGCGACCGGTGGACGCGTCGCAGCACCGATCGCGGCACAAATGATGCGAATGGTGCTGGGCCGGTGACCTCCCGAAGCGCAAAGAGGCGCACGGGTAGGGTTTGGCCCCGATGACGCAGCTCGCTGACGTCTTCTCGAACCGATACGAGATCCAGCGCGGCATCGCACGAGGCGGAATGGCCGAGGTGTACCTCGCCCGCGATCAGCTGCTGGACCGGCCCGTCGCGGTCAAGGTGCTGTTCGCGGAGTACGCCCGCGACCCGAGCTTCGTCGAACGCTTCCGCCGCGAGGCACAGAGCGCCGCCAGCCTCAACCATCCGAACATCGTCGCCATCTACGACTGGGGCCAGGAGCGCGGCACGTACTTCATCGTCATGGAATACGTGCGCGGGCGCTCATTGCGCGACGTCGTTCAGGTGAACGGGCCGTTCTCTCCGCGGCGGACGGCGGAGATCGGCGCCGAGATCGCCGGCGCGCTCGAGTTCGCGCACCGCAACGGCGTGGTGCATCGCGACGTCAAGCCCGGCAACGTGCTGGTCACCGCCGACGGCGACATCAAGGTCACCGACTTCGGCATCGCCCGGGCCGGGACGAGCGAGGCGCTCACGCAGACGGGCGCCGTCATGGGCACGGCGGCGTACTTCTCGCCCGAGCAGGCCCAAGGTCTCCCGGTCGACGGGCGGTCCGACGTCTACTCGCTCGGCGTCGTGCTGTACGAGATGGTCACCGGGGCGCCGCCGTTCACCGGCGAGAGCCCGGTCGCGGTCGCCTACAAGCACGTGCGCGAGGACCCCGAGCCGCCGGCCGCTCGTGCGCCGGACCTGCCTCCGGACCTCGAGCACATCATCCTCACCGCGATGTCGAAGGACGCCGACTCGCGTTACCAGACTGCCGACGACCTGCGCACCGACCTGTTGCGATTCGTGCGCGGGCAGCCGCCGGTGGGCGGGCCGGTGACCGGCATGATCGCCGACGGCACCGCGACGGCCGCGGTCGCGCCTACGCAGGCGGCGCCGGTGGCTGGGGTCGACGGACACGACCCGGACGAGCACCGCAAGAAGCGCCGGGGGGCGCTCGTCGCCGGGATTCTCGGCGTCGGGCTGATCGCCGCCGTGATCATCGCCATGCTCGCGAGCGCGGGCGGTGGCGGCGGAGGCGCACCGACCGCCGAGGTGCCCAACGTCATCAACAAGCCGTTCGCGGAAGCCGAGCAGGCGCTCAAGCTCTCGGGCTTCAAGGTGAGCCGCAAGGACGTCGAAGGCAAGGACCCGCCCGACGTCGTCCTCTCGCAGAAGCCGACGGGGGGCGAGAAGTTCCAGAAGAACGGCACCGTCCAGCTGCGAGTGAGCAAGGCGACGTTCACCATGCCCGCGCTCACCGGGATGCAGCGCACCGACGCGGTGAACGCGCTCATCGGCGTCGGGCTCCAAGACCCGAACAACGGCATCGACAATCAGGAGGTCGACAGCGACCAGCCGCCGGGCACGGTGGTGGGGTCCAATCCGGCCGCGGGCGCGCAGGTACCGAAGGCCGGTCAGAAGGTGACGTTGCAGATCGCGCGCCAGCCTCAGATCGCGATGCCGAACGTCGTCGGCCAGGAGTCGCAGACGGCGCAGCAGCTCCTCCAACAGGCCGGCTTCCAGGTCTCGGTGCAGAGCGAGCCGAGCGACTCGGTGCCGACCGGGCGCGTCACCCGCACCGACCCCGGTGCCAACACCCAGGTGAAACGGGGGTCCTCGGTCACGATGTTCGTGTCGACCGGTCCGCAGACCGTCAACGTGCCGAACGTCGTCGGCCAGCCGCAGGCCCAGGCGAGCCAGGCACTGCAGCAGGCGGGCTTCCAGGTCTTCGTCTCCCAGCAGGGCACGAACAACCCGTCGGAGAACGGTCGCGTGCTCGCCCAAAACCCGGCGGGCGGAACCCAACAGACCAAGGGTGCCGGGGTCACGCTCACGGTAGGAAAATTTCCGCCCTAGCCGTGGCTGAGATCACGGCCTGGTACGCCCGGCACGGGCGACACACCCTGCCCTGGCGCCGCACGCGCGACCGCTGGGCGGTGCTCGTCTCCGAGGTGATGCTCCACCAGACACAGGTGCCGCGGGTCGAGGCGGCGTGGCCTCGGTTCTTCGGCCGGTTCCCGAACCCGGCTGCCATGGCAGATGCCGGGCCGGGCGCGGTCATCCAGGCGTGGGGCACGCTCGGCTATCCCCGGCGGGCGCGGCGGCTGTGGGAAGCAGCAGCGGTGATCACTGCACACGGCTGGCCCGATGACCTCACATCCCTGCCGGGTGTCGGCCGGTACACGGCCCGAGCGGTGGCAGCCCAGTGCGACGACACCGACCTGCCCGCGGTCGAGGTCAACGGCCGCCGCGTCGCCGAGCGGGCGGCCGGGCGCGCGCTCTCCGACCGCGACGCCGAGCACGTCCTGATCGAGCTCGGCGCGCCGCTCCGCGGTCGTGACCGACTCCTTGCGCTGATGGACGTCGGCGCGACGGTGTGCCGGCCGCGCGAGCCGCGCTGCGACGAGTGCCCACTGCGTCCGCAATGCGCGACACGCGGCGTGCGTGCAGGCGAGCGCGGATCGCGACAGCCGCGGTACGAGGGCTCGTTCCGGCACCGTCGGGGCCGGGTCATGGCCCGCCTGCGCGCCGGGGAGCCCGTCGACGCGCGATCGCTCGACGCCGCCGCGCTGACATCCCTGGTCGACGACGGCCTCGCCGTGGTCGACGAAGACGCTGTCGCCCGGCTTCCCTGACTCTCTCCTGCCGTCCTTTTCGGGGCTTCCGGCTGGGGTTACATGATTACAATTCGGCCGCGATGCCCGTCCCGTTGCCCGGTCCCGACACGCTCGTGCTCACCCGCCCCGACGCCGAGGAGGTCGCGGCCGCGGCCCGCGGGGTTGCGTCGGCGGCGGCGCCGTCGAGTGGGCTGACCGACTTCCAGCGGATCCTCATCGAGTCCGTCTTCCGGGCGATGACGGGCCACCCGGTCGATCTCAGCTCGTTCACGCCGATGACTGCGGAGGAGTTCGGGGCGTTGATGGCGCGGCGGGATCTGGCGTTCCGGTCCCGCATGGTGCAGGCGATGCTCACGCCGGCGCTCGTCCTCCGTCCGCTGCCCGAAGAGGTCGCCGAGCGCATCGCCGCGTTCGCCCGCGAGCTCGGCGTCGACGACGCGATGGTCGACATCGCCCGCGAGTTCTCGCACGGCGCGATCGGCCTCGCGGCGTTCGACTTCGAGCGCAACGGCTACACGTCCGAATGGGCACCCGAGGACGCCGCCGCCCTGCACACTTCGGGCGCACTGAGCTCGGCGTGGGACGTCGCGGTCAAGGACCCCGAGCTCGCGGGCCGCTGGTCGTCGCTCGCGTCCCTCCCGGCGGGGACGCTCGGGCGGCGGGTGTGGGAGATGTACCAGGCGCGGGGCTTTGTGTTCCCCGGCCTGCCCGGATCCGCGCCCCCGTTGCTGGCCCAGCACGACTGGGTGCACGTCCTGGCCGACTACGGCACCACCGTCGAGGCCGAGCTGGAGGTGTTCGCGTTCATCGCCCGCGCCAACGACGACATGCGGGCGTATTCACTGCTGGCGATGGTGCTCTCGCTGTTCGAGACCGGTTACCTGCGCGTCGGCGCCGGCATGTTCCAGTCAGACACGGGCCATCTCTCCCGGAACCTCGGGATGGCGACTCGACTCGGCGACGCGCTCCGCCGAGGGGCGCTCGGCGCCGACCGGGAGACCGGTTCGGACAGCATCGACTACCTCCGCCTCGACTGGTTCGCGCTGGCGGACCTCCCGGTTGCGGAAGCACGCGCGCGCTTCAACGTGACGCCGAAGTCCGACGACGCGGTGGCGGCGGGCTCGGTCGGGCCGTGGCAGCCGGGCGGGATCAGCCCGTTCCAGGAGCGCGCCGGCCGCGAGCTCGCCCGGCGCGAAGACCGGCAGTACGACGCGTACGGCGCGGCGACGAGCGCCGACTAGCTCACCGGCGCGGTCGCGGCGAGGAAGTTCCGCAGGAGCGCGTGGCCCGACTCGGTGAGAATCGACTCGGGGTGGAACTGCACGCCTTCGACGGGCAGATCGCGGTGCCGCAATCCCATCACGAGGCCGTCCTCGCTCTCGGCCGTCACGGTGAGCGCGTCCGGCACCGAGTCGCGGTCGACGACCAGGGAGTGGTAGCGCGTCGCCGTGATCGGGTTCGGGAGCCCCGCGAAGATCCCAGCGCCATCGTGCGAGATGGTCGAGGTCTTGCCGTGCATGACGCGGGGCGCCCGAACGACCTCGCCTCCGTAGAGCTGCCCGATGCACTGGTGACCGAGGCACACGCGGAGCACGCGCACTCCGCGCGCGCCGAATGCCCGGATGGCGTCGTTCGACACTCCGGCGTCCTCGGGACGGCCGGGTCCCGGCGACACCAGCA
>Ga0075423_10005124_pt1 | contig 12215 bp, 10 predicted proteins | sample SoiMethybrSBSTD2_FD_80114 | JGI IMG/M metagenome (GOLD analysis project Ga0075423, IMG submission 80114) | Bulk soil microbial communities from a Populus tree surrounding site in Tennessee, USA - Soil MetaG P. TD hybrid SBSTD2 | ecosystem: Environmental > Terrestrial > Soil > Tree plantation...
CCGCCCTTCCCTTTCGGCATCTGCCGCCAGATCAACTGCAACCCATCGAGGCTCGCCGTGCTCTCGCCCCTGGCGAGGCGCGCGCGCGCGAGGGCCAGGCTCGACCCGCCCTCCCCGGGCTCGGAGTAGGTCAAGTACACGTTGTGGTCGGTGGCATAGCGTGGCGACAGAAAAACGCCGAGCATGCCGCCCTGCCCTTGATGCAAAACCGCGGGAACGTTCTCGATCGGCGTCTTGGCTCCCTGCTGCGTCACCAGCCACAGCGCCCCGACCTTTTCCGTGACGAGCATGCGACCATCCGGCAGGAAGGCGATACGCCACGGCAGGTTGAACGTCGCCACCTGCGTCACGGTGAACGGCTGATTCGGGTCCGGCTTCTGCTCGCCGGCGTTGACCTGTGCGTCAGCCGCGCCCGGCACGAGCGTCAGGAGCAGCGCGGCACTCATCAGTGTCTTCATGCGTCTGATTCCCCCAAAAGAGCGAATCATATCCTCATTCAACTCGACGCGTCAGAACCGGTTGTGCGCGTTCCGCACACGCGCCAAGTCGATGTGAATCCACCTGCGATTCGCTTACGATTACTTCAATGCCGGGCGACGTATCATCGCACCCTTCGGCTGAAGATCGCCGGACCCGCCAGGTGCGCGCGGCAGAAACTCGCCTGCTCTACGACAACGCCACCACTGGAATCGGCGTCACGGTCGTGATCGCGTCGGTCTTGGCCTACGTTCACTGGGAGCGGGGCTCGCACGTCACGGTGTCGGCGTGGCTCGTTTACATGATCCTCGCGTGTCTCGCGAGATTCATGATCGCGCGACGGTATTGGCGCGCCTCGGCGAGCCCGGCCAGCAACGACGAGACCGGTCGAGGGAACGCGGCGTTCGTGGCCGGCGTCGCGATGGCGGCCGCCGGGTGGTGTGCAGCCTCGATCGTGCTCTACCCTTCGGCGCGGCCGATGAACGAGATCCTCCTCGTGTTCGCGGTCGGCGGCGTCATGCTCGGCGGCGCCTCGACGCTGGCGGCGAGGCCGGAAGCATTCCTCACGTTCCTGGTCCCAACAGGTGTGCTCACTTCCGCGCGGCTGGCGAGCGTGGGAGATGAAGATCACCTGATGATGGGATTGCTGGGCGCGGTCTTTACCGTCGCCACGGTCCTGACAAGTTGGCGATTCCATCTTGCGATCGAATACTCGTTCAGGTTGCGATTCGACAACCAAGATCTCATCGAGAGTCTCCAGGCCGCCAAGGATGACGCCGACGCGCTGAATCGAGAGCTGGAGCTGCGGGTTCATGACCGCACCGCCAAACTCATCGAACAGGATCAACGCAAGGACGAATTCCTCGCGACGCTCGCCCACGAGCTGCGTAATCCGCTGGCGCCGATACGATTCGCGCTGGAGGCCTTGAAGAATGACCGTCCTCCCGCGACCGCGACACGCGCTCGCGACGTGATCGACCGTCAGGTCGCGCAGCTCGTGCGACTCGTCGATGACCTGCTCGATGTATCTCGCATCACCGCCAACAAGATCCAGCTGCGCCATGAACCGCTCGACCTCGCGCCCTTGATGGCCACCGCCGTCGAATCGATCGCCGGCCAGGCCGCGGCCGCCGGACACACGGTCGATGTGCAGGTCCCTTCCGCCCCGGTTCGCGTCAACGGTGATGGCGCGCGGCTCGTGCAGGTCTTTGCCAACGTTCTCAACAACGCCGTGAAGTTCACGCCGCCGGGCGGCCACATCTGGTTCACGGCCGAGCAGCAGGCCGCCGGGAATAATGAGGTGATCGTCCGCATTCGCGATACGGGAATGGGCATCGCCCCAACCGTCCTCCCGCGCGTGTTCGACCTGTTCCATCAGGCAGAGCCGGTGCTCGAGCGATCGACGAGCGGTTTGGGCATTGGTCTGACCTTGGCGCGGCGATTGGTGGAGATGCACGACGGAAGGATCGAGATCAGAAGTCCAGGAACTGGGCTGGGAACGGAGGTCGAGATTCATCTGCCGACGACGGCACTCTCAGCCGCGGCAACAGTCGCGGCGGATCAACCGCTTGTCGCGTCGAACCGGAACCTTCGCGTGCTCATCGTCGAAGATAACCTTGACGCCGCGGAGATGTTGGAGCTTGCCGTGTCGACTCTCGGCCACGTCACCAGGCTGGCTCATGACGGCGCGACCGCCATCACCACAGCGACCCAGTTCGCGCCGGACGTGATCTTCCTCGACATTGGCCTGCCCGTCATGAACGGCTATGCCGTCGCACAAACGTTGCGAGGCATGCCCGAGTTCAATCGCGTCCACATTGCCGCCGTGACCGGCTGGGGACAGGAAGAAGATGTGCAGAAGGCTCGGGAAGCTGGATGCGACAGTCACTTCACCAAACCCCTCGCGCCGGCGATGCTGGAAGAGCTGCTCGCCACCATTGCACAACCCGCACGCTTGTAACTTTCCGCCCCGAACCGGATAGATCCCTCAGGTGAGCACATCCGGCGGCGGCGGCCCCGCGCTAATCGAGTTCTCGTCGCTGTACCGCGCCTATGCCCGCGACGTGCACCGCTTCGCGCTGTTTCTCTCCGGCGACGCCTCGCTGGCCGACGACATCGTCTCGGAGACCTTCGTGCGAGCGTGGCACGCCCGCAGCCGGCTCGACCTGGCGACCGTCAAGGCGTACCTGTTCGCGATTGCACGCAATCTCTATCTGCAACAGCGACAGCGCACGAACCGACTGGGCCCGCTCGACGAGCGCCTGGCGGACCCCGCGCCCGGACCGCACGATCGGATGCGCGCGCGGCAAGACAGAGATGCCGTGCTGGCGGCGCTGCGGCAGCTGCCGGAAATCGATCGGGCCGCTGTGCTGATGAGGGCCGACGATGAAATGCCCTACGAGGAAATCGCGAGGGTGCTGGGGATTTCGGTCTCTTCAGCCAAAGTCAAAGTGCATCGAGCGAGGCTCAAGCTCGCGGAAGGACTGAAGACGAGAGAGAAAGAAGGAGAGAAAGAAGCCCCATGAACATCACACGAGACGTCGTCAAGGATCTGCTGACCGTGTATCTGGCCGGCGAGGCGAGCGTGGATACGCGACGCCTCGTCGAGGAATACCTTCAGACCGATGCCGCGCTGGCGGCGGATGTGGCCCGTGCAAAGGGGCACCCAATCGATCTGCCAATGACGCCGGCGCCGTCTCCCGCCGCCGAGAAGCAGGCGTTCGACGCCACTCGTCAGCTGCTGAAGAACCGCACGGCGACGCTCGTCGTCGCTTGCCTGTTCACGGTATTGCCGTTGTCGTTCGTCTTCGAAGAGTCGCGCGTGACGTTCATCGTGCTCCGCGATGCGCCGGTCATCGCGATCGCCTGGTGGGCCACGGCCGCGGCGATGTGGGCCGCACACGTCTGGATTCGGAGGCGGGTCCGAGTGTCGGGACTGTGAGCCGCCTTACCAGACCTTGACCGGGCCTTTGACGGCGCCGGACAGCACGGCGCTCCGAACATCGGCGATCGTCGTGAGGCCGCCACGGGCAGTCCCGCCCCACTCGAATCGCGTCGCCGCCGGCGTCCAAGAAAAAACCGCGACGAGCCAGGTAGGCGTGCTGCCGCCGCGCTCGTAGTAGACGAGGCAGTGATCCATCGAGCAGCCCGCCGCGACCAAGCGGCGCGTCGCCTGTTTCGGATTGACGTTCGGGTCGGTGCCGCGGGCGTGCTCGACAGAGGCACCGGACTCGGCGATGTCGAGCGTCTGAGTCCCGAACAACGTCTGCAGCCCGTCGCGAACGCCAAGCGGTAGGCCTCTGATCGAGGTGACGATCTCGAACTTCTCGTCCTTGAGATGGTCGCGAAGCGACCCGGGCAGAGTTGCAGGCACCGTCTGGCCAACCGCAACCGCAAAGAACAACACGAGGAGCGCGATCACTTCGAGCCTCCCTCCGGCTCGAACCGCCTGAAAAAGCTGGCAGCCTTCCAGTGCGGACGCGCAGGATTGTTGGCGACCTCCGCCGACAGCGCGCCGACGAGCCGCGTGAACGTCACCGCCGCGCCGAGGTCGAGCGGCTGCTGCAGATCGTCCGATGGCTGGTGGTAGCGCTCCTTCGTCCAGCGGGCATCCATCGCCGCCTCCGGAGATCCCGGTTCGAAGCCGACTTTCATCGCGAGCGCCGGCACACCTTGACGAATGAAGCTGTACTGGTCGGATCGTGTGAATCGATTCCGCTCCGGTTGCGAATCGGGACCAACGGCGACGCCGCTGCGCGCCGCCACCTCGCGGATCCGATCGCCAAGATCGGACTCGTCGAGGCCGAGCACCATCACCGACTTCATCGGAAAGAGCGGTAGGAACATGTCCATGTTGATATTGGCGATGATGCTCGCCTTCGGCACCGTCGGATTGCCGGCGAAATAGCGCGAGCCAAGCAGTCCATGCTCTTCGGCGGTGACCGCGACGAACAGCACCGATCGCTTCGGCTGCGGTGATTCGGTGCTCAGCTGCCGTGCGACTTCGATCAGCGTCGCGATTCCCGAGGCATTGTCCATCGCGCCGTTGTAGATGCGATCGCCGTTGACCGCGGCACCAACACCGACGTGGTCGAGATGCGCGGTCAGGACGACATGTTCGCGGGCGAGCGCGGCATCGCTGCCAGGCAGCAGCGCGGCAACGTTGTCCGATTCGATCGTCGCGGACTCGAGCGTCACGCGGACGCGCAGCGTCGACGGCAGCGCGAAGGTCGGCAGCGGTTTCCGATCGGCGGCGAGCGCGAGCAGATCCGCGAACGTGCGGCCGGATCCGGCGAAGAGACGCTCGGCGCTCGCCGGGTTGACGTTCGCATTCACCTTCATGCCCGCGAGATCGTTGAAGCGCGGATCGACGAGCGTCATGACGGGATTCAGCCGGCTCGGCGCCGTCTGCTCCCATGGCTGTTCCGCGATCTTCGGGTTCGGGATCGAGACCGCGCCGATGGCGCCGGCGGCCTTGAGCGCCGCCCAGCGGACGCCCTGATTCTGATAGTGCGCCGCGGTCGCCCCGGTAATGTTCGCCGGCGTTCCAGTAATGAAGACCGCGACCTTCCCCTTGAGATCGAGGCCGGCGAGATCGTCGTGGCCGGCGTCCGCGGCCGCGAGGCCGTAGCCGGCAAACACCATCGGCGCGTCCACGCTCGGCGTCAGCTCCGCCCGCAAGCTGATCGTGACATCGTCGCCGAAACGCAGCACGTCTTCCTGTCCGCCTCGCACGAGGGCAACCTGCGATTGCGCTTCGACGATCCGTCGGCGCAGGAACTGGACGGACTGGAAGTACCCCTTGGTGCCCGCGGGTTTCAATCCCGCTCGCTCGAGTTGCTCGGCGACATATGCCGCGGCCTTGCGATAGCCGTCGGTTCCCGTCTGTCTTCCTTCCCAGCGGTCATCGGCAAGCGTCTTGACGTGGGTCCACCAGCGCGTCTGCTCATCACCGACCGGTGTTGGCGCCTGGCCCTGAACCATGACGGGCGCTGCCGCGAGAGCGGCAAGCGCGAGGACGGCGAAGCGCACATTTTTCATGCGTCGATCATAATAGCCGTCTATGACCGACTATGAGATCGTCGACCCACGATTCCAAAACTGCGTCAACCGGACGGCGCACGTCGAGCGGCTCTGGACCGGCGGACGCTGGACCGAAGGACCGGCATACTTCGGCGGCGGACGCTATCTGGTCTTCTCGGACATCCCCAACAATCGGATGATGCGGTTCGACGAGTGCAGCGGCGCGGTCAGCGTCTTCCGCCAGCCGTCCGATTACGGCAACGGCAACACGGTCGATCGCCAGGGACGGCTCGTCACGTGCGAGCACGGCGGCCGGCGCGTCGTCCGCACCGAGCACGACGGACGGATCACGATCATCGCCGACAGCTACCGCGGCAAGCGGCTGAATAGTCCGAACGACGTGGTTGTGCGGTCTGACGGCTCGATCTGGTTCACCGATCCGCCCTACGGCATCCTCTCGGACTACGAAGGTCACAAGGCCGACAGCGAGCTCGGCGCCTTCAACGTGTTCCGCGTCGATGGCGCGACCGGAGAGATCACGATCGTCGCCGACGACTTCGTTCGCCCGAACGGTCTCGCGTTTTCGCTCGACGAAAAGCGGCTGTTCATCGTCGATTCCGCCGGCGGCCGCGACCCCAGCCTGCCAAAACACATCCGCGTGTTCGACGTCGCGGACAACGGACGGCTCTCGAACAGCCGCGAGTTCGCCGACTGCACCGCGGGACGGTTCGACGGTATGCGCATGGACACCGCGGGCCGGCTGTGGGCGGCGGCCGACGATGGCGTGCATTGTCTCGACGAGAACGGAATGCTGATTGGCAAGATCCTGATCCCGGAGATCTGCTCGAACGTCTGCTTCGGCGGCGCGAAGCGGAACTACCTGTTCATCTGCGCGACGACGTCGCTCTACGGCGTGTTTCTGCTGGTCAACGGCGCGAAGACGTACTGACCGGACGCCGGGGCTTCGCCGGCTGGCTTTATCGACTTCCAATACGCCACTTGACGAAAATCGATAAACATATTATTGATATTCGATATAGGTGGTGATTATGTCAAGGCCAGCGTCGTCTTCCGCCGCGCTCCCGATCGCGGACGTCCTGCTGCGGATCCTCATCGTCATGAACTGGCTGATGGCCGCCGCGATCCTCGCGCTGCTGGTGGCCCTGCCGAACGCGCGATGGATCATGAGCGCGTTCAAGCTCTCGCCGTCACCCGATGCGGCGCGGCTGGTGATGGGCCTGCGCGTGATTGCGACGCTCGGCCTCGCGGTGGTTCCGCTGAACTACATCGTCCTCAAACGGCTGCTTGCGATCATCGCGACCGTGCGCGCGGGCGATCCGTTCGTTGCCGCGAACGCAGACCGCTTGCAGGCGATCGCCAGGGCGCTGCTGGCGCTGCAGCTCCTCAGCCTCGTCATCGGCGCGATCGGCAAGGCGGTGTCGACGCCGGCGCATCCGGTCAATCTCGATGCCGGCTTTTCGATCAACGGCTGGCTTGCGGTTCTGCTCACGTTCCTGCTGGCCCGCGTGTTCGCGGAGGGCACGCGCATGCGCGACGACCTCGAAGGGACGGTGTAACGTGGCGATCGCCGTCAAGCTCGACGACCTGCTCCACGATCGGCGCATGACGCTGACCGATCTCGCGGATCGGGTCGGCATGACGCTGGCCAACCTCTCAATCCTCAAAACCGGCAAGGCGCGCGCGATCCGCTTCTCGACGCTCGAGGCGATCTGCGAAGCGCTGTCGTGCCAGCCTGGCGACATTCTCCGCTTCGAGCCGGCGCGTGCGGAACGCGAGCGACCGGCCGCGGCGAGCAGACGGAGCGCAAGCCGATGACCGCGCCTCACATTACTCACAGGGTCGCACTGACCATCACGTCTCTGTTGTCGATTCTGTTGCTGACCTTTCACCTGACGGAGGACATCCTGCGCGGCTTCGAACGGGGAGGACCCTCGACCTATTTGGGCGTGCTCATCATGGCCGTCTGGCTCTACGCCACGCTGGTGCTCATCGAACGGCGCTCTGGCTACGTCATCATCCTCCTCGCCTCGATCCTCGGCGCCGGCGTCCCTCTGATCCACATGACGGGAGCGGGAATGGCCGGCGGCAGGATCGTCAACTCCAGCGGACGATTCTTCTGGGTCTGGACGCTCATCGCGCTCGGCGTGACGGCGAGCGTCTCCGTCATCCTCGCGGCGCGCGGACTGTGGAACTCACGGGCGACTCACCGGCACGCTGACTGAAACGGTTCGAACCGTGACGTTGCCCGCAGCGTCCGTGCCCGCAAGTTCTATCGTGTAGACGCGGCCCGTACCTGTTTCCGAGCGCTCGGCGCGCAGTGCGACGGTCAACGGTCCGGTGATCTGCCAGTCCGGTGTCGTATGACCATCGTCGGCGCCGTCGACTGGCTCGTTGCTCGACACGCTGACGATCCGCGCGGTCGGAGCCGGATCGAGCAGATCCACGAGCGCCGCATCCACCGAGACAGACACCATCTTGTGATTTGGTGGCCAAAGCGCCGAGGTCGATGCGGTCAGACGCGAGAACGCCGGCGGCTGCGGATCGCGATGGACGATGGGCGGCGTCGGCGGCGCGGCCATCCCGTCGCCGAGAAAGAATCCAGGGTGAGGCGGCTGGTTGTAGCCGACGTTCTGCCACGCAATGGCGAGACGGTACTGCGGGTCGTGCATCAACGTGTAGATCCGGTTTGTCGCCGGAATCGTCGACGAGTAAATGCGCAGCGAGGCATTGTCGGCGCCGCGCCAGATCACCTCTTCGCGCCAGTCGCCGAAGACATCGGCGGTGAGCGCCGCGTTGGCTTTCGTGCCGTTGTTCGAGGCCGCGTCGGTCGCGGTGAGGAGCCTGACGAGCGTGCTCGTCGTCCAATCCCACTTGCTGATCCAGTTGCTGTCCTCGATCTCGCGAAGCAGATCGGCATCCCACCAGACGGCGTGATTCACCGAGCCCGGCGCATCGGCAATGCGCTGTCCTTGACCGTCCAGCAAACCGGCCGCGGTCGCGCCCCAGAATTCATAGCCCGCGTATCGCGGATCGATGTCGGCGGCCATTCCGCGGCCGACGTCGACGCCCGGCAACAGGCTCCAGACGATCTGACCGCTGTGCGCGTCGTAGAGCGCCATACCTGGCGTGCGCAGCGTCGTCGTCTGGCCTTCACTCTCGTGGACGCCGAACACTTCGAGACCGGGCCTCGAGGGCACCAGGTCGCTGACGTGCAGCGCGTCACCGTGCCGCAGCCCGGTCGAGAAGAGTCCAGTGCCGTTGTCGTCGACGACCATCGAGCCGTAGACGATTTCGTCCTTACCATCGCCATCGACGTCGGCGACCGAGAGGTTGTGATTGCCCTGGCCGGAGAATGGAGACGCGGTGGGATACGGGAACGGCCCAACGCCGATTCCTGAATCGAAGACCCATCGCGACGTCAGCTGGCCGTCGCGCCAGTCCCACGCGGCGAGGACGGTTCGGCCGTAGTAGCCTCTCGCCATGATCACGCTCGGCAGGTGCCCGTCGAGATACGCGACCGCGGCGAGCATGCGATCGGCTCGATTTCCAGTACTGTCGTTATTGCCGTTGCCGCCGATCCCGCCCCAACCGCCAAGCGGATCGCGACTGGGTACGTAGGCGGTTGTCGCCAGTGCTGCACCCGTCAAGCCGTCGAAGATCGTGAAGTATTCCGGTCCGGCGAGAATCTTGCCGTAGCGAGCGTCGTTGGTGGCCGGGACGAGAATGCCATCGGTCGGGACGATCAGCGATCGATAGTCCTTCGACGCGTCGCCGATGACCGCACCACGGCCATCGACGGTCCCATCAGCCGTCTTGCACGCCACTTCGGCGCGTCCGTCGCCGTCGAGGTCGTTTACCATGAACTGCGTGTAGTGCGCGCCTGCCCGGATGTTGCGGCCAAGATCGATCCGCCACAGCCGTGTGCCATCGATCTTGTACGCATCGAGGAGCTGACGGCCGGAGAGCCCGGCGCTGGCGTTATCGCGCGAGTTCGACGGATCCCACTTCACGATGATTTCGTATTCGCCGTCGCCGTCGAGGTCGGCCACGCTGGCGTCGTTCGGACTGTAGGTGTACGCGCTCGATGGCGATCCCCCGGGCACTTCGACGTTGCCACCAGCGGGTCGATCGAGTGGGACGGTCATGTAGGGCAGCACCGGGGCGTTCGCCGCAAGCACGAACGGCGTGCTCGCAGTCAGCTCGGTTCCTTGCAGTACCGGTCTCACCGTGTAGGTGTTCACCTGGCTCGCGTCCGCCGAGGCATCGACGAGATTCGTCGTCGCGGTCAACGGCGCGTCGTTGAGCTTTGTCGGCGCGTCTGAACCGATCGCGCGATACACGTTGAACGCGATCTCGGGAGGATCCGTGCCCAAGAGACGCCAGCCGACGTAGACGGTCGTTTCGCTTGTGCGGATCGCAATGAGCCCACGGCCCAGGTTTTCGACCAAGCGTTTGTCGATTGGCTGGCGCGCCGACGGGAAGACGGTCAGCGCGCCGCCGATCAACAGCGCAGTCAGGCAGAGGCGCCCCTTCATTCGGTTGCTCCGAATCTCAAAACACGAGCTTCAACGTCACCTGCACTCGTCTCGCGTAGTTGCGCTGACTCGACCCGCTGACGGTGCCGAACGCGACCTGAGTCGGCGTCGTGTTTGCGCTCTGCGGAAACTGCGGATGATTGAGCGCGTTGATTGCCTCGAGCCGGAACTGCAGCGCCCTGCCGTTGAGCAGAGACACGTTCTTCAGGACGGACAGGTCGACGTTGTTCAGGTTGTCGTGCCGGACGGAATCGATCCGCAGCGGGAACGTGCGCACGTTCGACGCGAGGTCCTGACCCGATATCCGGTTGAAACCGGCGTCGACGTTGAACCATCGCAACAAGGTCTGATCGCTACCGGAGAGTGCGATGTCCTCGAGGTCTCCGGTGAAGATGATGTTGCCCCAGCCGATCGGGAAGCCGCTCTGATAGGTGTAGATGCCTTGCACCTGCCACCCGCCGATGAGCGCGTTCATGGCCGTCGACATGTTGGCGCCGATCGGACGTCCGCGGCCAACTGGCACTTCCCAAATGCCGCTCACGCTCAGCCGATGCGGAACGTCCTGACTCGAAATGCCCTCCCATGGACTCGGATCGGCGCCATTGAGGAAGTCGACCGCTTCCGTGAAGCGCGAATACGTGTAATTCGCGCCGACCGTGTAGCCAGCGGAGAATCGACGCTGAAGGCCGGCCTGCAATGCGTGATACCACGACCAGCCTTCGTTGGTGCTCGTATTCACGGCATCGAAGTGCGGATAGGGACGCAGCAGACGCTCGCGCGTGATCGTCTGACCGCGGAACGCCGCCCCGGCCGTCGCCGGCATCAAGTTGAAGAATGGATTCGGCACGGCGGCGCTCAGATAGTCAATCGTCGCCTGATCGCGGACGGGACTCGAGCTCAGGTACTGCAGCGGCGTGGCGTTGATGTTCCGCGTGGTCTGAATATCGGTGCCGTGGTTGCCGACATACGAAGCCTCGAGCACCCACCGCCCAGGGAGCTCGCGCTGCAGGCCGATCTGCCAGCGCTGCATGCGCGGCGATTTCGGATTCGGATCGAAGAACGTGATGGACTGACCGAGGAACGTTTGAATCCCCGCCGCCGATCCGACCGGCTCCTGGATGCCCGATTGGAACGGATTCGACAGCGTGTCGATGAAGTGCAGTCCGTTGTCGAGCGAAGGCGTCAGACTCGTTGTGGCGGTGAAGCCGCTGGTGACGATATCGCCGCGGCGCTGACCGAGGAAGCCGTAGAACACGCCGTAGCCGCCGCGCAGGATCGTCCGGTCGTTCAACTTGAAGGTGGCGCCGAGACGCGGCATGACGTTGTTCTTCGGCGTCGCATAGAGCGCGCTCGGTTGTCCGTCGACGCCCGCGAACGTCAGGCCGCCGCGGACCTGGAACTGGTTCAGGGACACGCCGGTTGCCGCGGAGTTCAGCGCCGCCCGCGCTGCCGCTTCGATCGGCTGCACCGCGCCGGCGTCGAAGCCGCGGACGCTGCGATCGTCCGCCTCGCGCAGCGCGGCCTCGATCTCGTAGCGCACGCCGAGATTGAGCGTCAGCCGCGACCCGATTCTCCAGTCGTCCTGCACGTAGAAGCCGTAGGTGGACGAGGCTTCGTCGTAACTGGCCGCGCGGGTCACGCTGCCCGAGCTTGGCAATCCGAGCAGGAACGACGCGAATGATTGCCCGAGCGATCCCGGCGCGCCGGTCGAATTGTCCAGTGGCCCGCGCGTCCAGGTCGTGTCGAAGTTGAACTGCCCGGTCTGATTGTTCGCGAAGAACCTGGAGGTCTCGCGGTAGCGGCGGAACTCCATCCCGGTCCTCACCGAGTGGCTGCCGAGCGACTTGTTCAGGGTCGCGATGAACGAATGCGTCTCATTCGGCCTGAATTCGCCGCCGAACCCCGTGCCCTGGTAGCCGTTGATGTCGAATCGGGGAAAACGGCGGATGTCGTCGGGAATTGCCGCGTTGTACGCAGCGGGAAACCCGAGCGTCGTCAGATCGAAGCCGTGGTTGGCGGGGTTGGTGTCCGTGCCGCGGACGAACCAGTTGTAGCCATACCGCACATTCAGGACGGTGCTGTTGTTGAACGTATAGACGTGATCGAACGCCGCCTGCCGTGAAATGAACTGGAACCACTCACCGGTCGCGAGGTTGTTGA
>Ga0075423_10005126_pt1 | contig 12215 bp, 8 predicted proteins | sample SoiMethybrSBSTD2_FD_80114 | JGI IMG/M metagenome (GOLD analysis project Ga0075423, IMG submission 80114) | Bulk soil microbial communities from a Populus tree surrounding site in Tennessee, USA - Soil MetaG P. TD hybrid SBSTD2 | ecosystem: Environmental > Terrestrial > Soil > Tree plantation...
ATTTCGGCGACGGCGGATTTCGGCATCAGCTCCAACGCCTGCTGCTTTCCTTCGCGATCGATGATGGTGACTCGATTGGTGTCAACCCCAAAACCGGCACCGGGCTCGGTTGCGTTGTTCAGCACCACGAAATCCAGCTGCTTCGATTCCAGCTTCTCGCGCGCGTTTTTCGCGCCATCGTTCGTCTCCAGTGCAAAGCCAACGATTACGCTTTTCTTCTTTCGCTTGGCAATCGTGCTCTTCAGGATGTCCAGCGTTGGCTCGAGCGCGAGCTCGCGAGCGGTTTTGCCCTTCTTGATCTTCTCAGTGACCTGCTGGACCGGTCTGAAATCCGCGGGCGCCGCCGCCATGATCAGCACATCGGCGCTCGGTAATTCCTCGGCAACCACTTTCGCCATCTCGTCGACCGTCTCGATCCTTGTCGCACCAATTTCGGGTGGGACCGCGACATCGACATGACCGGCAATCAACACTACGTCGGCTCCTCTCCGCCACGCCGCTCTCGCCAGCGCGACACCCATCTTGCCGCTACTGTGATTGGAGATGAAGCGAACGGGATCGATCTGCTCGCGGGTTGCGCCGGCGGTGACGACGATTCTTCGCCCGCGCAGGGAAGACTTCTGCTCGAGCAGTCGACCAAGATGACTCACAATGGTCTCCGGCTCCGGCATCCTCCCTGGTCCGCTTCCTTCGCCGACCGCGAGCGCGCCCTCATCAGGCTCGAGGATTTCGTAGCCGAGTGAGCGCGCCTGCTCTACGTTGCGCTGCGTCTGGATGTGAGCCCACATCCGATCGTTCATCGCTGGGACCAGCAGAACCTTGCCCGTCGCCGCCAACAAGCAGGCAGTCAGAAGATCATCGGCGAGTCCGTGCGCGGCACGGCCCACGAAATCCGCGGTTGCGGGAGCAACCACGATTACCCCTGCTTCGCGAGCGAGCTTGATGTGATCGAGCGCGTGGCCGGGGCCGAAGATCTCGGTATGCACCGGCCGTCCAGTGACAGCTTCGAACGTGATGGGACCGACGAACTCGCGCGCTCCACGAGTCATGACAACGTCGACTTCAGCACCCGCTTGTGTAAGCAAACGCGCCAGCCACACTGACTTGTAGCTGGCGATGCCCCCGGTAACTCCGAGGAGAATGCGGTTGCCGTCGAAGGGACGCGCGGTAGCTACTCCGTGCGACGGCGCGGCACTACTCGATACTCGACCTGACCGTCGGTCAGCTCTTCGAGCGCGCGCGTGGTGAGCTTCTTCTCGCCCGGCGCCGAGCGATCGCGTGGGAACTCGTTGAGCACACGCGCATACTTCGCGGCGACGAGAACCCCCAGATACTTGTTGGTAGCGTGCTGCGCGACTTCGGTTGGAATGAAAACCTGCATTACTTCCTCTTTGAGTATTGACCTATTGCCCGTTGGATCCCTTCCACCAATTCCTTCACCCGGCGATCCAATCCCGGGCTTCGCGAACGCTTAAACCGCTCGCCTTTGCCGTCGATGATATCGGACACGGCGGTGACCGCGGTCTCGAGGTCGTCGTTCACCACCACGTACTCGTACAAATCTATCGCCTTCAGCTCGTCTTTGGCACTCTCAAATCGCCGCACCAGGGCGTTTTTGTCCTCGGTTCCTCGCGCTTTGAGCCTCTCGAGCATCGCCTCGCTCGACGGCGGCAGAACGAAAATAAGCAACGAATCAGGAAAAGCCTTGATGAACTGCCGGGTGCCTTGAACGTCAATGTCCATGATGACGTTCTGGCCGGAAGCCATTACGCGCTCGACTTCAGACCGCAACGTTCCGTACAAATGCCCATGGACCGTCGCTGATTCCGCGAAGGCTCCAGCTTTTTGTCGTCGCCTGAATTCGTCGGATGAGATGAAGTAGTAGTCTTGTCCTTCCTTCTCACCCGGTCGCGGTGCGCGCGTTGTGCACGAGACCGAATACCCGCAGTCCTTTCTCGATATCAGAAGCCGGTGTGCGATGGTCGTTTTGCCGCCGCCCGACGGCGACGAAAGGATTATCGGAACCGGCATCTACTCGAGGTTCTCGACCTGCTCGCGAATGCGCTCCAGCTCTTCCTTCGTCGCGATCACATCCTCCTGGATCTGGGCATCGCTCGCCTTGCTGCCGATGGTGTTCGCCTCGCGCACCATTTCCTGGAGAATGAATCCAAGTCGTTTGCCGACAGGCTCGGCAGTCTTCGACTGGGCTGTCTCGCGAAACGCGGCGACGTGCGACCGAAACCGATCGAGCTCCTCGGCGACGTCGAGTTTGTCGGCGAGAATGGCGATTTCCTGGGCAACTCGCTGCGGATCTGCGCCGGCAGCGCCAATCAGCTCGGACACGGTGCGCTTGATTCGCTCGTGATGTTCCCTGAGGCGAACCGGAGCCCTCGCTTCTATCCGCGCGAGTCGAGATTCCACCGACGCGATGCGCTCGAGAAGAAAAGCGGCCAGCAATGCCCCCTCCGAACGCCGCATCGCGACCAGTTGATCAGCAGCCTTGCTGACAATTCCGGAGAAAGCTTCGCCGGCGGCGACGTCCAATTCGTCAGTTGGAGCACTCACCACATCGGGCAAACGCAGGATCGTTCCGAGGTCGACTTCACCACCGAGCGCGTGTTTTTTCTGCAGCTCGCGAAGTGTCGTCGCATACTGCGCGACTTTCCCCTCATCGATTCTCGGGCCAGCGCCTCCTCCGGCGGAATCGAGTCTGGCCGTCAGCGTGACATGCCCGCGGGCGATTTTTTGACGAAGCAGCTCGCGGACATCGCCTTCCCAGCGAGCCAATGCCGCCGGAAGCTTCAGGTTTGGACTAAAAAAGCGATGGTTGACGGTTCTGATTTCGACGCTGGCGTGTGATCCACCAACGACCCCTTCGGCGGCCCCGAATCCCGTCATGCTGGATATCATGTGAGGTGGCCTATCCTATGACGCGACAACGGCTTTGTCAATTCCAGAAGTCCCAGCGCACACCATAGATGGCGAGAACGCGCGGCATCTCGAAACCGGGGACGATGTCGTACTGGTAGCCCAGAATGTTGCGCTGCTGGTAGGTGATGACTGCCCGCATGATGCGAATCTCCAAAAGCGCAGACAGAGTTTTCGCTATCAAGCTGGGCTCATTGCCATCGGCAAATGGGAAAGCCGTCGCGCTTCGATACTCATAGACGCCGGCAGCTTTGACCTCGAAGTCACCGCGCGGAAAGCGCCTGAGGAAATTATTGGAGTAGTTGATCTCAGAACGGCTTTGCCATTCGGGTTGATAGCGATCCGGGCTGCTCCAGTGAACAGCAAAAGCGTCGATGCCGAGTCCGCGGAAAAGAGGTCCTCGTATCGCGCCCGTGTATCCGCTTATTCGACCGGGTGAGCTTGGCAGCAAAAGAGCGTCGTAGACGATCGGTGCAAGGCCATTCCCACGATCCGCGCTGATGAGTCCACCCGATACCCATGGCCTTAATAGCTTGAGCCCGACCTCGTATCTGAATGCAGTAAGGGCGGCTTCGGTTGAATTGCCAGTCGGGGTGCGGCTGGAAATTGAGCCCGAAAACGCGATGAATGGCACTGGCTGCGCTCTGATTCCGCCGCTCACGCTATTGATCTGCCGAAAACCGTCGTGCTCGGCCATCCCGCTCACGACGCCGATGGGAGAGACGATGTCGAGTCGTCCGCTCGCTCCGTTGTAGGTCGACCCGCCGAGTGCACGCAGCCTGTCTTCCGCCTCGAGTCGCATTGGACCGATGGTGTACCCGCCGCTCACCACGTACTGGGATTCCGAGATCCGTCGCTGAAGGGTGTCCGGCTGCGACGTTGCCGTAACGCTGCGATCGGGCGAGGTTGTTCCTTTGAAGCCCAACGAAGCGGCAGTGAGCTGTAGCCAGGGGCCGCGGTTACTCTCACCGACTGCGGCACGGAGGTAAGCGTCCGTGTATGTCGCGTCCAGCCCGAGCACGGGCGATGCGCCTGACTGTCCACGTTGAATATTTCGCGTCGGATGATGACGGATTACGAATCCGTCGAGGCTCCACGATTTCCTGGCGAATCCCGCTCTCGTCAACAGGGACAACGCATCGCCGCTCCCGGCGAAGCGCGAGCTCGTCACGCCGTACTGTTGTCCGGCGAATTGGAGAAGTCCGCCATTGTCCATACGACGGCCATAATAGCCGCGATAGAGATTGGTCTCTTCGTTGCCGGTCGCGACGTCGGCACGCGTGTAAGGATCGGTGTTCTCGACCCGCCAGCTGCGCATGTAGACGCGCAGCTCGCCCGCACTGCGCTCGATGCTCAGATGCTCGAGTGTCCAGAGCTGAACGCTCGACAGGTCGAGCACTCCACCGGTTTTGTTATCGAGATTGTCGATCTCGATGCCGTCGTAGAAAACTCGAACGCGATCGAACCCGTTGTTGTAGGCTGCGGTTTGTGGCGTCGCCAGCCAGCCGGAGCGAAACGTGGTGACCCCGGGAATGCGATCGAGCAGATCGATCACCGTCAGCGCTCCGGTCGCGAAAAGCTGCGTGCGATCCCACTCGTATTGCGGGCCGATCTCATAGAGAACCGGATCCGCAAATCGACCCACTGGAGGCTTGATGGTGTCGGTTTTCACCTTGGCACTATCCGGTCCCGAATCAGTTTTCGGCTTAACTGGGATCGGAACTTCACTGGCCGGCGGTTGCACCACCTGCGCTGACGCGATGGACGACAGCGCGTACAAAATCGCCCCGACCACGAGGCCGGGGCGGGCGAAGCGGATCGCGTTTCCACTTGCTCGGATCAGCGCGCTCTCCCGCGGACGAATTCGATGAAGGTACCCGTCGGCACTCCCGTCGGTCCCTTGGGAATCGTAACGAGGTCGGTTTCGGAATACGCAGTGCCGGCAATATCGAGGTGTGCCCACGAGTAACCTTCTGCGAACTCCTTGAGAAACAGCGCTGCCGTTGTCGCGCCCGCCGGACGACCACCCGAGTTTTTTACGTCGGCGACGTCGGATTTGATCAGCTCCTTGTACTCATCCCATAAGGGCAAGGGCCAGCCGGGCTCTCCCGCTCTCTTGCCGGCGCCGAGAATTTCGGTAACCAGCACTTCGTCGGTCGAGAAGACGCCGCTCGCCGTGTGGCCAAGCGCGATCACGCACGCGCCAGTCAGCGTAGCGGCATCGATCACCACATCGGGATTGAATTTTTTCGCGTAGTTGAGACAGTCAGCGAGAACGAGACGGCCTTCGGCGTCCGTATTGATGATCTCGATCGACTTGCCATTACTCGCCTTCACGACATCGCCGGGATTCATCGCTGTGCCCGAGGGCATGTTCGTCGTCGCACCGATAATGCCGACGACGTTCACTTCCGGCTTGAGCTGACCGAGAGCTTCCATCGTTCCCAACACGCCGGCGGCTCCGCACATGTCGAACTTCATGAACTCCATGCCCTGCGCCGGCTTGATGGAGATTCCACCGCTGTCGAAGCACAATCCCTTTCCCACTAACACCACCGGCTTGGCGTTGGGCTTTCCCCCGCTGAACTCGATCGCGATGAGTTTGGGTTCCTGTGGCGTTCCCTGCGCCACCGCGAGAAAGGAGCCCATCTTTTCTGCTTCGAGATCGCGGCGACCGAGCACCGTGACCTCCATGCCGTAGCGCTTTCCGATGTCGGTCGCGGTCTGCGCGAGGAAATCCGGCGTGCAGAGGTTCCCTGGCATCATCGCCAGGCGTCGCGCGAGGCTTTGACCGTCGCCAATTGCCTTGCCGTTGTTCAGCGCGCGACGGGTCTCGTCAGTGTTGTTGGTGAGAATTGTCGCCTTCTCGAGAGGCTTCTTCTTCTCGGGTTCCGGCACCGGTGACTTGAGATCGATGTACTCCCAGCTGCCGGCGATCAAACCGATCGTGATGACCTCGACTTCCTCGGCGGTGATTTCGCCGGCGTACCACACCATTTCGCCGACGCCGAGCCGATGCGCGTTGCGCGCCGCGAGAGTTGCCGCACGCTTCATCGCCGCGCGCCGATCGGTCATCGGACCCATGCCGACCAGCAGAATCCTTCGCGGACCTTTGGTGAACCCGGTGAGGTGGAGTGTCTCATCACGCGATCCGCGGAAATCCTTCATGTCGATCATGCGGGTGATCGCGCCCTGAGTCGCCGCGTCGAGAGCAGCGATGCCGGCGAGGGTTGGATTTTCGGGGAGAGCGACGACGAGTAATGCGGTGCCAACCTCGATCGGGCTCTGTGAAGCGATGCTGACCGAGACCACCGCTAGCTCTTCATCCCGGCGATGACCTGGTCGCCAAACGCAGACGTCGACACCTCGGTCGCGCCCGGCATCTGTCGCGCAAGATCATAAGTGACGCGCTTCGACTTGATCGCGTTCTCCATTCCCTTGATGATCAGCATCGCGGCTTCGCTCCAACCCATGTATTCGAGCATCATTACACCCGAGAGTATGACGCTGCCCGGGTTGATTTTGTCGAGATTGGCGTACTTGGGCGCGGTGCCATGCGTTGCCTCGAACACGGCGACGCCATCGCCGACGTTGCCGCCCGGCGCGATACCCAACCCGCCAACCTGTGCCGCGGCCGCGTCGGAGAGATAATCACCGTTCAGGTTTGGCGTCGCGATCACCGAGTACTCGGACGGACGGAGAAGCAGCTGCTGGAACATCGAGTCAGCGATGCGGTCGCGCATCACGATCGCATCAGCGCGCGCGTTCTGCCCCCCTTTCGACAACTCGGCCTCGGTGCACGTGTCGTCAGGGAACTTTTCGCGCGCCACCTCGTAGCCCCAATCGCGGAATGCCCCCTCGGTGAACTTCATGATGTTTCCCTTGTGCACCAGCGTCACTGACTCTCGGTCGTTCTGGATCGCGTAGCGGATGGCCATCTCCACCAGCCGCTTCGAGCCAAACTCGGACATCGGCTTCACGCCAAGTGCAGATTTCTCCCGAATCTCGCTCTTGAATTCCTTCCGCAAGTAATCGGCGATCTTCTCGGCTTCAGGGGATCCCGCTTTCCATTCAATGCCGGCGTAGACGTCCTCCGTATTCTCGCGGAAAATCACCACATCGACTTTTTCCGGCTCTTTTACCGGTGCGCCGACGCCTTCGAAGTACCGGACTGGACGGATGCAGGCATAAAGATCCAGAACCTGCCTCAGCGTGACATTCAAAGACCGAATTCCACCACCCACTGGCGTGGTCAACGGGCCTTTGATCGACACGCGATACTCCGCCATTGCGTCCACGGTTTCCTGCGGCAGCCAATCGTTGAATTGCTTGAAGGATTTCTCACCCGCGAACACCTCCATCCAGGCAATCTTTCGGGCGCCCTGATAGGCCTTTTCTACGGCGGCGTCGAATACGCGCACTGAAGCACGCCAAATGTCGGGGCCGGTCCCGTCGCCTTCGACGAAGGGCACGATGGGATTGTCGGGAACCTCCAGCTGTCCGCTCTTGTAAACGATCCCTTCACCGCGCGAAGGGACTCTGGCGTACTTATACTTGGTCATCTACTCCAGATAGTTAAATGCGAATCGCCAAATGTAGTGCAACTCGGCGTCGCACAAAACCTTCCAGATAGCCAGCACAACAGGCGTTCGCTACGTATTGGGATTAATGCTGCACCGAGACAAAATTCTACGTACGCTTTTCCTCTCCACCGTTGTTGTAGCCGGATGTGGTCGCCCACCGCGGGTGAATGGCGCTGCTGGTGCACCACCGTCTCCAAGCGTGACCTGGCAGCCTCCGGCAAATGCGGTGAAGCCGGAACCTCTCGTTCCTCCCGCGCAACTAGCTGCCATTCCGCCCGATCTCGCCGATCGTGTGCGGCAGCTGACGATTAGTGACGTGGTCGACATCGCGCTGAGAAACAATCCGGCCACGCGCGCTTCGTGGTCGCAGGCGCGAGCTGCCGCATTCACGTTTGGCTCCGAGCGCGGCCAATACTATCCGACCATTAATGCGACTACTACGGTCGGCCGCTCGCAAACACCGGCAACGACAACACGTCCTGCTGGCAAAACGACCTCATACGGTCCGTCGGTTTCGCTGACTTATCTCGTGCTCGATTTTGGCGGACGATCGGGATCCATCGAGCGAGCCCGCCAGGAGCTGTTCGCTGCAAACCTTACGCATAACTCGACCATCCAAAACGTCGTGCTGCAAGCGGAAGTCGCGTACTTCACTTACATGGCGACTGCATCGCTGCTCTCGGCTGAGCGTTCTGCGATCGCGGAGGCTCAGGCAAACCTCAATGCAGCCCAGGGCCGCAATCGGGTGGGTCTCGCGACGATCGCCGATGTACTGCAGGCGAAGACCGCCTTGTCGCAGGAGCAGCTGAATCTCGAGACGACACAGGGAAACCTGCAGGCAGCGCGCGGGGGATTGGCCGCTGCGCTGGGACTGCCGGCAAATCTCCCCTTCGACCTGCAGCCCCTCACCGAGCCGCTACCGGTGCGCACGCTGGCACTCAGCGTCGACAGCGTTATCAGCGAGGCGCTGCGTAGCCGTCCCGACCTGCAGGCTGCGCGAGCCCAAGCCGAGGCGGCGGCGCAGTCCGTTCGCGTCGCCAAATCCGCCGAGCTTCCATCGCTATCGCTGAACAGCACCGCCGGCCGCAGTTTTTCCAACCCGCAGCTCTTTGCTGGTCCTTCCTACAACATCCAGCTCGGACTCTCGATTCCGATCTTCAACGGCTTCTCGCACCAGTACGACGTCGCCGCCGCGCGTGCGCAGGCAGACGCGGTGTCGGCAATTGCCGATCAAACACGGCAGACAGTCGTCACTCAAGTCTTTGTGTCGTACTACGCTTTGCAGACTGCCGCACAACGTGTCACCACCGCCGATGATTTGCTCGCCAGCGCACAACAGTCCGCTGAAGTCGCAGCAGGCAGATATCGCGAGGGCGTTGGCAGCATCATCGATCTTCTCACTGCCCAGACCGCGCTCGCAAACGCTCGCGCGCAGCAGGTTCAAGCACGCTGGGAGTGGTACACATCCCTGGCGCAACTCGCTCGCGACGCCGGTGTACTCAGTGTCCGCGGCGACACGCCGTTCGTTTTTTCAACTGATTCAACCGTGCCGCGTCCACTTCCGAACCCGGTTAGACCATGAGCACGCGTGGTTTACGCGCGTTCATCGCAGCGGTTGCTCTGACTGCATCTGCTGCCTGCTCGAAAAAGGATCCGCCGCGACAGCCGACAGTGCCCGTCAGCGTCACCACGGTAACGCGAACAACGGTTCCCTACATCGTCACCGCCAACGGCGTGGCCGAGCCGATGCAGACCGTCGCCGTTCAAGCGCAGGTCAACGGCATTCTTCAGCGAGTGGCGTTTGCTGAAGGACAAGAGGTTACGGTGGGCCAGGTATTGTTTCAGATCGATCCGCGACCGTATCAGGCTGCCCTCAATCAGGTGCGTGCCCAGCTGACCCGCGATGAGGCGGTGGCCGCGAATACCCGTCGTGATGCAACTCGTTACGCGGCACTGGTCAAGGAAGGCTACGTCACAGGTTCGCAGGCAGATCAAGCCGAAGCGAACGCAGTTTCAGCGGCGGCAACTGTGGAAGGCGATCGCGCCAACGTCCAGAAAGCCGCGCTCGACCTCGCCAACACGACAATTCGCGCGCCGATTTCCGGGAAAACGGGGAGCTTGCTGGTACGTCAGGGAAATCTGGTCAAGGCAAACAGTGACCCACCGTTGGTTGTGATAAATCAGATTCGCCCGATCCTGGTGCGCTTCTCCGTGCCCCAGAGTCAGTTCACCGACATTCAGCGCTATTACCGGAGCGGGAACGCGCTGCTGGTGCGAGCGAAGCCGTCGGAGGGGACGGCAGTCCCGGTCGACGGCACGCTTGCGTTCGTCGATAACAATGTCGACACCACAACGGGCACAGTGATGCTCAAGGCGCGATTCACCAACCCCGAAGGCGCGATATGGCCGGGCCAATACATGAATGTCGCTTTGCAGCTTTACGTCGACCCGAACGCGTTAACCCTTCCCGCCCCCGCAGTACTGACCGGACAGCAAGGCACATACGTCTATACAGTGGACACAGGTAATACCGCGAAGCAGACTCCAGTGCAGGTATCCCGGACTGTGGATTCGCTTGCCATCATCGCCAGCGGATTGCGCGAGGGCGAGCGCGTCGTAGTAGACGGTCAGTCGCGCCTGATACCAGGAGCGAAAGTAGCAATCAAAGGGGCGCCCGGAACTCCCGTGACGCCAGGAGCACCGCGATGACCGCACTCTTTATTCGTCGTCCCGTCATGACTGCACTGGTCATGATTGGAATTCTGTTTTTTGGCACAGTCGCCTATCGACGCCTGCCGGTGAGCGATCTGCCGACGGTCGACTTCCCGACCATTTCGGTCGGCGCGAATCTGCCCGGTGCGAGCCCTGAAACGATGGCAGCCGCTGTGGCGACGCCGCTCGAGAAGCAATTCTCGACGATCGCCGGCATCGACAACATGACGTCGTCGAGCCAGCTGGGTTCGACGAACATCACGATCCAGTTCTCCCTCGATCGCGACATCGACGCTGCAGCCGCGGACGTGCAGGCTGCCATCTCGCAGACCTTGCGCAGTCTGCCGCTTGGCATTCTGCCGCCGTCCTATAGAAAGGTGAATCCCGCGGATTCACCCATCCTCTATTTCGCACTGACGTCGAAAACGATGCCGCTGTCGGATCTCGACGAGTACGGCGAGACATACCTCGCCCAGCGCATTTCGATGGTACCGGGTATCGCGCAGGTACAAGTCTACGGCGCGCAAAAATACGCGGTCCGCGTGCAGCTGGACCCGACATCACTCGCCAATCGCGGCATCGGCATCGACGAAGTTGCCACGGCAATCGGGCAGCAGAACGTGAGTCTGCCCACAGGCACTCTCTGGGGTCCGAACAAGGCGTCGACCATAAGAGCCAACGGTCAGCTGCAGAACGCCGCCGAATTCCGGCAGATGGTAGTCGCCTACCGGAACGGCGCGCCTGTCCATCTCGACGAGCTGGGTCAGGTGCTGGACGATGTCGAGAACAACAAGACCGCCAGCTGGTTCAATGGCGACCGCGCGATCGTGCTGGCGGTTCAGCGGCAGCCCGGAACCAACACCGTCGCCGTTGCGCAGGGCGTGAAGACTCTGGTCGAGAGGCTGCGCACCCAGATCCCTCCCACAGTGCAGATCCAGACGCTGTATGACCGATCAGTCGCGATTGAGGAATCTGTTCACGACGTGAAGTTCACGCTGATGCTCACGCTGTTCCTGGTGATCATGGTGATCTTCCTTTTCCTGCGGAATGTCTCGGCGACGATCATCCCCAGCCTCGCCCTGCCGATGTCGCTGATTGGCACCTTCGCGGTGATGTATCTGTTCGGCTACTCGCTCGACAACCTGTCGCTGATGGCGCTGACGCTGGCGGTCGGCTTCGTAGTCGACGACGCGATCGTGATGCTGGAGAACATCGTTCGCCACATGGAAATGGGCAAAGACCCGCTGAAAGCGGCGTATGAAGGATCCGACGAAGTCGCGTTCACAATTCTGGCGATGACGATCTCGTTGACTGCCGTCTTCATTCCCCTCCTATTCATGGGAGGAATCCTCGGCAGGCTATTTCACGAGTTTGCAGTAACAATCGGCACCGCCATCCTGGTATCTGGTTTCGTGTCGCTGACGCTGACGCCGATGCTGTCGAGTCGCTTTCTCAAGCCGCCGTCGCACCAGCACGGACCACTATTCAACGCGTCGGAGCGAATCTATCAGCGCGTTGTTGGTCGCTATGAATCGAGCTTGAATTGGGTGATGGACCACCGCTTTGCGGCGCTGATGTTTTCACTGGCGGTACTCGTTGGGACAGTAGTGCTCTTCAAGATCGTGCCGACGGGCTTCATCCCGACGCAGGACAACGGGCAGATCATCGCCACGACCGAAGCTGCGCAGGGGACCTCGTTTCAGGAGATGGTCAAGAAGCAACAGCAGGCGGCCGCGATCGTGGCGCAGAGTCCGTACATATCCGGCTTCATGTCGTCCGCCGGCGGCGGGTTTGGCTCGAGCAACAATCAGGGACGCCTTTTCCTCGGCTTGAAACCACGAAGCGAGCGACCGAGCGCGGACGACATCGTCAACGAGCTGCGTCCGAAGCTCTCGGGCATTCCCGGTCTGAACGTGTTCATGCAGGTCCCTCCGGCCATTCAGATCGGTGGACGCTCAGCCAAGAGTCAGTACCAGTTCACGTTGCAGAGTC